>Ga0247841_10011118_pt1 | contig 12058 bp, 5 predicted proteins | sample LaCruzMarch2015__2_FD_192410 | JGI IMG/M metagenome (GOLD analysis project Ga0247841, IMG submission 192410) | Freshwater microbial communities from meromictic Lake La Cruz, Castile-La Mancha, Spain - LaCruzMarch2015_18m | ecosystem: Environmental > Aquatic > Freshwater > Lake | place: Spain...
TCTGTTTTCAGATGAAGCAACCATTGCAAACCTTCATGAACAAATGATTATCAGGCATAAAAACCGAAAAAGAGATATAAACCGTTACTACAAAAACAACGATTCTTAAAGTCTAAAAGTAGAAATAACCGCTTTTCTATTTTTTAGTATAAATTCTACTACAAATGTAGTCAAATGTATTACATTGGTGTAGTGTTTAAAATCATATTAACATGATTTATGACATTATATTGGTTTTCCCGCCTCAATCAACTAAAAAATTATTGACAATAATATCATATTTTTTACTGTTTATCATTCATTCATAACCTCAACATGAACTGGCCCTAGCAAAGTGTGTAAATCACTCAGGGATTATTATTTACTTTCATTATCGGATTGTTAAAAATGTTTAAATCCCCTCAGGGGAAATAACATTTCGGTAAAAAAAACAATAATCAATGCGTTTTTTCGTCCTTAGCGAGTTAAATTTACCTTAAAAGAAGTGTGTATTTTAACGGTTTTGTCTTAAAGAGGCATTTCCAGATGGACGAACACAATACATACTGATAATAGGACTTAACTCATTGAATAGCAAATAGTTGGTATGTGAATTTACAAAGTTCGTCCTGTTGAAAACAGGAATTCTGAGATCCAAGCTCAATTACTGACTTGAGAATGTCAGTGTCTGCCTCATTATGATGATATTGCTTAAAAGTTGAAAACCCGGAGGAAATATATAAAAGCGTAAGTCGGATTTATGATAAGGTTTAGCTGAAAACAGTTCATTTCTTCCCTTTTTCTGCCTTCAGAATTTTAGTTCATAAAGCCCCCCTTACTGTCCAGGAATAGGAAGTTACGATCTGATTAATTTTTTGGCTTCCAAAAAAATACGATTTGATACTACTGCTATATTAATGGAAATGAGGTGGAAGATAAAGGTTGGAGCGCAAAAGTCTAATAAGAACTTGAGCAATATCCTTTCAAGAAGGCAAATTGACGGAGAATTATCGTGAAGCTAGTCTGATTCGTTGATGTTTAATCATTTAGGAAAGATGTTAGGAAGTACTCCTGGCATTTCTATCTTCTGCCCTTTTCTTTCTAAACAAATATGTTGTTCGACCAAAATGGTGGTAAAATCATTTTTCTACAGCTAACCTATCTTTTTTATTCAATAAGCTTATTGATAATCGCATAATGGGTAAGCTCCACATTACTTTTTAAACTCATTTTTTCAAAAATCCGGGACCTGTATGTGTTGACGGTACTGATACGCAGTGTCAATTCTTCAGCAATCTCCCTGACTTTTTTGCCTGAAGCGATTAAACGCATAATCTCGATTTCACGATCTGATAGCTGTTCATGCGGTAACATATCTGTTTCGGGATTGTTATCGAAAGCCAATTGTTCGGCCAATGTCGCGCTCACATATTTTCCTCTTGTATTAATCATCCTTATAGCTTTCACCAATTCCTCCAGGGCTGTGTCCTTGCATATATAACCAGATGCTCCGGCCCGTATTGTCCGTAATGCAAATCTGTCTTCGGGGTTTATGCTCAGAACAAGGATGGGGAGCTTTGGTTTCATTTTTTTCAGGTCGTTAATCAGTTCAAGCCCGCTTCTGCCAGGCATGTTCATATCCAGCAGGATCAAATCACAATCACTTCCCGGTATTTTTTCGATTGCTTCAGAGCCGTTTTGGGCTTCGCCAACAACTTTTATATCCGCTTCATCTTTCAAAATCTTTTTTAACCCTTCACGGATAAGTTCATGATCATCTACAATAAAAACTTTTATCATAACTTCTGTTTTAATATTTCAACTATACGGTACTGATTCATAACCAATTGACCTCTCCCTATGAATAAGGAATTTCTATCCTCAAACATACCCCTTTGCCCGCATTACCAGCAACAGTCAATTCTCCATGTAACAAAAAGGCCCTCTCTTTCATACCAATAATCCCATATGAGTCGGACCTGAATTTCTGATCCTCCGGGAACCCTTTTCCATTATCAACAATTTCCATCACTAATTTATTGTTATTTAATTTCAGATAAATCTTTACTTCTGTTGCCCCGGAATGACGCGCAACATTTGTCAGGGCTTCCTGAAATATCCTGAATAATGCTACCGATTGGTCAGCATTAAGATTAAGTTTCGGAATCCTGCATTCAACCTTACAGGTTATCTGATACCTTTCCTGGAATTCTTTCGAATGTGATTTCACAGTTTCAATAAAGCCAAGCGCATCCAGCATTTCAGGTCTAAGTTCAGTCATAATCTTACGGGTAGTCTTGATGGTTTTGTCCATCACAACGAAAAGATGGTCAATACACACCAAAATATCTTCTGATCCAATTTTATCAACGTATTTTAACACTTTTTGTTTTAGCAAGCCAATATCAATTTTCATAGCTATCAATATCTGCCCCAATTCATCATGAATCTGGCGGGCCAATATTTTTCTTTCTTCTTCACGGATATTTTGCAGGTGCTGGGCATATTTTTCAAGTTGCTTCTTTGAATTGTCAATTTCTTCTTCTTTGAGTTTACTGTCCGAAATATCGAAATTGACTCCTGTCAAACGTATCGGCTTCCCAGAACTGTCCCTGGCCACATAACCAAAACATTTTGTAAACTTAACCGTTCCATCGGGTAATATGATCCGAAACACGGTATTGTAATCCTTTCCGCTTTCCAATAACTTCAGGATCTCCAAATTACAACGTCCGGCATCTTCAGGATGGACACGTTGGAGCCATGATTCATAATTGCCACCAAATTCTGTTTTGGTTAACCCATAAAGTTCAAGCATCCTGTCGTCCCAAATGAGTATGTTTTTTTCCACATCGGCATCCCAAACACCAAAGTTTCCAGCATTTAAAGCCAGGTTGTAGCGCTCATTCATTATGTTTAATGTTTTCTCGGCCCGTTTTCGCTCTGTAATGTCGGTGTGGATGCCGAACATCATCAGCGGCTTGCCATCCTCGTTGCGGGTGATGACACGACCTCGGTCGTGAATCCATACCCAATGGCCTTCCTTGTGCCTTATCTTGAATTCATAGTCATAGTAAGGCATTTCACCTGTGAAATGGCGTTCAAGCAATTCATTGGATTTCTTCAAATCTTCAGGGAAAATCAATGCTTCTAATGTTTTGGAATTGATTGGAGCCAACTCATCAAGAGTATAGCCTATGATTTCTGCCCACACCTCGTTATACGTCATTTCACCTGTCTGTATGTTCCATTCCCAGGTACCGGCATGCGTGCCTTCAATGATGCTCTCCATCCGCCAAAGTGCTTCCTGCCGTGCTTTTTCAGCCAGCTTACGTTCGGTAATATCTCTCGCCGAACCCACCACTCCGATAAGTTCACCTTTGATATTGAACATAGGTGCTTTATGAACATCCAGGTAGAGGTACTCTCCCTTGACATTTCCAAATTCATCAAACTGCATTTCTTTCATTTCTTCCAGCGTGACAGCATCAGAATCCATACACAGCTCTCCAAATGTATGCCAATCCGGATTTTCCGGATGCAGGTATCGTTCGCGTTCAGCAAAATAAAGATCGGTTTTGCCCACAGGCTCGGTGGTATCCACAGCATTCAGAAGATTTTCGCAAATTGCCCTGTTGGTAAAAATATATTGCTTGCTCAGGTCTTTTGCCCACAACATATCTGGCATGGTATCGCTCATCAACCGCATCAGAGTAAATAACTTATGATATTTTTCCTCGCTTTCACGCAACGATGCTTCAGCCTGCTTGCGTTCGGTAATGTCTTTTGTAAAACAAAGAAACCTTGTTTCGGCAAGCTTAACGCATTCAATGACCCACCATCGCCTGGTCCCGTTTTTATGTTCAAATAACAAATCTGCTTTTGATGTGCCGGTTTCAACTACCTTCCTGAACTGTGCCAAGCCTTCTTCGAGCGATTCAGCCGGAAGAATATCCGAAAAAGACCTATTAAAAAGCTCTTCTTTCGAATATCCGGTAATCCTGCATGCCGCTTCGTTCACTTCGAGGTATCTTCCGGTTTCATCGGCCACAAATACTCCATCAGGAGCATTGTCAATGTAACTTCTGTATTTTTCTTCACTCTTTTTTAGTGCAGCATTCACCCTGGCTAGTTCATCGGCTGATTCTTTTAAAAGTGCTGAGTCGCTGATTATTTTCTGCTTCTGGTCGTAAAGTTCAAGAAATACGTTGATTTTGCTCAGCAGGATATGATTATCAATTGGTTTGAAGATATAATCAACTGCCCCTGAATCATATCCCTTGAACATTTCCATCTCGTTGAAATAGTTCGCCGTAAGAAATATAACCGGTACTTTGTCGCCAAACCTTTCTTCATTCATTTTCAATGCCAGTTCATAGCCGTTCATCCCTGGCATGCGGACATCTATGATCGCAAGAGCCAATTCTACCCCCCTGGTTTTCTCCAAAGCCTGGTAACCAGAAAGCGCCTGGATAAGGTTGACTTTGATTTTCTTTATAACAGCCTCGATGTATGTCAAATTTATCCTGGTGTCGTCAACAATAAGTATGTTTGGCAGATGTTCCATAGGTATGGTTTATGTGCAATATTTCCTGACGTTGAATTGCCAGCCTTTTCTTCGATGACAGTCCAAAAGAATTCTGAGTTTGATTTTGGTACAGCTTTTAATGTTATATTTCGGGTTAATTGTCTGGCATTCAATCAAAAAAAATAAATTGGGAAAATTGCAGATATTTATATTCGGTTTATTTTTTTGTGTCAGATTAATGATTCTAATCAATCAGAAACTTGAAACCATGCAAAGATAGGAACAAATAAGGCCTTTATTAACAGCAGTTACCTTAAATAATGAAAAACTGACAGACACGTTGGCATCCGCAAACGATATATCCGAAATGTATAGGGTTCTTCGCCAGATATGAGATTTGTTTCCACTCCGAAAAGTCACTCCAATCAAAATTTTTCTGCAGATTCACAGAACACAATTATCTAAATCACTGATAATCAGTGAATCCTAGCTAAATATATTGTAGCATGTCAAAATATAAGGGTTTCCACTTTTATATTTGCATATAACCACTATCATATTCACATATATGCACTATTATAAATACGTAAATTTACTTACAAATTATTGGCAAACCTGACCGACCTTTGTAAAATAATTTATAAATATATTCTGACACAATAAATATTTTTTGAAAACATTAATCATTTAATAACCAAACCAATGAAAACAAAAAAATTACTTAACCTGGGTTTGATCCTTGCATTTGCGCTGAGCATGAGCATAATGGGATGTAAAAAAGATATCGAAGAGATTCAAACCATTCCTGAAAGTGGACACAACGGTGTATTGAAAGCAGGTGCAGTTGGAACCATCGTATCCTCCGGTACTAAAATCAATGGCGATTACAGAGCCGGAGTAGCCTTAAATTCTTCTAATTCTGTTACGCTTAAAGTGATTGTAACAGCAATAGGGACGTACAATATCGCTAGCAATACTGTTAACGGGTATAGTTATGCAAAAAGCGGCACCTTTACTGCTACTGGAATCCAATATGTAACACTACCTGCAAGCGGCACTCCGGTTGCGACAGGTATAAATACCTTTATGGTTACTTTCGGAACAACTTGCAGCTTTACAGTAGTCGTTGTCAGCAATGTCCCGATTGTTCAGACCTCATGCAACATCAGTTATACCTATTATGAGGTAGCAAATCAGGTAACCAAGAAAATATGGCTCGACCGCAACCTTGGTGCTTCACGGGTTGCACAATCAGCTAATGATTACCAGGCATATGGTTCACTTTATCAATGGGGACGTTTGGCAGATAACCATCAGTGTATAACATGGACTGGACCGAACGCAGGGACTCCTGTGAATGGTACTACAACAACCACATCTTCATCAAATACCCCCGGGCATTCCTTATTTATAAAGACAACACAATCGCCCTGGGACTGGCGGGTACCGCAAAACAATAATCTTTGGCAAGGTGTGACAGGAATCAACAATCCATGTCCTCCAGGATTCCGTCTTCCGACAAGTGCCGAATTTACCGCTGAAGTCAATTCATGGGCAACCAAAAATACAGCCGGAGCGTTTGGTTCCATCTTAAAGTGGACAACTGCAGGTTATCGCGATTTCCCCAATGGACAAATATATCAAGCGGGTACTATTGGCGGATACTGGTCGAGCACAATTTCATCAACAAAAGCAACTGCCCTTTGGTTCTCAGCTAGTCAAGGTTATACAGTTAGTGATTTTCGCGCCGTGGGTTATTCGGTACGTTGTATAAAGAATTAATAACAGATCAAGGATAAATTATTCCTATCTGATAATCACACTTTTCTTAATTACGGTTGGTTATTGATGTTTTGCTTACTTTGAATGAAAAACCCCGTTGCTTAGCTTCGGGGTTTTTATTTTTCGTCCATTTAGCTTCGATTCACCTGTGTCGCTGGATTGCCAAAGATGACATTTTTGAAAAATTTCTCACATATACCAATGCCAGGAATGACACATATTGAGAAGCCAAATCCAATGATATTGTTTTTCAGCATTTTGTATTGCTACAGGCTATTGCTGATGTTACAATCTTTTCGTTATCACTTTAGTCTATCGCTAATTCAACTATTTTGTGTTTGATAGCGTAAAGGATAAGGTTGATGGTGTTTTTTAAATTGGTTTTTTCTAGTATATGTGCTTTGTGGAGCTCTACTGTACGTGGGCTGATGAACAAGCGTGTCCCTATTTCATCATTGGACAAGCCCTGGCAAATGTATTTCAGAATTTCCAGTTCCCTTCTTGAAAGATCATTCAGAATTTGAGTGGTTTTTTTCGCTTTATCGGCACTTTTGTAAATAATTCTTCTCAATAATTCCTGCGAGAAAAAACTTCCGTTTTGCGAAATTTCTTCCAATGCAATTTCCAGTTCAGTGCTGCTTGATTCTTTGATAATAAAACCTTTCACACCTGCTTCTATCATCTGGTTATAGGATGATTCATCCCCAAACATGGACAAAACCAATATTTTGACCAATGGGTATGATTTGTTGATAATCTTGGCCGCCTCAGCTCCGCCCATTATGGGCATAGCAATATCAAGCAATATAATATCAGGCAATTTTTCAGCGAGCAATCCTATGAGTTCAACACCATTTGATGCTTCGGCAATTACCTCGTATTTGCCTGATGAACGGAGAAGTTCTTTAAGTCCTTCCCTAAAAATCCTGTGGTCGTCTGCAATAATAATTTTTATCATATACTTATATTTTTATGTTTGCATCAAAAGAAAACCCATCCCCCAATTTGCTCGAAAACCTGTAAGTGGCATCCATCGCTTTCATCCGGTTGATTATGTTGTACAAACCATTGCCTTTATTAGTCTGGAGCATCAAAGTTACATCAAATCCGCAACCGTTGTCAGAATAAATCAGATTAAGGCTATTTTCCATTCTAGAGATGGATATTTTTACTTGTGTGGCGTCTGCATGTTTTATGGTATTGTTTATCATTTCCGTAATCACCCTGTATAATCCGGTTTCGATGATGTTGCTCAACCTCCCTGTAAGCGTTGATTCGTACTTAATATCTGTACCTTTAACTTTTATCTTCCTTATAAAATCATTCAGCGCTGAATCAAGTCCATGATTCACAAGTATGTGTGGGCTGAGATTATTCGACAACTCTTTCAGGATGACGATAGATTCGTTAAGGATTTCATTCACTTTTCCGATGATCGGTTCTATATTTTCTTTTTCCTTTTTGTTTTCCATTGATTTAAGGAACAGTTTTATTGAAGCGAGCATCGGGCCCAACCCGTCATGAAGTTCCTGGGCAAAAATACCTCTTTGCTTTTCTTCGCTTTCAATAATAGCTGTAGTAATAAGCTTATCAAGCTGCTTCTCCTGCGTGACATCTTTGAATGTGGTGTACGTTCGGTCGAATTTACCCTCAGAGGTATAATTGACTATCCCGTCGAATAATGCATTTATCGTTTTTCCTGATTTGCATTTCAGATCGAATTCGAAGTTATGAACAAATCCATCTGTTTTCATTTTTGAAAATTCATTAAAATATATTTCTTCTAACCCCTGTGCGATAAAATCAGTAAAGCTTTTACCTATGACTTCATCTCTTTGATATCCCAATGTTTTTAACCAGGCAGGATTGACATCAATAATGATGGCATTTTCATCAATGGACTGATAAGGCATAGGGGCATTTTCGTACAAAGCCTTGAATTTTGCTTCACTCTTCCTGAGTGATTCCTGGATATGTTTACGTTCGGTAATATCTTCCTTTACTGCCACATAATGGGTAATGACACCTGATTCATTTATTATGGGGGAAATGGATACAGATTCCCAAAATAATGTCCCGATTTTTTTCTTATTGCAAAAATCGCCGTTCCACACACCACCCGAACTGATAGTTTTCCATAAGGTCAGGTACTCTTCATCCGTTGTGACCCCTGACTTTAAAATCCGGGGATTCAGCCCAATTACTTCCTGGTATGAATAACCTGATGTTTCGGTAAATTTTGGGTTGATGTACTCTATATCTCCTTTAATATCGGTAATTACTATAGAGGCCGAACTCTGTTCAACGGCCGTGGAAAGTTTACGCAATTTTTCCTCTGCCTGTTTGCGGTCGGTTATGTCGGTTATGGTTCCGGTTAGTTTTATGGGTTGGTTGTTACTATCTATCTCAATTTCAGCAATTCCATGCACCCAACGTTCCTTACCATCATTTTTCCTGATGATCCGATATTCTTTGTCAAATTTTTGATGTTTTGCTATTACTTCATTTAGAATATAATCTATCATTATTTCCCGTTGTTCAGGAATAATAATATTTGCCCAACCGTCAAGCGAACGGAAATAATCATGATCAATACCCAAAATCTCATCAAGGATTTTCGAGCTTTTCCATATCCCGCTTGAAATATTCCATGTAAAACTGCCTAAATGGGCAACAGTTTGGGATTTTCTCAGGAGCAGTTCGCTTTCCCTCAAAGCATCTTCGGCCTTTTTTCGCTCGGTAATATCGCGTACAATGCCAAGTGCAGTATCTTTTCCACAGGCTACAATCCGGCTTTCATAAACCTGCGTTTCGCTGCCGAGTTGCAGATTATACTCAAAAACAGATGTCTTTCCTGTCTCAAAAATCTCTTTTAAGTGGATCATGGTCAGTTCAGCAACATCTTTTGGCATAATATCAACTATATTACGGCCAATAAATAATTCCGGTCCCACCAGCAGTTGTTTGGAATCTGCCGCGTGAAAGTCGAGAAACACTCCTTTGTTATTGAACATGAACATGATGTCAGGTATGGCACTCAGCAGAGCCATGATCCTGGTCTGACTCTCCCGCAACTCTACTTCAGATTGCTTACGCTCGGTAATGTAACGTGCCTGTTGGATGTTTTGATAAGCCGTGGAAGAAAGCTGGTTTGCCAAGGTAAAAAGCACCCTGGCTATCTGTTGGAACTGTATGTACGACATGGACGGCACCTCGCAGAACGCTTGGATAAATGATGTTTCGTCGGCACCTATTTTGCTGGCATAATCCCGCATTTTTTCTTCTGATTGGGTTTCGTTCCGCACCTGCCCGATCAGCCAGTTGGCTATATGGTGCCCTCCCACAGTAATACTAACTCCGGCATCCCACAACCCTCCACTCAGACAAGGCTGAATGATTGGGCCATCAGGATGATAACGTCCGAGGGTAGCATCTGATTTAAAGCAGTTCGAGCAGCCTTTCTTTGTCTTACGGATAATCCCACCGCAGAGATTTGTAAAATTACTCGGGGAAGTAATGGGCGTACCATCAACTTTTGTGATAATGGAAGCTACGCCCATTGCCATCGCAAATTCGTCTTGTATAATCTGTATCTCGTTGATATTAAATAGTTCTTCAAAGGTGATGGTACCACCTTCCAAAGGTTGTGTAAGGGCAACAATCCGTTTTCTTATTATTTCCTCCGTTTGCTTGCGTTCGGTAATGTCGGTATGGATGCCGAACATCATCAGCGGTTTGCCGTCTTTGGTGCGGGATATCAGGCGGCCACGGTCGTGGATCCAAACCCATTTTCCACTCTTGTGCTTCATTCGGTATTCGTAGTCGTAATATGGCAATTCACCGGCGAAATGCCGCTCCAGCAATTCGTTGGATTGTTTCAGATCATCGGGGAAAATAAACGATTCCCATCTCGTGATACTGAGAGGTGCCAATTCCTCGAGAGAATAGCCAATAATCTCTGCCCACACTTTATTATATACTGTTTCTCCAGTCTGTACGTTCCATTCCCATGTGCCTGCATGGGTGCCTTCGATGATGCTCTCCATACGCCATAGCGCTTCCTGCCTTGCTTTTTCAGCTTGTTTGCGCTCCGTGATATCTTTTGTAAAACATAGAAACCGCGTTTCGGCAAGTTTTACGCATTCAACAACCCACCATCGCTTGATCCCGCTTTTGTGTTTAAACTGCAAATCTGCTTTTGCGGCACCTGTTTCAACCGCCTTTCTGAATTGTGCCCGGCCTTCGTTGAGCGATTCTTCCGTAAGGATGTCAGAAAACGACATGTCGAAAAGCTCCTCCTTCGAATAACCTGTTATCCTGCAGGCCGCTTCGTTCACTTCGAGGTATCTTCCGGTTTCATCGGCCACAAAAACCCCATCAGGTGCATTATCAATATAACTCCTGTATTTTTCCTCACTCTTTTTAAGGGCAGCATTTACCTTAGCCAATTCATCGGCTGATTCTTTTAAAAGTGCCGAGTCCCTGATAATTTTCTGTTTTTGGTCGTAAAGTTCAAGAAATACGTTGATTTTGCTTAACAGAATATGATTATCAATTGGTTTGAAGATATAGTCAACAGCTCCTGAATCATATCCTTTAAACATTTCCATCTCGCTGAAATAGTTGGCCGTCAGAAAGATAACCGGTACTTTGTCGCCAGTCCTTTCTTCATTCATTTTCATTGCCAGTTCATACCCGTTCATCCCGGGCATGCGGACATCTATGATCGCAAGTGCCAATTCAACCCCCCGGGTCTTCTCCAGAGCCGAGGAACCTGAAAGTGCCTGGATCAAGTTGACTTGGATTTTCCTGATGACAGCCTCAAGGTATGTCAGATTTTCGGGAGTGTCGTCAACAATAAGTATGTTTGGCAAATGTTCCATAAGTATGATTTAAGTGCTATAATTCCTGTCGCTTAATGGTCAGTTTATTCTTTGCTTATTTCTTGAAATGCTTTTGTATCAACCCCCTTAACGAAGCTAAATCTAAGGGTTTGGCCAAATAATCATTACATCCCGCTTCTATCGCCAATTCTTTATCGCCTGTAAGCCCAAAAGCTGTTTGTGCAATAATGATAACATGTTTGTTAAACTCCCGGATTTGCCTGGTTGCCTCCAATCCGTCCAGACCGGGCATTTTTATATCCATCAGTATCAGGTCAATATCAGGGTTGTTGCGGCAAGTTTCAACTGCTTCAATCCCGGTCCTTACAATTAGTGTCTCTTTACTGTATATTCCGACAATCTTTGTGATAAACAATTCAGATATTTCGTCGTCTTCGGCAATCAATATTTTAATCCCCAAACCTTCATGATTATTATGATCCTCTGTCCCTTCTGACAGGGCAACACTTTTGACGACATTTTTCGCTTCCCATCCAACATTGTAAGGGAGGGTAAAATAGAATGCTGAGCCTTTCCCAAGTTCGCTTTCTACCCAGATACTTCCACCAAGCATTTCCACATAAGCTTTTGTGATGGATAGCCCCAAACCTGCTCCTTCATAATCACGGGTAAGCGATTCACTGCCCTGAATGAACCTATCAAAAATGATCTCCTTTTGTTCCTGACGAACCCCTGAGCCTGTATCTTTTACAAAAAATTCAAGTACGGCTGGTTTGGCAAGATTGTTATCTGCTTCGACAGGTATCAGCTTATAGCCGAATTCGATGGAGCCCGCCTGTGTAAATTTGATGGCATTTTTAACAAGGTTAGTAAGGATTGCATATACTTTTTCGCGATCGGTTTTAATGATGGATTCTTTCGCCGG
>Ga0247841_10011119_pt1 | contig 12056 bp, 11 predicted proteins | sample LaCruzMarch2015__2_FD_192410 | JGI IMG/M metagenome (GOLD analysis project Ga0247841, IMG submission 192410) | Freshwater microbial communities from meromictic Lake La Cruz, Castile-La Mancha, Spain - LaCruzMarch2015_18m | ecosystem: Environmental > Aquatic > Freshwater > Lake | place: Spain...
TAGGCCTCGCCGCCCATACTGATAATGGGTGCGACAGTCGCCAGGGTCTCAACGTTGTTTACAACGGTAGGACATCCATACAATCCCTTGAATGCCGGGAATGGTGGCTTGATGCGGGGATTGCCGCGTTTACCCTCGAGCGATTCGAGGAGCGCTGTCTCCTCACCGCAGATATAAGCCCCTGCGCCCGGATGAGCAAATATATTCAGCGAAAAATCTGTTCCCAGAATGCGGTTGCCAAGGAAACCGTTCAGGTGAGCCTCCTTTATCGCTTTTTCGAGGATCCCAACCAGGTATTTGAACTCCCCGCGAATATAAATGTAGCAGGTATTTACTCCCAGTGCATAACTGGAAATAATGAGCCCTTCAATGAGCAGGTGGGGCAGATGATGCATCAGGTACCGATCCTTGAAGGTACCCGGTTCGCTTTCGTCGGCATTGCAAACAAGATAGCGTGGCTTATCTGACTTCCGGTCAAGGAAACTCCATTTCAACCCGGTGGGAAAGCCAGCTCCTCCCCTTCCCCTGAGGCCTGAACGGGTTACCTCCGCACTCACCTGGGCCGGTGACAGTTCCCTTAATGCCTTTTCAACAGAGGTATAACCCCCGTTAGCGCGGTAAACGTCAAACCTCCGGATGCCCGGAATGTCAATATTCGCTAGCAGAATTTTTCCACCCATGTCGAATCGTGCGGTTTATCTTTGGTTGCAAATTCTCTTAGTTCCTCAATCAGGTGATCGACCTTAGCAGGTGTCAGTTTCTCATAAAACTCAGTGTTAACCTGCATCACAGGACCCGTTCCACATGAACCCAGGCATTCAACCTCCTTCAGGCTGAAAACACCATCGTGGGTGGTTTCACCAGGTTTGATCTCCAGTACCTCCTGAAGGCGCTCCATAATTTTATCGCCGCCCGATATTGTACATGGCCCGGTGCGGCAAACCTCTATTACGTATTTCCCCATTTTGTCAAGATAAAACATTGAATAAAATGTGGCAACCTCATACACCTCTATCTGCTGAATTCCCAGGAGCGACGCCACATAATCCATAACATCGACCGAAAGGTACCCGCCCAATTCCTCCTGGGCAATATGGAGGATGGGCAGCAATGCTGACTTTTGCTGCCCCTCAGGATAACGACCGATCAGGGTTTGCACCGTCTTCATCACCTGTGGCGTGAAAGCGACGGGCTTGCCGTTTCTGATGAATTGAGGATGGTTAATTTTCTTATCGTATTCCATGTTGTTGTTAGTTCAAAATTCAAAACTCAAAAATTTGTGCTTCTATAACGTTTCCCGGGTTTTGAGTTTTAAGTTTGAGTCCACTCCGAAAAGGCAATTTAACGGAAAACCGGACACTGAGCGAAGTCGAAGTGTCCTTATTATCAGGTGTTTGCATCCTTCGACTCCGCTCAGGATCCAATTGATCGGACTTTTCGGAGTGGCCTCAAGTTTCATTTTTGAGTTTTGATCTTTAAGTTTTAAGTTTGTTCAAGCATCCAATTCCCCTGCAATCACATTCATACTGCTCATGGTCAGAATTGCATCCGAAAGCACACCGCCGCGGATCATCTCCGGGTAAGCCTGGTAATAGATAAATCCCGGTCTGCGGAAATGAAGACGGAACGGAGTTCTTCCGCCATCGCTGATCAGGTAAAATCCCAGCTCGCCATTACCGCCTTCAACAGAATGATAAACTTCACCTACCGGCACCTCTATCTCACCCATCACAATTTTAAAATGCCATATGAGCGCTTCCATTTTTGAGTACACATCTTCCTTTGGTGGCAGGTAAAACTGCGGTACATCAACATGGAAATTGCCTTCCGGCAGATTTTCCAGGGCATTGCGTACCAGTTTCAGGCTTTGCCAAACCTCCTCCTGCCTGACACAGAAACGGTCGTAGGTATCGCCCTGTGTTCCTACCGGAATGGTAAATTCAAAATCGTCATAGCTGCTGTATGGACTCATCACCCTTACATCATAATCCACTCCTGCTGCCCTGAGATTCGGACCGGTAAATCCATAATTCAAGGCTCTTTCTCCACTGATGGGTCCAACGCCAATGGTACGGTCCATGAAAATACGGTTGCGTAGCAGTAATTTTTCAAATTCATGAAGTACTTTTGGCAGATGATCCAGGAACTCACGGATTTTTTTTACTGCTTTTAACGAAAAGTCGCGTTCAAACCCTCCAACCCTGCCCATGTTAGTGGTAAGACGGGCACCCGAAACCTCCTCATAAATTTCATACACCTTCTCCCGTTCCTGGAAAACATATATAAAACCGGTGAGGGCGCCGCTGTCGACCCCGATCACGCTGTTACAGATAAGGTGGTCGGTTATGCGTGCTAGTTCCATCAGGATGATGCGCATGTAGTCAACCCGTTTTGTGGTTTTAACTCCCAGCAGTTTTTCGACTGTCATATGCCAGCCAAGGTTGTTGATCGGGGAAGAACAATAATTCAAACGGTCGGTTAATGGTGTGATCTGGTAAAAGGGACGGTGTTCAGCTATTTTTTCAAAGGCACGATGGATATATCCGATGGTTTGTTCGGCATCAATGATCTGCTCGCCATCAAGCGTGAGCACGTTCTGGAAAATCCCATGTGTGGCCGGATGGGTGGGGCCAAGGTTCAAAGTTGTATATGGCTTTGTTTCGTCCATCAGATATTATGTAGCGAGGTAGCGAGGTAGCGAGGTAGCGAAATAGCGAATTGCGAAGCAATCACGAACACCCGAAAAAAATAAAAATAATCGTGAGTAAATAGCGAAAAAAATCATTTAACTTGTTGCTTTATAAAATATTACCTTCCAAAATATTTGTCGTCTTTATCCTCTCGCGTCGGATCTTCCAGTGGATATTCCTTACGCATCGGAAAAAAATCCATGTATTCAACATTTAAAATACGTTTCAGGTTGGGATGACCTTCAAAGATAATCCCGTAAAAATCGTAGGTTTCGCGTTCCATCCAATTGGCCGACGAAAACAGATCTGTAACGGTAGCCACTTTCGGATGATTGACGGTTATAAAGGTCTTTATTCTCAAGCGCTTGTTCTCCCTGAGATTATGCAGGTGGTAGACAACCCCCAAAGGCAGTCCCCGGTCGGGATAATGAACACCGCAGAGATCGGTCAGAAAGATGAAATTCATGTTTTCATCCTCCTTCAGAAACTGAATGACCTCATGAATCACAGGGCTGGCAACAGTAAATGACAAAATATCCGAGGTGGTGTCCATCCTCAGGATATCCTGCCCGAAAGCCTTATAGAGTTTGTCGATGATGAATGAATTCTCCAAAATATAATCGTTTCGCGTTTTACGTTTTGCGTTTTACGTTTTACCTTTTGCACTTTGCACTTTGCATTTCCTTACTTAAGTATCCCATAACTTGAAAGCAGTTCCATATACTCACCAGAGTATCTGCGGCGGAGCGACTCATTCCCCACCAATTCCTGAATTTTCATGAATCCATTGATGATTTGTTCAGGCCTGGGTGGACAACCCGGCACATATACATCAACCGGAACCACACGATCGATCCCCTGGAGCACACTGTAGGTGTCGAATATCCCACCACTTGAGGCGCAAGCGCCAACTGCAAGTACCCAGCGGGGTTCGGCCATCTGAATATAAACCTGCTGGATAACCGGGGCCATCTTCTTGGCAATGGTCCCCATTACCATGAGCAAATCGGCCTGTCGCGGACTAAAGCTCAGCCGCTCGGCGCCGAATCGTCCCAGGTCGTAATGTGCGCCCATGGTTGCCATAAATTCGATACCGCAGCATGAGGTTGCAAATGGCAGCGGCCAAATTGAGTTCTTCCGCGCCAGGCCAACCACTTTATCAAAGGTGGTGGCAAAGATTCCCGGGGCGGAATAGCCATCGGGGGGGTCGACTTTGTTATATGTATTAATGTTGGCGGACATACAATGAATTCAAAATGCAAAACGCAAAATGCAAAAATCAAATCTAAATGCTTTGTTCAAAGTTTCCAAATTTTTGATTTTTGATTTTCAGTTTTGAATTTTGATTTTTGATTTTTTAACTAGTCTTCCCAGTTCAACGCACCCTTCTTTATAATATACCAGAATCCGAAAAGCAGGAAGCCCAGGAACAGCAGCATTTCCCAAAATCCTTCCCAGCCGAATTCCTTGAAATTGATAGCCCAGGGATAGAAGAAAATGATCTCCACGTCAAAGAGCACAAAGAGGATCGCGATCAGAAAATATTTGACTGAAAAGGGAAATCGTGCGTTTCCCTTTATCTCTATCCCACACTCAAAGTTCTGATCCTTTCGGAGGGTGTGGAACTTTTTGCGTTTCCCCCCGATGAAATGCGTAGCAAACATGGTAGCTGCAACAAAACCAAATGCAACGAATGATTGCACCAGCACCGGAATATAGTCTGAAGGGATGAAACTTCTTTCCATTATTTAGAATTATTCTTGACAAAGATAAATATTTATTTTAAACAGATTAAGTTCAAAACAAAGAAAAGTAAATTATCTTTCAGAATCAACTTTTTAAGCTGTTCATTCCTGAACTCAGCTAACAATTTCAGCTTTTCGGGCTATCTTATATTTAACATGAATTTAACAATTAACTCAAGTTATCAACCTACTTTCGCCGCTTAAAAATTGTTAAACCAAACATTACACTATGAAGACTATTTACAAGATCCTGGTGATTATCATTTTCGCCTCAACAACCCTGGCGTCTAATGGACAGGGTACAACAACCTCCGGGTTAAACGGAAGAGTATTGGATGATAAGGGGGTTTCTCTGCCCGGAGCCACTGTTTTGGCCATAGAAGCAGCAACCGGAACACAATATGGCACAATAACCGATAGCAAAGGTTATTATCGGTTGCCTAACATAAATCCCGGAGGTCCTTATAAGCTTACAATCTCCTATATGGGTTATGAAGAATTTTCAGCAAATGACATTTATCTTACATTGGGTCAAACCCAAAATGTGGATGCAAAACTTAGTGAAAAAACCACCCAACTAACCGGGGTTGAAATTGTGGCAAACCGCAATAACATTTTTGATGGAAACCGGACAGGGGCCGAAACGGTAATCTCAAGTCAAACCATCGATCAGATGCCCACCCTCAACCGCTCACTTCCTGATTATGTACGCACCACGCCACAAATCCAGCTGACAGGTGGGGGTATGTCGATCGTTGGATCCAATAACCGGTACAACTCTATTTTCATCGACGGAGCCGTTAACAATGATGTGTACGGTTTATCATCATCAGGAACAAACGGAGGACAGACTGGCGCCACGCCATTTTCAATGGACATTATCGACCAGTTCCAGGTTCAGCTTGCACCCTATGATGTGCGTCAGGATGGTTTTAATGGGGCTTCCATCAATGCCGTAACCAAACGCGGAAAAAACAATTTCGAAGGGACCGCCTATTATTTCCTGCAAAATGAAAATCTGGCGGGTAAAACGCCCTATGAGTCAGTAAAAAATCTGACTGATCCCGAAAGTGCCCGCACCAAATTGAATGATTTTCACAACAACCTGTTTGGATTAAGTTTTGGCGGGCCAATCATCAAGGATAAACTTTTCTTCTTTGTAAATGCAGAGTTTTCACGCTATGCAATTGATCAGCCTTATAATGTTTCCAACTACCAGGGTGATACGAAATCAGGCGGACTCGATACGCTGACAAACGCGTTGCTCAGCAAATTCGGATATGACCCCGGTAGCTATCAGAGCACAACAAAAGAGTTAACAAGTGATAAAGTTTTCGCACGACTGGACTGGAATATTAGTAAAGTTCATAAACTGATGCTCCGTCACAGCTACACAAAAAGCGTTGCTACAACTCCCTATACATCCAGTAACGCCGTGCTGAATTTTTCAAATTATGGCGAAAACTTCCCCAGCACAACGAATGCATCAGCGCTGGAATTGAAAAGCAACTGGAACAAATTTTCCAATGACCTGATCCTTGGTTTCACGGCAGTTCGCGACAACCGAAACCCGCTGGGTGAAAAATTCCCGACTGTTGTGATCAAAGATGGCGCCGGAACGATCTATTTTGGATCAGAGGCCTATTCAACCGCCAACCAGCTCGATCAGAATATCTTCAGCCTTACTGATAACTTCAGCATTTACAAAGGAGCCCACACCATTACAGTTGGCGCCAACTTCGAATATGCCCATGCCTACAATCTCTTTATACGCCAAAACTATGGTCAGTATACTTATAATTCAATGGATGATTTTATGTCGGTATTTACATCAAACCCGGTTTCAGCCTATCAGTTCGACCGCAGCTACTCAATGGTGGATGATAAGACCGGCGACGGATCGAATGCTGCAGCCAAATTCAGTTCAATTAATATAGGTCTTTATGCCCAGGATGAATGGTGGGTGGCCGATAACTTCAAGCTTACTTTCGGTGTTCGCCTTAATATGCCGGTTTGGCCAACAAAACCGCTTGAGGCAACCAATTTCAATGACTCAGTTGTTCCCAAGCTTGAGGCGAAATATGATCCGGTTACCGGCGGTAACTACGACTTGAAAAATGCCCGCTCGGGGCAGATGCCTAAAATTCAGTTTATGTTTGATCCGCGGGTTGGCTTTAACTGGGATGTATTGAAGGACAAGACCCTGCAAATCCGCGGTGGTGTTGGTTTCTTTACCAGCCGTCTTCCGCTTGTATGGCCGGGAGGTGTTTATACGAACAACGGGATGACGGTGGGTGGTATTTCATACAGGCACAGCAAACCGGAGGACATTAACATCCTTTTCAACCCCGACTGGAACAATCAGCCAACCTATGGCTCCTTTTACAACATCCCCGATCCAAAGCCCCAGGGTGAGATCAACATCTTCACCGAAAATTTCAAATACCCGCAGGTTGCCCGCGCCAATATCGGCATTGACAAGAAACTGTTTTGGGGAATTGTCGGAACAGTTGAATTTATCTATACCAAAAATCTGAACAACATCATTTATTACAATTACAATGTAGCTCCCGCAACCGGCCGTATGACCGGCGGCCCGGATAACCGTTACATTTTCGGAACCTCAACCAATGTGAAATCATTCTCCTATATCATGGTGGCCGATAACACAAACAAGGGTAACAGCTGGAACTTCACTGTTCAGTTAGCCAAACCATTCAGCAAAGGATTCCAGGGATCAATCGCCTACAGTTATGGACAAACGAAATCGCTCAATGATGCTCTTTCTTCACAAAATTCATCGCAATGGCGTTATGTAGCCAATGTGAATGGACGTAACCACCTTGAACTCTCCCGTTCCAACTTCGATATGGGCCATCGACTCATGGCTTTTGTGGGCTACAAAAAAGAATACGCCAACCATTTTGCAACAGGACTCAGTCTGTTCTATGATGGCGTATCAGGCAAGCCTTACTCCGTTGTTTATGGCAACTCTAGAGTAATCAATGGTGAAGACGGAAATGATTATGCACTGATCTGGATTCCCGAAAACCGGAGCGAAATCAACCTCGTTGACTGGAAAGATAAAAACGGGAATGTGGTTAAAACAGCCGATCAGCAGTGGGCCGATCTTGATGCTTACATCAGTGGCAATAGCTATTTGAAAAAGAATCGGGGTGATTATGCCGTTCGAAATGGCGCCCGATTACCATTTGAAAGTTATCTTGACCTGCGGGTACTCCAGGATTTCTACCTCAATGTCGGAAAATCGCGGCACACCCTTCAGGTTACACTTGATATCTTCAACGTGCTGAATCTGATAAACAAGGAATGGGGCGTGCATCGTTATGTGACAAACGACTCCTATAAGCTGGTGAATATTGAGAAACTGGATGGCACAACTCCTTCATTCACTTATCGCGGAACAACAAGTCAGGACCAGGTGAGTACGGTTTCTGATCCTGCATCACGCTGGAGAATGCAGATTGGAATCCGTTATATTTTCGGAGCTTCCAATAATAATTAATCATTTTTTTTCTGAGAGGGTGTCTCGAACTTTTGAGGCACCCTCTTCTTTTGTATGCTTGATTATCAAAACGATGAGAAAACCAACCGCATTCCAAAATATAAGTTTCGTAATGTTTTTTGTTTTCAGTCTCCTGCTTGCCGGCCACACACGATCGCAGGATGCCCCTTATGTAATCATGATCTCTTTCGATGGGTTCAGATGGGACTATCCGGATTTGGTCAGGCTCCCAACTTTTGACAGCCTTGCCGCGACAGGTGTTAAAGCGGCATTTCTGAAGCCAGCTTTCCCATCGATTACCTTTCCCAATCATTATACCATGGCCACCGGTTTGTACCCCGATCATCATGGTATTGTTGCCAACAGTTTTTATGATCCGGTTATGAAAAAATATTATAGCATCGGCAACCGGAATGCAGTTGAGGATAGTTCATTTTATGGCGGTGAGCCTATCTGGGTCACAGCGGAAAAACAGGGTGTAAGATCAGCTTCATTTTTCTGGGTTGGATCAGAAGCCCCTGTGAAGGGAATGCACCCTTCGTTTTGGAAAAAATACGATGAAAAAATATCCTTCAATGATCGTATCGATACGGTGATTGCCTGGCTTTCCCTTCCCGAAAATCAACGCCCAAAATTAATCCTCTTCTATTATCATGAGCCAGATGGCTCTGGTCACCAATTAGGACCGGATAGTGAAGCGATAAAACCGGTTTTAGTCGATCTGGACCAAAAGCTGGGGAGCTTCATCAGGAAATTAAAAGCATTAACTTTTTTCGACAAGATAAATCTGATTGTTACTGCTGATCATGGGATGCAGACAACACCAAAAGAACAAACGGTCATGTTGTATAACTATGCCGAACCCTCCCTGTTCGAAATAATAGAAGGGTATTCGCCGGTAATCCTGCTGAAATCAAAACCCGGAAAGTATAATGAGGCTTACCAGGCGCTTAAAAAAACACCCCATACAAGTTGTTGGGAATCTTCAGGAATGCCTAAGAAATTTCATTATGGAACCAGCCCGCGAACTCTTGAATTCGTAATGCTTGCCGACAGCGCCTGGACCATTATTCGAAATCCAGCACAAAAGGTTCCAAATGGAGCACATGGATTTGATCCGGATAACCCGAATATGCATGCCATCTTTTATGCCTCCGGCCCGGCTTTTAAACAGAACTATCAAGCCAGTGGCTTTATCAACATTGATCTCTATCCGTTGATCGCCCGGGTACTTAATCTTCGTCCGGCAGCAGTGGATGGAACAATTGATAAGGTTGCCGGAATGTTGAAATAATGATCACCTAACGAATTATTTCGCCGGCTCCCAGTAACAATTTTTGGGAGAGCTGATCGCCCCGGTGGTTTTCAGTTTTTTCATTGCCTTATCTACCTCCTTGCGGTCGAGGCCCGACTTTTCGACAATCTGTCCGGCACTTACCGGTTGCCCGGCTTGTTTGATCGTTTCGAGAACTTTTTCTACGGTATCCATGGGATTGATGTTTGGTATAAAAATTCAAAATTACGAAAATCCGGCAGTGCATCATCCGTTTTCAGATGCGATCTGACCTCAAAGGTTTTCGGAGACGATCCTGTAGGTGTGCTCAGCGATGACCAGTTCTTCATTGGTAGGAATCGTCATCACCTTAACTCTTGACCCTGGTTTACTCAGCAGCATTTCTTTACCCCGCACACCATTGTTTTTTTGCGGGTCAAATTCCAACCCCATGTACTCCATTTCAGAACAGCATAATTCACGGGTTACAGGGTCGTTTTCCCCGATTCCACCGGTAAAAATGAGCAGATCCAGTCCACCCAGGGCCGCCGTAAAGGATCCTATATATTTTTTGATCCGGTAGCGAAACATATCCAATCCCAGGATTGCCCGTTCATTTCCGGCTTCCGATGCCTTTTCGATCTCCCGCATATCGGAAGAAACACCGGTAATTCCCAGCATCCCGCTGTGTTTGTTTACCAGGGTATTGGCAACAGCTATGTTCAGTTCCTCTTTCTCCATCACAAAGGTAAGCGCCCCAAGATCCATGTCACCGGTGCGGGTTCCCATCATGAGTCCTTCAACGGGTGTAAGCCCCATGGAGGTATCGATCGATTGCCCGTGTTTAATCGCGGCAACGGAAGCGCCGTTTCCCAGGTGACACGTGACAATTTTCATCGATTCCATCGGCACGCCCAGTATTTCACATGCCCTTCGTGCCACATAGTAATGGCTTGTGCCATGAAACCCGTAACGGCGGATACCATATTTTTTATAAAGCGAGTAAGGCAGGGCGTACATGTAAGCCCGGGCAGGCATGGTCTGGTGAAAAGCAGTATCGAACACTGCCACCTGGGGCACCTCAGGCAGCAGATATTGCATGGCCTTAACCCCCTCCAGGTTTGCCGGATTGTGAAGCGGCGCCAGAGGGATGCAGGCCTTGAAGTTTTTAAGCGTGTCCTCGTTGATTAAGCTGCTGTCCTTAAAAAGCTCTCCTCCATGCACCATCCGGTGCCCCACAGCATTAATCTCCGACAAGGAGCCAATACAGCCATGTTTCTTGCTGATCATAACACCGAGTACATATTCGATACCGATTTGATGATCAATTATTTCACCTTCCAGCTTGACGATATTGCCATGCTCTTTTTCATGCTTTAAAAATGATCCCTTCAATCCCACCTTTTCAACAATGCCTTTCGCCAGGGTTCGTCGGTTTTCAAAATCCAGAAGCTGATATTTAATGGAAGAACTGCCACAGTTTAATACGAGAATATTCATCTTGATAGTTTTTTCTTATTTGATTACACTTTTTTCGCATCAGCATCATTTTCAATTTTCATTCCCGCGGAATCGTATTCGTAAAAACCAATTCCTGTTGTCCGGCCGAGCCTGTTTGCCCGAACCAGCTTTTTAATCATTGGCGATGCGATATATCGGGTGGATCCGAATTCCTTGTAGAGGTTTTCCATCCAGCGAACTACTTTATCCAGTCCTGCCTTGTCCGCAAACTCAAACGGTCCGAGGGGCATGTTGAAACTGGCACGCATGGTGAGATCGATATTTGCCATGGAACTTACACCCTCCATCAGCATGGCACATGCCTCGTTGAGTAACACGACAAAAAGCCTGACGCTTACCAGGCCGGGAGATTCCGATACCGGAATAAAGATCAGTTCCAGTAATTTTGTAAATTTTATGACCTTTTCATATGCTTCATCTGAGGTATAAAGCCCTTTTGCCAGCTCAACCACGTTCGAGCCCGGGGCGGTAGTCGATATATGCAGACTTACACACCGCTCCTTATGTTTCAGTTCCGAGGATAATTCAGTGATCGCAATTGTCGAAGAATTTGTAGCGATGATACAAGATTTTTTAACTACTTTTTCGATATTTACGAAAACCTCTTTTCGCATATCAAAACTCGATAATCCCTGCTTTGATTTAATGGTCTCTATTACAAGTTCACAATCAGAAAGATCCGGGTACAGTTGCGTGCCGGTGATTCTGGAAAGGATCGCTGCCTTTTCGCCCGGAGTCAGTCCCCAATGATTTATTTCCTGGTCAAGCGCCTTTTGGATTTTTTCAAAAGCATGGTTGATTAATTTGTCGCTCCGTTCAAGGAAGATCACCTCAATTCCATGTTTCGAAGCAGTTATTGCAATTGATTGCCCCACACCGCCACACCCGACAATGCCTATCTTTGAAAAAAGTATCCTGGGCCTCATTTCTTTGCTGAGCCCATATTTTTCAATAGGCTCTACGATCATTTCTGCCATAATTATAACTTATGAAAAATTTACTGTTAATAAAATAACGTACAAAATACCATTCTAGTGCAGTGGCAACATCAAAAACCTGAATTAATTGAATCTGTGATAATCTATCATTGAGTCCGCTCCGAAAAGTCCGATCAATTGGATCCTGAGCGGAGTCGAAGGATGCAAACACCTGTTAATAAGGACACTTCGACTTCACTCAGTGTCCAGGGAACTTGTTTTTCGCCATGGGTTTATCTTCTATTCGTCAAACAAATTTATGGTGCTGAATCAGGTTACGGACGGACAAGAAACTGCGGTGGTTTCCGGCATTTTGTTCCCTGT
>Ga0247841_10011120_pt1 | contig 12056 bp, 8 predicted proteins | sample LaCruzMarch2015__2_FD_192410 | JGI IMG/M metagenome (GOLD analysis project Ga0247841, IMG submission 192410) | Freshwater microbial communities from meromictic Lake La Cruz, Castile-La Mancha, Spain - LaCruzMarch2015_18m | ecosystem: Environmental > Aquatic > Freshwater > Lake | place: Spain...
TACAGAAGCGGTCATCTGTGTCGAGCACTATATTTTGTGGTAAAATTTTTCTTGACATACAAGCGCGGCTTCCCTATACTCACTTCAAATGAAAGCAAGGTCTTATCAAACAAAAATTATCTGGATTTTTGTAATTTGCTAATGCTTTCTCGGACATTGGCTGTTGTCTCAAGGCTTTTGTTTCATTATTCCTAATTTTTGAATAACAGATAATATAGTCATGCCTTAAAGAGACAACCTTTCTATTCTCTCGGTTTGTTCTTTTCTCCCAAATAAATGTCGCCACAAAATTATCCGCCCCGAATATTTCATCGCAAATCTTGTGTAAATTATTCATCTCGTTATCATCAATGCTGACAAAGATAACCCCTTCGTCACGCAGCAGATTCCTTGCCAGAAATAATCTCGGATACATCATGTTCATCCACTTGGAATGAAACCGTCCATCCGCTTCGGTATTCGTAGAGTATTTCCGGCCCTCGTCATCGATTTGGCCGGTATAGCGAAGATAGGTATCAAGGCTTTCACTGTAGTTGTCGGGATAAATGAAGTCATTGCCGGTGTTGTATGGCGGATCAATATAGATCATCTTGATTTTTCCGAAATAGGACTTCTGCAAAAGCTTCAGGACTTCCAGATTGTCACCTTCGATAAAAAGATTTTCCGTTTCATCAAAATTGACTGATTCCTCACGGGCGGGTGTGAGCGTGGCGATGCTTGGCTGCTGAATGATCTTGAAGCAGTCAGCTTTTCCCGGCCAGTTCATGCCATAGCGTTCCTTGCCGACATCCACCGCTTCCCCCAGCGTCAGTTTGAGGCGCTCAAAATCAATCTTCTGGCCTTCGGTAAAGACTTCCGGGAAAAGTTCTTTTAGCTTTTCTCGCTTTTCTTCCACAATATCCATGGATCGCAAATCCATCTTTTCATTATCCGTCATGATACAAAGCCCCTTATGAAATAATTGATAACGAACTGGCTCAATTAATATTTTCTATATTTATAATGTAAATAACCTTAGTTTATCCCTAATTTCATCTTGAAAAATTTTCATTAATTTACGCTTGTTACAAGCAATAAAGGCGTTAACAGGCAAGTTTTTACCCTAATTATTAACTAAATTATTATTCAAATAAATTTCTAACATATTACAATATTTTGTTGACAATAAATGAAAATAGTATATTCTATAAGTGCAGGTATGCGTGGGAAATACTTAGGTCGCTCGTAAGAGTGGCAGCCCCAAGTGGGTGGGATCCTAAGTCCCGGGACCTGCAATCATCAATTCTTATTTGTAAGTCTCTCTAAACCAACCAAAATATTTGTCACCAACCAGTAGTTCATTTATGTCACGTGGCCAAAACTTTATGCCATATCCTGAGTAGTTTCCATCCCTTTGATAAACTACCGGCTTTAACATCCTGGCATAACGATCTTCTGTAAAACCATATTTTGTAGGTTGCACAGAATAAAAGAAACTGCTTGCTACAGCATCAGCAATTTGCAGCCCCATTCGCTTACCGGCAGTAAAGGAAATAATTTGCTCAGGTTTTATGACAGACCAGTCAATCCTTACATCCAAACCTGTCTGACTTTTAAGTGTATTAAAATAAGATTTTAGCTCATCGTAGGACATTCCCGAACGATTGGAAAAAACAATCTGAGCGCTACCATCGCCCACATCATGATTCGTTTTATGATCCCGGCAAAACCAGGAAACTCGTTCAAAAAGATAGCGAACGGTATAAAAGTATAACCGATATCGCTCCTGAAATTTCTCTGGCTCTTTAAGCGAAGGCTTATGCACAAGCGCCGTGACTGTTCTTAGTGGGGCACTAATAATTCTATTTATAAAAGGCAATCTTTGTTCATGTTTCATATCCCGAAAGTGTAAAGGTTTTTTATCGGGTTTATTTAGCAGCGAACGAACATCATCAATTAATTTAACTGTTTCAATATCTTTTACCTTGCGAACAATGACTGCCGATATAACAAACCATTCCGAACTGCCCGCATTGAAACGGAATCCTTCATCGCCAGATTCGTCAATGTAAACGACAAACGTGGGCTGCAAAATATTTTGTGATTGTTGATTACTATTCATTTTTTCTTCCCAATATTTATGTCATTAAAACAATGCATATAAATTCAAGTTATCCTTTTTAAAATAAAAAATCCGCCAGAATTGAGCCTAATTCCGAAGAAACAGAGGCTTGGCGGATATACTGGTTGCATTATAGACCTCATTGTATTAATGTCAAACAAATTCATATTTAGTTTATTAGAATCAACATCCCCAGAGATAGCATCTCCGGGCCGACGCCTCCCACTTGGAGGCGTTTTTTATTTTGTATCTATAATAAATACTCTACACAATTTTCCAACGAATTGTAAATAATTTCTCTTCGGATGTTTTTTGTTTCAGTTTCTTTTCAATCTCGTCTATAAGCCCGTCTTTCTTGCTTTCAATTTCTCTGGCGGCGCGGTCATACTCGCGCCATGCTTCATCGCGTTTACTTTCCAATTGCCGCTTTTCCTTTTCCAGCTTTAACTTTTCCGGAAGATTGGGAGCAAGCCGCGCTTGCCTCTTTATTTCCTTTATTTCATCATCCAGTTCCTTCAATGTCAGTCGCAGAGAGTTGCGCTTATCCTCACCCCATTTATCGAGTTTGTCCAATTCAATTTCAAAGTAGTTGGCATTTTTAGAGCTGATTTGAGCAAATATTTCTTTTTTCTTTTTTGCAAAGGAATCGCTTATTGTTTTTTCTATTCCTTTATTCATCGTCTCGTTTATTGTCACACTGTCTGCCGAAATAGAAAATAGTCGCCGGCAACTATCTTCATCAAGCGCCTCTCCGTTATCGCTGATTCCACTTAGGATCAAATAATCTTCAGTCTCAAAAGCAGAAATGGCAATGTTTGTTACTTCGAGCCACCCAGATTTGCCGATTAGAGGTTCTAAAATGCTAATCTTTTTTTGTGTCTCAGTATAATGGAAAACAAGCTCCTGATTCGGCAAAGAAAGTTCTTTGCATTTGCCAATAATGCGTTGCGCCAGTGGGTGGCCAATGCGGTAGATATTGGCATCTTCAATGTTTTTGCCTACTCTGTAAGGGCCGGGATGAATTTTTTCCTTAGGAAAGGGATTGCGATTTAAAGTAAAGGAATGAGTGTCTGCGCCAAAATCGGCATATCCATCAAGGTAATATCGCGTGATTGCCCATAACCAGCTTTCGTATTTCGATAAATAATCTTTACTGGTTGCCAGATTAATTCTTAATTTTTCATAGACTTCTTCATCAAAGTTTTCCAATAACCTCTGCTTGGTTAAGTTTATTGTATCGTCAATTTGCTGTTCCATCTCCGTTTGCAGAGCATCAAAGCTAGATTGAATTTCCTCTTCAGTGCGGCAGGATTGATATATTTGAGCAATGCGCTTTTCAAAATCTACGCCTGATTCAATATGGCCTAATACTTCATCGCTGGCGCCAAAGACTCCATCAAAGAGTTTAAACTTTTCGGCGAGTAACTGATAAACCCGCTGATCCGCGGCATTTTTCTTATTCAGAAAGTTAACGACAACAACATCATATTTCTGGCCGTAACGATGGCAGCGGCCTATTCTCTGCTCTATGCGCTGTGGATTCCAGGGCAAATCATAATTGACGACAAGAGAACAGAATTGCAGATTAATGCCTTCGGCACCTGCTTCAGTGGCAATCATGATATTTGCCTCATCCCGGAAATAATCAACCAATGCCGCTCGCATGTTGGAATTTTTTGAACCGGAAATCCTATCCGTTCCTTCATGCTTTGTGAGCCAGTTCTGATAAATTTCTTTTGACTTTTTGTCATTGTTGGATCCGTTGAATAAAACAATCTTGTCCTTGAATTCTGTATCTTCCAGAATGCTTCTTAAATATTCCTGAGTGCGGGTAGATTCGGTAAAAATAAGCGCTTTTCGACTACCTCCTTTTGCTGTGGCTTGCTCTAATCCTTTCTGCAATGCTTTGAGCAATACTTCCCCTTTGGAATTTTTCTTAATTGATCTGGCCAGAGCACTAAACTCTTTGAGTGAAGCAAGCTCTTCCTTCATGCCTTCAATTTGTCGCGGAGTAAGTGGGTCTTTTACTTTTGATTTGGACTCATCTTCATCTTCTTCTTGACTATCGTCTATCCATTCTTCCTTTAATTCATCATAGGTTTCGAAATTGGCGGTAATTAAATCATCGGTTATAATTTCTTTATTTTGACTATCAAGGGTGAAGCTTAATCTTTGCGATAAGGCTTCCAGCGTAACCGAAATTGCATAAGTGGATGAAGCCAGAAGCTTGCGCAGAATCAGCGTCATCAATTGCCGCTGGCTGGAGGGCAGTGCATAAAGATCAGTTTTCCGTAAATAATCAGAAACAAGATCATAAAGCCTTTGTTCATCTTCTGTTGGATAGAATTCCTGAGTAATGGCGTTTCGATTTGTGTAAGGGACATACTCCAAAACCTGTCGCCGCAGAGTCCTCTGGCAAATAGGTTTCAGCCTTGCTTTAAGCTCGTCGAAATTGGCATCATTCGTCAAACGGGCAAATTGGCTTTTAAAACTTTTCAAATCCCCAAAGGTATAATCATCAATAACGCTAACCAGCCCGTAAAGCTCCATAAGGGAATTTTGCAGTGGGGTTGCCGTTAATAAAAGTTTAGGCGCTGCAGCAACTGCATTTTTTATAGCGTTGGCAATTTTATTGGAGCTTTTATAAACATTGCGCAAACGGTGTGCTTCATCAATTACAACAATATCCCAAGCAACCTGTTTGATATAAACATCTTTTGTCCGTGCAAATTGATAAGAGCATATTACGATTTCTTTTTGACTAAACGGATTTAAGTTTCCTTTTTTTATCTCTTGATTGAATGGTTTGGTTTCCAGGATAACGGAGGACAAAAAGAATTTATCTAACAATTCCTGATTCCACTGCTTACGAAGGTTTGCGGGCACGATAATTAATATTTTTCTTTTGCGCTCTGCCCATTTCTGAGAAATAACTATCCCGGCCTCAATGGTTTTTCCTAAACCCACTTCATCAGCCAATATTGCCCCTTTCGACAATGGCGAACGAAAAGCAAAAAGAGCTGCCTCGACTTGATGTGGGTTGAGATCAACTTGGGCGTCGGATAAAGAAGATACAAGTTTTTGCAGATTGTCGGACGAGCACCGTTTGGTCAGTTCGTAGGCAAAATATTTTGCATGGTAAGGCGTCAAATTCATAGCGGTGATTTTACGTTTTGCCTTTCATGTTATTTAAAATTGAAGAAAACCAAAATAACATGTTAGAAATACACTTTAATTGAGAATTTAGTCAATTAATATTCTTCTTGGATAATTTAAGGCGGGATAAGTGATATTAGTATTTTATCACAAATATTTGTTCGCATAGAAGATTCTAAACTACAATTGTTAATATACCATTCACACCTTGATATTTCTATACATATCTATTACAAAATCTCACTATTTTAATTAATTCGCGAGGATCTATCCTTGAAATAGGCAGACGTGGTAAATTAATTTTGATTGTCGGTGGGGAAATTCATAGTTCAACTTAACTCGTTTGGCATCAGCATTACGTTTGTTAAGAAACAATTGTGCGACATCTGCTGAAGTTCAGAGCTATGATTTCTTCCGTTTCGATCTTATCAAGATGCCATATCTTGCTCAATTCATCATACACTTGCTCTATCATTGACAAAGGCAGCTTAGTCAAAAAGGGACCATCTGATTCAACAAGAATACGATCGCGGGGAACGGCATCGATTATACTCCTATGCTTGTTTTTCAGCATACGGCTATTGACAGAGAAGAAATTGCCTTTTGCCGCCAATCCCTCCGCAGCCTGGGGACCACCGATGAAGTAATGAAAACATACTGGCCCGACATGATATTCATCGAGAAGACTGGATACTTCATCGTGTGCATTTCTGCTATGAACGGTCACGAATTTACGGTCCCTAATCACTGGCAAAAGGCTCCTTAGGATGGCTAACTGCATTTTCTTCGTGCTCTGACCTTCAGAGGAGAGGTCTAGGCCTATCTCGCCGATGTACTCCGCTGAGCTGGCAAGATCCACAAAATTCATAATCTCATTCTTGCCTTCGCTAACTCTGAGCGGATGCATGCCCAGTGCAGGCCATACAGCTCTGAACGGCTTTAGATACGGCAATGCTGCCTGATAATGGCTCGGCAACATTGTTGTCATGACACAGCAAGTTAGTGCGCTCTCGTAGGCGCGAGCTGTAGCGATTGGATCGTCGAACAAATCGATATGGCAGTGGGTATCAACACGCATGATAGGCCTATAGGAGTCCCATGCTCTGGGTCCAGTTCTTCACTTCGTCACGAAGTCGTTCCACCAATGATGTGTACTGGTCCTTCAGCGAGGAGTCCAAACGTGCGTTTGATTTAAGTGTCCGCCAGATATCATCACTACTGTCGTTTCTCTCGACAAAATCAATGACAGACGAAAGATCGTGATTGTGTTTGGATAGAATTCTTTGCAGTACACTCCCTGAAGTGAGGCCATGACCGTATTGCTCATCTGGAAAACCGACACTTTGGACTGCTGCGCGACGGAAGATGCACGGCACGCATGCCCCACATTGGCGAGCGCTCCGGTCATCCCAATGTTCTTTGTGTCCACGCTTCCCACACGATGCCGATTCTGCATAGGCTGCCCGGAGAAATGTTGTATTCCTGCATTCTTGCATCATTTCACCCTTTGTCTTCATTAGATATGGATTATTCAGTGGATATCTAAGTCCAAGGGAATCCAGAAGGCTACCTAACATCGAAATGAAGTTGGGATGAACTGTCCGAGTACTCAGGGAACCCCTGCGTGCCGGGGTTAATGGGTAGTTTATAGCTATTGCACCGTTTTCAGGAATGAGGATGGGCGTATCGTCGCCGAGAAAGCTGGCAGCCAAAACAGCATTGCCGATAAAGGCCAACGACCGACTTCTAAAATTTGTATCCTCGCCACCAGTGCACAGCCCTGTACGTGAAACATAGCGCTGAATCCGGCCACCGTACACGGTTTCCAGAAGCGGCAGTAGGCGTTCTTGATCTGCACGGGAGTTCTCAGCCTGCGCGTCGTAGGTTGACGCAAGAACAATGCTTGCAGCGGGATTGACTTCAAGCCAATTGATGATACCTATAAGGGAATCTAGACCACCAGAATAGAGCGATACAGCATCGCCACGAATACGTCTGGCCTTACGAAAGCTGTTTCGTGCCTTCCTGAATTCCCGACCAAACAGAGGTATCGGTGTAACGACAAAATTAAGATGCCAGATATCGCCAGTGAGAAACTCAATCATGGGTTCAATAATATTTGAGATGGACGACCATTTTCTTGGATCGGCAACAGGAATCTGCACGGCAAATTCTCTGGTCCAGCGGTCACCATCGTAATTTTCCCGGTTAACTGCCCTATCGCACCCGTATATCACTGACGCAAAATATGCAAACTCCGCTGCATTCTGATCGAATGTACCACGGGTACGAGCAAAGTCTTCAATGTTGAAGCCTAGTTGCAATCGTCGATCATTGATAATGTCGAGATACACAGCTGAACCAGATTTGTACGGATTTCCAGCTTCCAGTTGTACTGTAATTTCATTCATGGGATCAAAATTTCCAATACTTCTTGATTGATTTCGTCTGCCATACGTTGTCCCTCTTCACTATTCCAGTCGATTTTAGCCAAATCTCTTTCTGCAGTAAGTTCATCACGAACAATCGCGCGTATAATTTCTCGTGCACGCTCAAAGAAATCGCGCGTATTTTCGGATGGAATCTTGTCCCGCACAGTGCTGTATTCTTTCTGCTCGAAATTGGCCGCTAAGATGTTCGCATAATAAACTTGAAGAACCGCCTCAACGTTAATATCTTCACTCGTAAGCAATGCGTCAAATTCGTCCACCGAATGTACTGATTCTGCCAGTTCATTGACTGTTTCGGCCATTGCGCGATTAAAAGCCTCATCGTCAAGTAGACCACCCTCACAAGCAAGGCGTTCTGCAACCAAATCAAGAAACACCTCAAGGGGTTTGTCACGATAGTCAGATAGGTCGAATTCCCGCAGTGCTGCATCAAGCCCCGATTTGATAGCTGTGCTGATGAAATGAGCTAAGTGTGCACCACTGCTAGCAGAGCGCAATCTTGCAGCACTGCCACTGCCTCCACCGCTAGACAGATTTTGTCTTCCCCCACTAGGACCGCCCACTCCTCCACTGATACCTGGTGAGCTTGTGCCCAATGAAATATAATTTTTGTATGCGTCCGCAAAAGCACCAACGGCTTTAGAGACTTTTCTGTCAGACAGGTGGCCTGAAGAAGCATTACCAACAGCATTGTTTACTCCAGGCCATTTTGGACTGCCATATATCTTGGAAGTTCCCATTATTGTTTACTCTTTATTTTACTCTGTAAAGCACGCCCCACATTTGTACCAGATTTGGAGAGACTCTCGCGTACTTGTCCCACTAATACCGATGCCCGATTGGATGATTCAACTTTAAATGCTCGTAGCGTAATTCCAAATCCAGCACTGAGATTTACTGCGCCAATCCGTTCGACACACTGCGCGAAAGATTCAGCCCCATTCATATGACCCTTTGCTGCAATATCAATCATTGAGCGAAGTGCGGTATCATCTTTAAAATCCTGCATTGCATGACGTGTAATAATCCCGATAACACCTTCCTGCTCGTCTTCTAATAGCGATGCAAACATCGTCACGCCACTTCGTCTTTCAATCTCTATTTTTGAAAGCAACTCTTCTGAGCACTTCCGCATAGTCTGCGTCATTAGCCGAACACCCGCAAATGTATCAGAAATGGCACTTCTAGCAATCCAGAAATAGTCACGCAGATCTTCGTTTGCTAGCTTGGGTTCAGTCTTCAGCCATCTCCATAAGCGTGGTGTTCCCCATTTCGTATATTTTTCTGGTACTGCATCAATACCTTCAGCACTCTCCAGTTCGCCCAGCGGCTGGGCAGTACCATCAGAAGATAAACGGTGCCATTGATACAAATCATCGAAGCGGTCGCTACTCATATACTCCAGTACCATTAACTTGATCAATATATGATCCTTCAAATGGGGAATGTTTGCGATGCGAGCCAATTCTCTTCTCAACCAAAAAGCGTTTAGGAATCTCTTGATCTGTCGTGGATTCCCTTTTAACCCATCTGTTATGGCATCTGAACAGGCATCGACTAAACGCATGCTATCGACAACGGCTGTTCTTGTTGCCGCGTCTTCGAGAGATTTGATTTCATCCCCAAGTTGAAAAGAGGCATAGCGTTCTTTCATTAAGAACTGAACATACTTCTGAAGTACTTCTAGAAACTTCGTTTCCGGCAAGTACTTTTTGAGGAATAGCATACACAGATATGAGCGGACCTCATGTGGTGCAAGTTTGGGTAAGGTATAGGGCACTTGAATCAGCTTCTCCAAGTAATCAGTAACAAGCGAATCACCGGTTGTTGCCCCTTTCTCACCAGTGAAAAGTTCAGCATACCTGATACGAATCGCATTTTCTACAATTCGACGATCCGTTGCAACAATGAACGCGGTATGATCAACATTTAAGAAAAGCTTGATTGCCTCAAGGTTTTGTATCAGACGTTCCGGTGAGCATCGATCTAAATCGTCGATTAGGATGATCAGTGCTTTGAGTTTTGTCTTATTGATCAACTTCTGAAAGTCCGTACGAAAAGACCGAACGTTTTCAACCGACTCCTGCGTTTTCTTTAATAAATCATCAATTTTTAAGGTAGGTGCTTCTTCTGCCTCTTTGCCTTGCTTGATAAACTGACCGGTTGGAAGCGAACCTTCAGCAAGAAGCAAAGGCAAAGGATTGGCTGTCAGATAGGCCAATCCCGCTGATGTGCCATACTTGAGAAACTTCATCCAGTTTACGCGCTTCAATAAGTCTCTTACCTCGTCGCCTATTACATTTTTGAGATTGCGGTGCTCCCGAAGCTCGTTAAGGATGGTTGTAAGAATGGCACTCTTGGCATCATCATATCCTTCAAACACCCAACTGTTGAAATAAATGACAGCAAAGTTGTCATCTTTAAGGAGTTCGTGTTGAAGTATTTTGAGAATACTTGATTTTCCGCCACCCCAGTCACCAAAAAGACCGACGGTAACAGGGAGCATTCCAGAGTCTGTTACAATGGACTGAAGAAGTTGCGCGTGTATGGAGAACCCTAAAAGGTCTTGATCCGTTTCATTGTCAGCCCACATGTGGTTAAATCCCTCTGTTCGTCTATACTCTAAAAATTCATATATGTAATACGTATTGCCATAATAAATAGACTTATCATACATGTTTGTCAACAAAATCTTCATCCCTGTTAATGCCATATGATTATGTCACCCCCTAACTACCACGTGAAAATGTTACCCCCAGAGCGAAAAAGAGTAGAAAGAGACAGTAAAAAAGAGGGAGGTGTCTCATATCTAGGGAGGAGAGCATACAATGGTATAGTTGAATAAATATGATGTGATTAAATCTTTATGGGATGGAAAACTGACGAGTAAAGTGGCTGGACGTTCCTTAAATCTTACAGTACGGTAATTAGGAGAAGAGAATTTGGGGAAGGAGTTATGGGCGTTTTTCATGGCTCCTTTTTTTGAATTTAAACGCGCATTGACTGATTCGCCCTTTGCCACAGACAAACCTAAATACTCTACTCAACAAATCCTATCTTTCAATGAGCAATTTAAGACTTTGGGTAAACTATTATACAGATTCAAACCTGGATTATATTCATGAATGTATTTCATACTGAGTAATCCTAGAGCCTTGAAATATCCGTTCTCTAATTTTCTATGAAACATTGCAATGCAATAGTGTTAGTTATATTTAAAAGTATTGCCTGTTCTAGAATTCCGTTGGCTGTAGTATATTCTTCTGAAATATGGAAAGTGTTGCCGATGCTTGTCTGGCGTAAATTTTGTTTATTACGGACTGATGTCTTGCATCTTCGCCGAGGTTGTGCTGTCTGTGTAGGCAGAACCTATACGCATCAACCGGATGAACCCAAAAAAATATATTGTCCTTTTTCAATCGCCTTAATTTCCCCTGCCTTAGCCTTCCGGAACTGGTCAACCTCAGCCTTGAAATATGCCATTTACTTAAACACATCAAATTTGAAATGCTTTTCCAGTCTTTTGATTTCCTGTGCGGATATGCGGACACATGTCCGCATTTTTATCACCTGTATATCTCCATCGTCGATGAGCCTTCTAACCGTGCTTTGGTGGACCGAAAAATAATTAGCAACCTCCTTGACGTCGTAATACTGTCTTGTGATAAGTGACGCAACTGGCTTAATATTCTTTAAGCTACTGGAATTACATGTTTTTATAAGGTTAGGTTTAACTGTTTCCACATTTCACCGTTTTTGACCGTTTAAAATCGTTTTTAAGGGGTGTCAACCTCCTACCCCTGCACTTACCCCTACCCAAAACTTTTTATCCGGTTCGCGTCGGACGAACGGCACAAAATTTGTCAAATCTCTCGGACGAAGTGCCACTTCAAAAACATATCCGAACCCTCCAGATCACCGGTTACTTTTTGTCGTCAAAATTCCTCTTCATCAGTTCCCGGCGTTTTTCTCGATCCTCGTCCGAAATCTCCTGCTTTGCCGGGTGGTTTTTCAGCCATAACTGGAGCTGAGGTCTTTCCTCCTTGTCCGGATCGAGTCCCAGCATGCCTGTTTTGATGATACAATTCCTGCTAAGCATCTCCATGGTGAAGTAACCTGCAGGAACAAATTTTGCAATCTTACGTTGCGCCTGAACCAGGGGGAGGTTTCTATGCATGCGCTCTCGGCAGATTTCCTCTCCGGCATACCAGATAATCAGGCTATTTGATTCCAGGGGACAGAAGGGCGCTTCGCATACTTCGTACATTTTGCATTCTTCCCTTTCTGACCGAACTCTCTTTTTGGGTCTGTATGGGCAAGATTCGCATTGATGGTGCATTATGAGCCTC
>Ga0247841_10011121_pt1 | contig 12056 bp, 14 predicted proteins | sample LaCruzMarch2015__2_FD_192410 | JGI IMG/M metagenome (GOLD analysis project Ga0247841, IMG submission 192410) | Freshwater microbial communities from meromictic Lake La Cruz, Castile-La Mancha, Spain - LaCruzMarch2015_18m | ecosystem: Environmental > Aquatic > Freshwater > Lake | place: Spain...
GGACCAGTATAACCGGTGTATCCAGTGGCTCCTTGAGGACCGGTATATCCAGTATAACCAGTTGCTCCTTGAGGACCGGTATATCCAGTATAACCAGTTCTGCCCGTGTACCCGGTATAACCCGTAACTGATGGACCAGTATAACCGGTGTATCCAGTGGCTCCTTGAGGACCGGTATATCCAGTATAACCAGTTGCTCCTTGAGGACCGGTATATCCAGTATAACCAGTTCTGCCCGTGTACCCGGTATAACCCGTATAACCTGTGGGGCCTAAGGCTCCCTGGGTATTTGTATTTACCCAATTACTTGTGTTTGAATCCCAAGTCCAGATTGAATCAGTGGAGCCTATCATAGCAAAATATCCATCAGCTCCGACGGGGTAAGCAGCGGCAAGCGCCGCTGGAGTAGCGAACCATCCGAGATTCATCGGGTCGCCGATTCTATTCGCTAAATATGCCATATATTTTTAAATTTTATTCTTTATTAAACCACGCTTTTGAGCTTCCATAATCATAGCTGGTACTTTCTCTATAACAATATTTGTCTCAAAAACATTTTTGCGATTAACTTCAATAATTTCTTCGAGACTGGCAGCTAAGTTATTTACCAATGTGTTAATTTTATTAGTGTTGTCCTGGCTAACAGTAGTTACTTTATTAACGATTTTATCTAATAAAAATGTTTCACCTTTTACTACATCAAAAGCGTTCAATGCAAAAGAAACGTCAGCTTCAAGCGACGTTTTTTGGGAAGTTAATATTTCCACTATTTTTAATAGTGAATTAATTTCTGCTTCTAGGGTACTTTTTTTGGACTGAAGAAATACGACTTCTTTAGAAATAACTAACGGTAATTCATTTTCTTTTATTTTGAGCTCTTCAATTCTTCCTCGAATTTCATTCATTCTTGATTCAACGTCGGTGATAGAATTAGCTAAATCTTTATTTATCTTTTGGAGTTTTTCGCTTTCCGTTTTTAAAACAGAAATCTCCGAAAGAATAGAATCCCTTTGTTCAGCCCAGGTTTTTAGATTTTCTTTTTGCTCTAAAGTCATTTCTGGGTCCATATTTTTAAAATTATTTAATAACCAAATGAATAATCAATGGCCCCGCTAAAAGTACCACCGGTTACTTCAAGAATAAAAGCTTCTCCTGGCTTACATTCAAAGCGAGAAACACCATCCATGCCTGGTTCATCTTGCTCCGTGATACCTTGCCCGGCATCAAGGGTAAATGAGGCAACAGTTCTTGCTCCACATTTAATGATTAAATTACCAGCGCTTGCTAGGTCGCCGATTAATTCATGAACATAAATATAGGCGTCGGTTTGTGCTGCAACAATAGTAGTTGAACCAATTGGGGCAGTGACCGGGGCTGCTATCTTTTTAGAGTGAGCTGCTTGTAGCATATTGTTTAAATTATTAATTAATTACTCTTCCTAATAGAACACCTAATAAATGATTATTAGAGAGCTCTATAGACAAATTAAACGTTTTTACCATAAGTGTCTGTTTTATGATGACACTCTTCGCATAGGGTCACGACATTGTGCTCGTCGAATCTAAGTTCGTCACAAGTAGCGAATGACTTTATGTGATGTATATTTAAAATAACTCTATCCGCAGGTTTACGCTTTCTACCACATTGTTGGCAGGTGTAATTATCTCTTTTAAAAATTTCGTTTCTAAAATTTTTCATTTTCACCGACCATCTAATTTTTAAATGTTCTGGTGTTACTCCGCCTCTCCAATTAGGATTATTCTCTCCTTGGAAATTTGGATTTTTCTTTCCTTTCCAGTAAGATGTTTGTCCTTTTTTAAATTGCGTTGCTAGTCCTTCTTTATTGCCTGTCTTGAAGTGAGTTCTTCCAGTGTTAGTAGTTCTTCCAGCAAGAACTGTACTAAGATGAAGTTTCTGTCCTTCTGATAATGGTATTCCTTTGTTCCATGATTTGTGCCCCATTTTCGCACATGACTTGGAGCAGGATTTCATTGTTTCCCATTTGCTCCTACTGTGAGAAGGTTTTTTTTCAAAATCCTTCCCACAGTAGTTACATTGTTTCCTATTTTGCATACACTTTTGTATTAGTTAATAATACATTAAGTGTACCATGTGTTAAACTGTAAGTCAATCGCCACTAGACGGTCACGCCATCTCCGTCGCTCCACATCCAACCACGAAGGTCAGAAGCACCCATAACAGCTAAGGAGTTGAAGTTTAATACCAAATCTTGGTTACCTAGCAAGTCAATGACTGCCGGTTCAGCACGAGTTGGCAAAGCTTCGATATATAAGAATCCAAAATCTTGTGTCATCATTTTGGAATCAAACATACCCCACATTAACCCATCCATTGCTAAATTCTGATACGGAGATAGTTCTACTATCTTAAAGGTATCAGTAGCTGGAGCATTGTTGAAGACGTTAGTTTGTTGAGGAGCTAAACCTTTATCAATTGTGCCTTTGATAGTCTTGGCAAATTGAGCAGCGGTTGAACCTCTGCGAACAACTAAAGTGTCTAAATCAGAGATAAGCGGATTACCACGACCATCTTTTTTAAGGGAGTGTAATCTGCGTGCAGCTAAAAGAGATGAATAAGTGAATTGAGGTGAATTTGTTAAACCATCAACGATAACATTAGACCAAGCAGCACCGCCATCTTCACGAGGATGAGCTTGTGACCAATATTCAACAGCATCAGCACCGATAGTAGCTACCGGAGTTGGAGTACCAACCGCATTGATTGGGGTCCAAGTGAATGAAGTTGCGAAACCTTGGGCTAACAAAGATTGAGCCAAGTAGTTTTTTGCATGCTCAATAGCATTCTTTCCTTCAATAACTTTTGATTTAACAGAGCTCTTGATTTTAGCAGCTGCTGATTCAAACAAAAAGAAATTTGTTTGGAAAGTCAAACGAACTTTTTTTGTGAAGTGCATTTGAACATAATTTTTTGAATAACCTTGAATTGGAGCATCAGATGCGCCAATACCACCATCTGGGATTATTTCAGCCATACCAAGTCCCGTGACACCAACGTCAGTGTAAATTCTTTCGTTGTTGTCTACCTTATACATGAAGTCTAAATACTCAGCCTTCACCGTTGGAGAGACTTTCGGAGCAACATGCTTTAACACATTGTTCACGATAACTGCATAATCATTTATTGTACCTACCATATATTTGTTGTTTTAAAAATTAATTAAACAGTTATGAATTTGCCGATAATCAAATTATCGCCAGTTTCTCCGTACGGTTCGACTTGACGTACGACACCAACAGCGCTCGTAGTGTGAGTATTGTTGACGATTGATGAACTTGCACCAAGAACCATGTCCTGACCATTGTCAGTAGCTAAAGTTGCATTGGTGGTTGGGAAGATAAAAGTATCTTCATCTGACGGCACGATATAAGAAACACGAGTCTTAGCGTCAGCAGCGGCAATGGTTTCATTGCAAACACCCAAAATAGTAGCTCTTGTAGAACTACTGGTGGCGGCAACTGCTAAACCAGCTGTTAAATCTAGGACTTCTCCTAAAGTAGTAACAACGCTGGCACCTTTGTTAGCTTCTGCTAATTGACGTGTATTCTTTATGGTTGCCTGTTTAATTACACCCATAGAATTAATTTAATTAGTTTAATTAATCCGTTAGGACATTAGATGTGAGCAAATTCTTTATGATATTTAATCCCTGCTTTACAATATGCCTTATATGCATCTTCTTTACTTTTAAAGTAACCAAGATTTTTTTGTACATTATTTAAGGTTATATAAGCCATCCATATCTTATGAGTTTTATCCCATGAGACTCCTTTAAACCCGGATGTGTTTCTAGACTGCTTAGGTCTATTCATCCTGTTCTGGGAACGAGTGGCTAATCTAATATTAGATTTCTGATTATTAAGTCCGTTTCCATCTTTATGGTCAACCTCCATCCCTTCCAATGCATTGATTAATAATCTATGCATCCTCAAAGTTGTTTGCTTACCATTTTTATCAACGGTTGAACGAACCGCATAAAAAGTATTTTCACCCTTCTTAGCGTACCATTTGTATTTTATAAGTACATTGTAATCAGAATCATCAACTAAAGTATATTTTCCTTGTGTCAATTTAATCTTTTTCATAGATTTAGTCTGACAACAATTCTATTGCTTTTTCTTCTGATACCCCGGTTGCTACAATCTCATCGATTGATTTACGCATCTCCGGAGAGAAGTCTGTTTTTGCTATGCTTCCCCCAGGGAATTGCATCGCATTAACTTTTTCTTGAACGTTCGCACCTTTGAGTACTCTTTCCTGAATAGTCTCCGATGGCTTAAACATATTTTCACGAGCGAGTTCTAGGACGGTCATTAAATCTTTCCCACTTTTGTTTTGCCAATTGTAGTTGGATTCAACGAAGTCAAAGAAAACTTCACGGGTGTCTATATCTTTAAGTTCAGCATGTCTATCAACAAATTTATCTAATGTGTTTTTAATATCTGTGGATAAGCGCTCTTGTTGGATTATCGCTTCGATATCCTCCTTGGTCGCTCCTCCCAGTTGTTTTAAACGTTCTTTATCAGCTGCCAAAGTCTCATCTTCTGGTTCTAACGGTTTTTCTGGCACCTCCTCACTCTTTTGATTGAGCGAATTGGTAAATCTATCAGTTCCATTAAGAGCTTTAAGATTGCTCTTAGCCGTCTTAATTTCATCTGCTAGTAATTGACGCTGTTCGTCGGTTTTCGCAAGTTTCTTTCGCTTGACTAAATCCAGTAATTTTATTCTTTTCTCATAGGATTCGTCAGATTCGAATTTCCCCTTGTTAGGAACACGGAATTCGTATTCCGCCGCCTTAGTCTCGTCAACTGGAGGGGTGCTGGTTTCCTCCGGCTTCTTTACCTCTGGAGTTTCCTCCTTCGGCTCTTCGCCCTTGGCTTCCTCTTTTGGAGCAAGCACTTTTCCAGCTTGGACGGAACTTATCGACTCGGCGAGCTCTTTGTCGAGCTCGGTTTCATCAACTACTTCCTCCTTTATTTCTTCTATATTATTATCCATATAATTATCCGCCTGTATCGTAGACGGTGACGATGGTTAATTAAATTATATCATTTTTTGCAGATAAACGCAAACTATCTGTCGGTATATTTGACAAATTTCTTGATTCTGTCTAACTTTTGTCTCAATGAGTCAAGGTTGACTGAACCCTCTGTTAAAAATGAAATGGCATGCTTCTGGAAATCTCCATCCACAGAGTCATGTTCATCTCCCACAGAGTCAGAATACTTCAAAGGAATAATTACTAAATAAACCTCTTTATCAGCCTGTTTATAGAACAAGATATTATCTTCCGGTTTAAATACCTTGTTGAAAACCGACAATAAATCTTCTCTTTCCACAGGATTCCCACAGGTTCCTTCGAATCCTGATGGCAATATTCCTTTGTAGAAATAGGCAGAAGTTGATACTTCCTTGCCAGAGGTGTTTTTTAAAGTTACGCCCTTCTCTTTTACCGCCGCTACCTTTGGAGTAGCTACAGCTTTTGGAGCCGCTGCTGCCTTTTTAACAACAACCGGTTCCTTTACTTCTTCCACTTTTTTTTCAATGTTGTCCATATTATTATCCGCCCGTATCGTGGACGGTGACGATGGATTAGTTAATTAGCTTTTTTTATTTAATTTCAAGTTTTTGAAGCTAGAATAAAACTTTTCTAGGAACTTTTCCTGTTCTGGTTTTATCTTAGATTTCATCTCCTTGATATAATCTTCTGTTAATACTATCGCCGGCACATCCATATTTATCTTCGCAATTCCGTAAACTTGCTCGATTAAAGCGAATTCAATCGGGTATGGATGGGTATAGTTTATGTTTATCTTCTCTCCTTTTTTCATGTCCTTATCTAAAACGCAGGCTAGTTGTCTCCCAACTTCAACCACGTTAATTCTATCCGATTCTACAAAAGAAGCCTCAAGCGTATCGGAATTAACTCCGCCGATAAGCATCGAGGCCAGTTCTTCTGCGTTAATTTCAAATTCATCTCCGGACTTGGAAATAAACTTCAAGAGCTTTTTTTCTCTTGCCTCTTTTGAATATCCAACTTGGACTGTAAAATTATCTCTTTTTATTTCTTTACCTGCCATATTATTCTGGGTCATGTAATGAACCCTTTCTTATGTTTTCTAAATAATCAACCATTTGCCTAAGCATTGTTCCGTGAACCTCCAAAGTAATGGCGTTAACCAACGTCTTAAACTCTGTATCGGCAACAATAGGGTTCTGCGGCATGCAGTCCTTCATCAACTCAATAATAGTTGAGGCATGCTCACTCGTTGCCAAGGCAATTTTCTTCTGTTTTAAATTTTGTTCTCCTTCCATATATTTATTGATTAGCTGCCATTCTACCAACGCTTGCATCCACAGCGCTTCCTAGTGGAGCTTGAGGGCGAGGGACTTCATTAGCGTTCTGTGGTTGGAGCGGGTCCGTCCCGTCTCCAGTTATATCCTGTCCAGTTGCTGAAGTGCTTGGAGCACTCCCGCCTCCGCCGCTCGCAAGAGATTGCATTGCTGTTGCTTGAGCGTCCTGTTGCATCTTCTCCTGTTGCATTTGCTTCTGCATTATTGATGGTTGTTTACCAAGGATAGCGTCATAATCAGCCTTGGGGATAAAGTCGTAAATATCGGCGTTCTGGATTTCCAACATTTGTTCAAGAGCCATTAACTGTGAAGCAGCCGCCTCTGGGTCTGCGTTACGAAGCGAATAAATAAGGGTAATTTGATTAGTAATAACAGGGAATAACGCCATAAAGGTTTGCTTCTTAATTTCTAGTGATGGGAGAAGCATTGAATCCGGGTCGATAATAAAATCAATATAGTCGGACATGTGTCCAGCATTCTTCATTTCATCAAACAGTCCTTTAGCAGAAATCTGACGAGTTGGGACATTCTCCATAATCTCACCCTCCTGGTTGAAGTCAAAGTTTAGTCTTAGATTTTGAGAAGCGGCAGCAACCATACCGACAGGGATACCCTCATCATTTAAAACCTCTTGGGACTCAATAAAGTAGTCCGGGTTCTGTCTAGCGAATTCAGCTAGTTGGTCGTCACTGTCAATCATGAAAATCTTATCCACAGGATATATCTGTCTAATCCAAGTATTAGCAATATGAGCATCAGTTTCGAGACCCATAACCATTGAATTTTTTGGAGCGGTTAATCTGTTGTAAGCGGCCTCCTTCATAATAACCGTGGAACCCAAAGTATTCTCTGTATTTGTTCCAGCAACAATATTATTGATACCGGTATTCTCTTCAATGTTTTGTTTCTGTAAACCAGCGAAAGCAATGCCAGCCTCAACATTCCCGGAGGTCTTGATTACGTCAATATCAGTGCCTGGGTGCTTGGGATTAACAATGTTCGGACCTCTCTTATAAGTAGCGGAGCCGTTCTGAACTTGAGCACCAAAAAGCAACGGAAAGATTTCCGCTTCAACTTGCTGGGCATTAAGAGAGTTAATATATGTATAAATCGCCGTGTTTCCACGCATCATTTCATAAAGACCAACTCCGTATGGGTCGTTCATGTCTTTAATGAAGCAACGAGCGACAACAACGGAGCCATGGGAGCCGTCATTAGGAAGTTCACCATCGTAAATTACCATCTTCCCGCAAACAACCACATATCTATTCATTAAGACGTTCTCGTAGTAACCAATAGTAATGCTGGTGTGAGCCTTCTCGGAATTTTCATCCGTAGCTTCAGTGGTAACCGAGCAATATTCCAATTTCTTTTTATTCTTTTTAGCTTCAGGATACATTTCATAGAACAAATCCTTCTGCATGTCCTTTTCGTAGTAAACCTCTGTCTGACTCCAAACGTCACCATTATTAAAACCAATCCCGAGCCAGGTTCGTTTAGGGTCTAGCGGTTCACGGTAAATATCATCGAACAATATCTTATCAACACCATTTCGTTTGGTCTGTACTCTTCGTGGGTAAACTCTCCACGCCGCCCAACCGTAGGTAAACAAATTCTGGTAAGTAATCATTAAAGTGTTTCCACCGTTACTACCAGTCATCGCCCAGTTCCTCTTCCATAGTTCGTACATCGCCTTTCCGTAAACTTTATCGTCAGCAACAACCGTCGCATCCGGTAATTTTCCAGCGAGAACCGAAGTAGCAATCATTATTTTTGAAAAAGCAATCGGTTCAGCAGAAACAGGAACTCCGGAGCGGTTCTGGTCACGGTCTGTAAGTTTCTGGGGATAAACATTAATGTCATAAGCGCCGTTAGCCATCTTATTATAGAAGACCATCGAGCCCCAACCACTTTTTTCATATAATTTTTGTCCGTAACTGACTTGAGTGGACATCAAATTATTATCGATTTCCGAAGCTAAGGTATCGAATTTTTCCCTATATTGGGAACGCTTCATCTCTAATTTCTTTTTCTCGATGAATTCAATTATTTCTTTATCTTTTTTTGGCATCATATATTTTATCGTTTATAATGTTCATTATTTTGAAAACGCTTAATCCAATTGCAGTTAGCACAGAGTAGTTGATATTTTCCCTCCTTTTTTATAAAACTTTCAAGAACTCGGATATAATATTTCTGCCCACCAACATTATCAGCATGACCGTCGCCATTAATGTGGTCTATTTGAACTGCCCTATAATCATTGAACCCGCATTTAACACATTTGCCACCCATTTTGTCCATTACCTCTTTTTTAAGATTTTGGCGTTCTGCGGCGATAACATCTTTTACTCGAGCCCTATAACCTTTTTTATATTCCTTATATTTATCAGTTTTTCTATACTCTCTCCACCATAAAGTATGTTTAGAAATACTTTCTGGACGTTTTTTAAATTCTTTCTGATAATCTGCAGCTCTTTTCTTTAATTCCGTCAATGTTTTTTTATTTTTTCTCGTATAAACACCTTTTGGCATAGAATTGAAATATTTTATACTAAAATTATACCATTTTTTTTAGAAATAAACAAGTTAATGTATCATTTGGCTCCCATTATCTTCACCAAACATCATTTTCATATGACTTACGCCTTCCCCAGCTTGAGTGTCATCTTCGTATCTCCCTTGCTCCTGGAGTATCGCATAACCTATAGATGCACTCATTATCACGTCATCATGTTTCTTATCCATAGCCTCCGGTCTTCCTTTAATATTTCTCACAAAGGTGAACATTTCCTCCAAAATCTGTGCCGGGAATCCTTTTTCCATCCGAAACATAATCGCTTTGAGTGCCGCTAAGGCAAAAGGCCTGGTTGCCGACGTAGTTTTCCAGCCAAAGAACTTAGTTACCTTCTGGGTAATGTCATCGAAGACCTTTCGGTAGTAAAGATTGATATACCCCATCTTTTCCAGAGCATCGTTAACCCAAAGTCCATCTTTATTAACCTCAATCCCAAGCAGAGCAAAATTATAGTACTTCCCGAGCTTATACGCCTCGGTCGCTAGCTCGTCTGGAGCTACGTGCGATATATAAAGAGCATCGCACTCCTCCGTCTTCTGGTTAATCACATATAAAACCTGGGCATCTCCGTGAGCCAACCCTTCCGCCGTATCACCGCCTATAATATACTTAACTCCCACTTCCGGCTCCCTAAATATCTCGAGCGAACCGGAGGAAACCTCATTAAAAATCACCTTTCCTTTTTCACCAGTAGTTAGCTCACCTCTCATACCTTTTTCGGCGACTGAAAGCAAAGCAGCCACCTTAGCGGTAGCAAAGTAAGTCTGGCCAGTAGATAAAAAGGCCTCCTCCTGGGTAGTTGGATATTCCTGCATCAGTGACTTAATCGCATCCGGAGAATTCTTTCCCCCGAACTGCAGCCACTTCATATAATAATAAGTAATCTCCTTATCCGTTAGATTATGTTCCTGCTGGTAAGAGGCCCAATCAATCTCGCATATATCCATATCCTTAACGGGAACTGGCTCGTAAATTTTCTTCATTTCCATGTCATCGTACTGCCAGTTATAGAAGTGAGGGATAAACTGTACCTGGGAGAGCTGGGGACTAATCTTATCTCTCGTCAGCCAGTTCTGTTGGAAGATTTCGTAGAACCTCCCGGCCATACCTTCGGCAGTCGACTCAATAAAAATAAACCCGTCGAACGGTACCGTCGGGAAAGTACCACGCTCCACTTCTTCCGCCCGTTTAGGAAATGCCACGCACATTTTAGCGAACTCTGATATGTGAACATAATGATAAGTACCGGAACGTCCAGAGACGGACACAGCTAGTGAAGAAGTGGAGCCTTGCTCCGGCCCGTAGTCAATAACCACCTGCACCTTGCGGGCTGACCGGTGGTTAATCTTAAAAAAAGCATCTTTCACATCCTCCGCCATATTACGAAGAGCAAACTCAATCTTCTTGTCGAAAATTTCAGTAGCGTCCTGCACCTTATGGGCAATAATAATTCCTTCCCGGTTGGAATTAAATAGGATGGAATCCAAGATGAAGAGGTCAATGAAAGTCGTGAAACCAAGTTGTCGGGACTTCAAAATTACATGCCGATGCCAAGGACGTTCGACATTAATATAGTTATCATAAAAGTGAGCCTGTGCCCGATTCATCTGGAAGACTTTCCTATCGCCGTCCTTGGAAATAATCCAGTAAAGATGGGAGAGCCTCCACTTCTGGTCCTTAATAAGGTCCGGGTTAGCGGTTAGCTCTTCAACAACCTTATTATTGTGCACCTGCTGACTATCCATTTTTTTTCAAGTTATTAAACCCAATCTGGGCTAGTTGTAATAAATGAGCTTCCCGCTCTTCAAAGTATCTCTTCTGATTCCTCACCTGCCCCAACAACTGGAAGATAACAAAAAGCGAAGTGGGCTCCAAAGTCGATTCAATCAACCGGAACCTCTCCTCCTTTGTTAGTGCCTCGTAGGCTCTATAAAAATTATGAGTAGTCATATTTAGAAATCTAACTCTTCCCCTTCCTTTACCACTTCAACTTCAACTACCGGAGGTTTCTCAATCGGTGCTGGCTGGGAGCTGGTGTTCAAAGTCTGGTTCTCAATCTGCTGCAAAATAACCGTCCTTAGCTTATTATTAGTAGGATGGTCATTCGGCTTTTCCTTCACCACATTAAACTTAGACCAGGCGGAACCAATCGCATTGAGTGCACCTATGAGGTCTTTGTTCGAGAAATCCTTAAAACCCCTAGCCTTGAATTCACTCATAGCAGCTAGAGCCAGATTATTAGAATCAACAGCCAGTTGCGTCATAGCATAATTGAATCCAGGTTTATTCTCGATGTGTGAAGAAATGGAATTTGCCACGTTCGCCGAGTAACCAACATCCAAAGCTATCTCCTTCTTGGTTGTACCCTGTGCCCCGAAGACACGTTTTGCATAAGCCATTTGTTTCATTGATGATGCTCTTTTTCCACAATACATATACCACAAGTATAACACTTGTTGGGTGCTATAGCAATACCAATGTATAGACAAATAAGCCAGAACGGGTTGTGCCCCGTTGTTTTTATGTAATATTAGCGGGAAGTGTTAAAACGGGGCATGGGGCATAACTATTTGAGAAAGTTCTGTATATTTAATAGAGCTCTTTTAGCATATTATGCATAAATCTATTTTTCTCTATTCTTATGCCCTTATGCCCCATTTAATAAAAATAATAAAAAACATCAATGTTTCTTATACTAATTGACGGGGCATAACTATTATGTTATGTCCACTAATGCCCCAACATTCCATTGGGGTATGTCAATAGGGATGGTTAGACCACCCTTTTCAAATAACATGCCGGGGGTCAAATCTAAAATTTGTTCCGCTGGAAAGTAAATTCTAAAAGTTTACACGCTGGATTTGGTAGGGACTGTTTTTTAATATGGTAAATTATTTATAAGGAAGGGGAGACCCCCCCCGACGCCCCCCCCTCCCCCAATTATTTATGACGAGCCAATAAATAAACAAAAAAAAATAATGTAGATATATAAATATATCCATTAATAAATAGGGGGCAAGATAAAGGAACGCCCGCAGGGGGCGGGCGGTTAATAAGCCCATAAGCAATGCTAACATAACCGAAG
>Ga0247841_10011123_pt1 | contig 12055 bp, 14 predicted proteins | sample LaCruzMarch2015__2_FD_192410 | JGI IMG/M metagenome (GOLD analysis project Ga0247841, IMG submission 192410) | Freshwater microbial communities from meromictic Lake La Cruz, Castile-La Mancha, Spain - LaCruzMarch2015_18m | ecosystem: Environmental > Aquatic > Freshwater > Lake | place: Spain...
AAATTTTATGATTCCGAGAAAAACATATGGCGCAAGGCAAAGCATCTACAAGAAACAACCTTTCTTCTTTCAGGTCACAAAAAGATTGTAACCATTGATGACATTCAATGTGTTGATGCTGAGATTGAATTTTTTGATATTCAACTTGACGATGAGCATACATTTTTTGTATGCACGCAAGATATTGTTGTGCATAACTTCCCACCATTTTTCGTAGGATTTTCTATAGCTTTTGGTGGTGGAGTTTCTTTTGAAGGTCTTTATTGTGGCATGTGTATCGCTGGTTGGTGGCTTGGGACCAAATTGCTTAAAGGTGGCAAGGGTGAAAAATACAAACCTAGTTTTTCTGTTAGCAGCTCACCTGATTATGCTGGAGGACCTGATCCAGAAGATGAGGATGAATGGAATAAGAAACATCCGCATGGACGATATGAAGAATCACCTAAGCATCATCAAAATAGTCTAGAAAGAATTGGAAAGCCTCCACGAGATGGACAATCAGCTTTAGATATTTCTGTAGAAACTAAGAATTCTTCACAGCGAGTTGCAATTCAAGATAATCAATTTGTGATATTAAAACGAACTTCTGATGGTGTATATCATGGTTATGTGATTGAAAATTTTGACAGTTTAACTCAAAAACTTAAAGAAGCATTTTATTATGGAGATTTAATTGACAGTATAAAATCAGGAAGAATAAAAAAATGAATAAAATATTATTTAAGTTGAACGAACGAAAATCATTGTGCTTAATTTCTAGCACGTTACCAATAGAGCAAGTGTATTTATGTTATGATTTGAAAATGTATTGGGTTGATAATAATGATATGGATTTGATTGGTCAAGATTCTGCTGGTGAACTAATAGAACAATTTGAACGAGTTTTATATGCCGCTCTAGATCAAAAATTGATCCTGGATAAATCTATTCGAAAAAATCTTGGATATTATTGGAATGAAATTTTTGCAGACAGAGAGTCTTTTGTTGATTTAGTTTATGACTTGAATGTTTTTGGTTCTCCAGTGGGTTGGGTTGGTTCAAAATACCTTGTATGGAGTACTCAAGCTCCATCGTATCCGTTAATTTCAACGTGGATGTATAATGATATGAACGGTAATATTGTTTTAGAAGTCTCTGAAATGTTTGCATGGTCAAAAGAAGAAGATGTTGATCAAAATAATAAATATGCTGTTTTCTTAAAAAATTATAAACCTCTCTTTAAAGAAATTATTTCTCAAAGAATTGCGCAACAATGGTTACATCAGGTTCAAGAATTATATGCTGTTTTTTATAAAAACGAACAAAAATGTAGAATATTATTTTAAAGATCTAAGCATTAAAAACTAAAACCATGAAAAGATTAATTCCCGTCAGCTATTGCAGAGCACAAAAGCTTGTAAGCCATGATTCTTCTGCCGATTTTCGAATCATAAAACTTTCCAGATCCACGCATGAAATGCGAATGCATTTTTTTAATTAAGGTATCGTCAAAAACTAAAACGAGTTCTGATTTTTGATGAAAAAAGGTTTGTGCAATCTTTTTTATTGATTCAAAATTTTGTTCTGCTGAAGGCAAAAGTCTGGAAATTGTTGACCTACTTTTTCCAGCTAAGTCTCCAAGGCATCGAAAACTTTTTTTGCCAATAGATTTTATCAGTAAAATTGAATATTCTAAGTTTATGTTTTCGAACATTGTTTAGGCTCTCCTTTTTGATTTAATCTTCAAAAGAGAGCCTAAATGTTTTTATAATATCGTCTAGATCATATCTTTAGAATGTTTGACCGAATTCTGTCACTAAGCCATGAGCAATTGTTTGATTGAAAATACCAAATTCGCTTCGTCTAAAAAGTTGCGGAAATAGTCCTGTAGGGTGCACCATTCATTTTCTTCATACACGTTATAGATAAAATTGCAGATTACAGGGATCTTCCGCTAGCATTGGAAAAAGTGACGTGCAATCCATCCTTTAAAAAGGAATATAAAAAAATGTTTTATGCTTATTTTTTAATCTCAGAAATCGATAATACTTGTACGTATGTTGGATTTACTAAAGACGTTGCTGATCGGCTTGAAGATCATAATAAAGGTAAATCGATTTTTACATCAAAATATAAACCATGGAAGTTGATTGCGTATTTTAGCTTTGATGAAGAGCTGAAGGCTCGTCGATTTGAGAAATACTTAAAAACGAATGCCGGTAGAATATTTCTGAAGAGACATTGTTAATTCTTTTTGCATAAATCCACAAACAAATTAAACTTGATTGCATTGTAAACAAAGATCAAGAGCAGCTATGAACAAAATTTTCAAGTCATCATTCTTTCTGTCCCTCTTTTTCTTTTCAACAAATTTATTGTCAGGTTTTGCTGCAGGCACCAAGGTCAAAACGCCTCATGGATACACATTCATTGAACAGCTACAACCAGGAAGTATTGTTTATTCAATTACACGATCTGGTAATTGCTGTTTAAGCAAAGTAAAAAAAACAACATCCTATTTTTTATTTCGATCTGTTGCGATTTCAGTTGGCGATGATGTTATCGTTGCAGCTCCTCAACAAAAATTTTATGATTCCGAAAAAAACATATGGCGCAAGGCAAAGCATCTACAAAAAACAACTTTTCTTCTTTCAGGTCACAAAAAGATTGTAACCATTAATGACATTCAATTACTTGATGGCGAGATTGAATTTTTTGATATTCAACTTGACGATGAGTATACGTTTTTTGTCGGCACGCAAGAGATTGTTGTGCATAACTTCCCTCCATTTTTCGTAGGATTTTCTATTGTATCGCTGGTTGGTGGCTTGGGACCAAATTGCTTAAAGGTGGCAAGGGTGAAAAATACAAACCTAGTTTTTCTGTTAGCAGCTTACCTGCTTATGCTGGAGGACCTGATCCTGAAGACGAGGATGAGTGGACGTATGGTCGATATGAAAAGTCACTTAAGCATCACTATAATGCAGGGAATGGCATTGGCAAACCACCTTGGAATGGCCAAGCAGCGCTAAATAGATCGATACAAATTAAGAATGGTCCAGATCGTATAGCTATTGAAAACAATCATTTTGTTGTTCTTAGAGAAACAAGTTCTCGAGTATTTCATGGATATATAGTTGAAGAATTTAAAGTTTTGCGACAAGCAGAAAGAGAAGCATTATTTTACCCTAAATTGGTACGACATATCGCCAACGGAGGAATTATAAAGTGAGCAATCATATTTTTAAAATTAACTCATTTAGCTACATAGAGGTAGTTCCCACTCATGTTGCTGTTGATCAAATGTCATTTATGAATGAAACTAAAATTATTTTACATCAACACCAAGCAGAAATTTTAATTGGAATAGCATGGTCAGTGGATATTGTTAATGATTTCGTTGAAAAATTAACCAATACATTAAGCAATGATTTAATTTTTAATTATTCAAACAGTCTCAGTCCGGCAATTTTAAATAATGAATTCTTAGTTTCAGAAGATTTGCGCTCTTTTGTTGAATAACATGCACATAATTCGGGAAGGCCAAAATCTATCAGTATGTCAAAATATCTTATTTGTACTACCAGAAATGAGGTCAGTCCTGATCTTAGTGTTTGGATGTATAATGATATGCATAAAAACATTATTCTCGAAATTGGTGAAAATTTTAGATGGCCCGATCTACTAAACGAAAATGATTTTATTCAACCAGCAGATCCTATCGTTTATCAGTTTTTTCAATATCTTGATTCTTATCAACCACTTATTAAAATAACCATGCATTATGACACTGCACAAACGTGGCTTAAGCAAGCTCAGCAATTGAAAGATCTCATATGTTTTAACGAAGTAGCACAATGTCAAGACTGCATGGAAAATAAACATGATGCAACGTCAGGTAAATCTGTTGTTCATATCCGGGATATTATAAAGTAGCTCTTTTCAGGGATATACATATGAATCCAGCTCATATTGATTCAAAGAAAATATTAGAAGAATTAATCAATGTAGATATTCTCATAACAGGTAATTCAACAGACCAGCTGAAAGAATTATATTACAATACTTGGGGTATGTCCTTTGATCGAGAATTTATCAAAACATTGACCCTTCAAGATATCAATGACTTTGTAACAGAACTCATAGAAAACCGATCACAACAAGTTTCAGATATCAATAAAGGTCCAGCAACATTTTATTTATGGTACGAGGAAAAATCTGTCTGCTTATGTTTTGACATTTTATCTGGTGCAAATATCACTCTGCCTTTTCGATGTCAAATTAATACGATATCAACCCCTGTACCTATAATCCAAGAATTTTTAAAAGATGCACAAGTGGAAATTCATCCTCTTCATTTTCAAAATTTTACATTTCTTAAGCCAGGTGATCCAGGTTGGGATGAATTTGATAAAGATGAGGATAATAACACACCAGAATGGATTTTAGATGTTTACGTTACGACATTGCCATAGCTAACAAAAACATCTGGTAATTTATCAGGCGATCTATAGTGTTTCGCTTGGATTGCTATCATGATATAGAAATGTAATGGCTGCTTGGGAAAAGATAATAGACTTCTTCTGAAACTGCAAAAACTATCTTTCTATAAGGCTGTGGATCCCCGATCGCAGTCGAGGATGACGGGTGGGTAGCGCTTTATTCTCCTCTTCATTCTCGCGACGTGTCTCGATCGAAGCTGAAAGCGAAGACGGAAGGTGGGAATCTATGCGCTGATCTTGAGGGTTTCAGAAGAAGTCTAATGTTGGTTAAAATTATTATGAGGAAAACAGATGTCAAATCAATATAAAATAGTGGCTACCGTATTTATTTTTTCAATGTTGAGTTTTTGCTTTGCAATAAGTCTGCATTGCTCTCAAAAAGTGAATAATCATTTTGAGGTCAGAGAATTGCATTATCAAGACAAGCAAGAAGTTGAGGCTTTGAGTCTTTTGTTTGCAGATCCAGAAATACAGGCACAGACTGGTGGCAAAACAGTAGGTTGGGTTGTTAAAAAACTTGATAACTACACTGAGCAAGATAAAGCAACCTATGGTAGATATTTTATTTGCAAGAGCGGTGCAAGTCCCCAAAAAGTCTGTGGCGTGTTGATTGGCGTTTATGATGCAGCAGAAAATCTAGCAGAATTCAAAGCCATTGCGGTAAGTAAAGATTTTAGACGCCAAGGGATAGCGCAAATGTTGCTGGAGTATGCTGAAAAAGTCTATGCAGCAAGTGGCGTAAAAACGTTCATCATTGGAGTATTTCCAGACAATAAAGCTGCGATAGCCTGCTATAAAAAAGCTGGTTTTTATATATCCTGGGAAGACTGGGCGCGCACGTATTGTCGCATAGCCTACGGCAAATTGTTACGTAGGCCTACGAGCGCTTTTGGTTTTTACATGCAAAAGAATTTGTAAAAGGATTTAAAATCCAAGTCTATTGTCATCTTTGCATTCAAAAAATATTGTTTCACCAATTTTATTGGCTACTTCACCTATTTGATCATGTCTGACCACGTTTGTTTGAGGCAAGTTTGAATTGTCTTGATGATGACTGTTAGCCGATTGCATCTTTAAAATATCTTCTTTTTTCAAATGCATTAAACCGATAGAAATGATTTCTTTGTCGTTTGCTATGTTGATTGCGTTAATCACTCTGACTGGATATGGAAAATAGTGAGCAGATACACCAGTGCTGGTCGTGGTGATATCTTTTTTGTCCAAAGGCGGTAACCAAGCGGTATGAAAATCATTGTAGCTGTGCCCGTCTTTTAACTCTCGTTTTAAAACAGAGACTGAATTGACGGCAAAGTTTTGAAATTCCCAAAGAGCCTGTAAAGCTTGAGCTGTTTCTTGCTCACTGAGGTTTTTTAGAAGCTGGGCGGCACTGTTGAAATCTTGTGCCTGCATGTAATTGATAAAAGTATCGAATGTAGTTTGATTCATTTTTTTCCTTTTTTAATCGTATGATAATTCTTTGGCAAAGCCTTAAGTTACCATTTAATTTTTTTGAAAAAACAGTCATTTTATAAAACAACAAGAAACCTTAAAGCAGAGCGTTCTTTGGGGGTTGGTTTTAAAAAATAATTGTAAGGGCGCCTTAATTAAAAAGCGCCCTTATTGATCGCGTGACTATGTTATTAAAACTGTGCTATCAAAACTATGCTACTAAAGACTGAGCGGTTTTTTGAAGCAACTTTGATTTTTCAGTTAAATACTCCATGTCAATCCAAAAAGGCAGTGGTCCTGCAAATTTAGTAAAACCAATATTTAAGTACAGGTTCAATGCTGCTTCATTGGTGATTCGAGTGTGTAGAAATATTCTTGAAGCATCTGGAATCAATGTGAAAATTGAACTTAAAAGCAATTGCTCAATTCCTTGATTGTGTGCAGAATCTTGCACTCCAAAGAAAGCTACTTTAACCGTTCCATGATCAAACTGAGGCATGACTATAACTTGCATGATGCCAAGCTGTTTGTCTGATGTAGCGTCATGAGCCGTAACAAAAAGTTGAACGTCGTTTATGCTCCCATACTTTGCAAAATCGGTCGCAGTAAGAAACTGATGCAAATTGGAGCTGAGTTGCTGCGCTGCTGTGTTCCAGTCTACGTTTTCTACGCCGTTTTCAAACATGGGCGCTATCGGCGCAAGAAACATTTCAGAACCAACGGTTTCAGGATGTTTTTTTACGAATTGTAGTTCCATAGAAGTGTACATTTGTACTAAGATTTCACTAGACTTAGTAATGACCTGGTTGAGCTTTAGTGACGTGGGATCAATAAGTTCCCATTTTAAAGCTATGGGGTTTGAAAGGTTGTCATGTGCTTGAAATGTCCCATTTTCTGTATGGATTGATTGTTTTATATGGGCTATCCAATCTGAATTGGTCTTTTGAGTGTCGGTATGATGACTCATTGTTTTTCTTTCTATATTTTGATTTTTAAATTCTTTGGCAATGCAAAAATTGCCTGTAAGCATGCCTATTTGTAGACATACTAAATGTAGTACGTTTTTAACGTCAAACATTATATTTCTTTCGAATATGTATAAAAAAATGATTTCCTGTCTCTATGCGCATTGACAGCAGATATCTGCTTGCTGCATAGACTGTCAGGGATTTGGGACAATAACCATAGACGAAGCAACATGAGCTGCTATGGCTAAAATTAGAAGATTTGAGTAAACACTTTCATACGGACCGCCTTGGTTTAAAATTCAAGGTTTAAAATATTAGATACTTTAATTATACCTTATCCTCAAAATCGTGCAAATTCTCCGGAGACCTAAACAGACCGCGTGGATAGCGGTGGAAGGTTTTAATAAGATCGCTAGGTCAATACAAAAGTAATTGTGAATTGATCTATAGAATCTTTTTGAAGCAATACAGCTAATTTTTTTGCATAAATCCACAAACAAATTAAACTTGATTGCATTGTAAGTATACAATTGAAAGCAATCATGAATAAATTATTCAAACTTAACGTTCTGTTAATCGCTTTAACTCAATTTGCGTATAGCAACTCACAAGATCTTTATAAATCACCCATTGCAGTCAGTAATTCTTATGTTGAAAAGTCCTTGCGCCAACAAGCAGCCGAAGGCTTTTTAGCGGGTACTTTGATACAAACTACAGATGGTTACGCACCTGTTGAGCTGTTAATAGTTGGTGACATTTTAGCTGGTGTAAGCGGCGATCAAGAAATTATCTATATCAAACAAAATAATATTACGCAGTATGTTCAGTTACAGATTGGTAGTCGGCAGGTCAATGTTGCATCAAATCAGCAGTTTTATGTAGCTGATGGTACTTTGAAAAATGCTTGTGATTTAGAAATCGGCAATGTTTTAAATGATGGCAATCGTGTTGAAGATACACAAATCATTGATGAATCATGCGTAAGCTACAGTCTTTGCACTGAGCACCATTCTTTTTTCATCTATCCAAACATTCATGTTCATAACTTTGATGTAGCAACCATGTCAGCTTCCGGAGCATTAGTTCTTGGCATGATAGAAGTATTGAATCCTATAGTTTTACTTGTTGGAATTGTTGCTCCACTTGCAATCTATGCTGTGCAGCAATTTCGATCCCAGGCGGTATTGTCATATGAATTTGATGAACAAGATGATGATTTTTCAGAGTCGCAAATTGCTCTGAAAAACATAGAAGTGCTTGATCAAACAAGAAATTACTATGAAGCAAAAAGAAAAGAGTTACTCAATATTTATCAAGATTTGATAAATATTAAAAATGATTTAGCTGTTTTCACAAGACCAAATCAATTAAATGCTTTAACTTTTTCTAATGGCTTTTTACAGCAATTTCAATCAGCAACGTTTAATGTTGCTGCGTTGCCTAATATATCTTACGAAGCTCAATTAAGTATTTCTGATAAAGAAAAACTGATGAAAATGCGTGATGATGAACTTGAAAAGCTGCAACAAGAAATCTTAGATGTGCATTTAGTCTTAGCGTTTCATATCAGTGAAATTATTGAGCGCAGAGACCAAGCGCAGCGAGATCTTGATGTTGTTATGATTCGAGTTGAAAGCACTAGAAATCAATGGAATAGCAATTTGTATAACATGCCAAATAACATTGCTTATGTTGGTTATGAAGTTGAATTTATTTGGCAAGAGATGCTTGATTATCTTGAAGCTAAAACCAATGAGGTGAAGTGGGTTTTGATGTATTATGAAAAATTAAAAAATCATTTTTTTGTCTCTAAAACAACAACGTTGCTTACTGTTTTAGTTAATCAAGTAAAAATTAACAATATTGTTTTTGATCGTATAAACTCTGATAGATCAAATCTTCTTATTCATATGCAAAGGAGTGAAAATCTTTTAGGAGAAAGAGGTTTGTTGTCTTTGCCTCTTATTAATAAATATAGAGCAGCTGCTCAAAAATATCGTGCAGAAAAAGAAAATGCTTGGGATTCGATTGTAAATGCCAAAAAGAAACAGCAAGCAGTTAAGCAAATACTTAATAAAGAAATTAAAGATAGAAATGGTAATGGTTCTGGTGGACCAGGTAAGGATCCTAATGACCCTGAAAACGAAAATAAGTTTTTTAAAATATTAAAAGAGACAGCTATTAAAACAGCGCGACATCCGTATTTCGGTATGTTTTATAAAGATGCTAAGTCTTTATTTTGGTGGTCAAAGGATAGAGCAAGATTTAATGCACATGGCGGATTTCATTATAAGGTTTTTAAAGAAAGGGCTTCTGAGTTAGAATGGATTTTTAACGCAGATTCTTTAGGAAGAAAGATCATAGATCAACATAAAAGCCCTACTGGTAAAATCATTCCCCTCAAGGAGCTAATTTTTTTATAAGGAGCTAATCTTCTAGTATGAATCATATAACAATCTATTCTTTAAATGATTTGCAAGAGATATTTGATGCAGAAATATTTATTTCTGGGTCTCAAGCAATGATGCAAGAAGAAATAAAACAAAATTGTTGGTGTCTTTCTTTTGAAAAAAATTTAACAACTCATATCAGATTAAACGATTTATTACAATTTATTGCTGATCTTAAGCGAAAACGGATTAGCCAATTGCAACAAAATAATATTGTCAGCTCAGTAACTTTTTATATGTGGTTTGATGAAATGGCATCTCAACTATGTTTTGATTTGACATCTGGCAAAAACACTAGGCCGCCATTTGGTTGCACTTTGAATATTTTACAATCACCAGAATCTATTTTACAGAAATTTCTTGACGACTGCCAATCAAAGATCCCTGCTCTCAGTTGGGAAAATTTAACTATTCTTAATCCTGGCGATCCTGGCTTTGGAGAAGATAATGACGATGAAGCTGAATGGATTCAAGATGTTTACGTTACAACACTTCAATAAATTAAATACGAGACCGTAATGAATATCATAATACTAACATTAATAAGCTATGGAATTGCAATCATCATTCTAGCCATATATCAATGGATTGCCGCAAAAAGAGACCAATGCAAATATCCACCTATAGGAAAATTGATCGATATCGGGGGTTATAAACTTCATATGATTGATCAAGGTTATGGTTCACCAATTGTCATCATAGATGCGGCATGTGGAAATACAACTCTTGATTGGTCAATAGTTCAGCCTGAAATTGCAAAATTTACTCGTGTAATAACTTATGATCGTGCTGGTTATGGATGGAGCGATCAAAGTCCACTTGAGAGAACCAGCGAAAACATAGTTAAAGAATTGCATGCAATGCTACAAATAGCTGGCATTTCATCCCCCTATATTTTAGTAGGTCATTCGCTTGGTGGCTTGAATATGCAATTATTTGCAAATACATATCATACTGAAGTTGCTGGAGTTGTTCTTGTTGCATCAGGCGACGAAGAGCAATTTGAAAAAATGCCTCAAGTGAAGTTGCCTAAATATATAATGGCGCTTTATTATTTAGGATTTCCTCGCTTATCACAATATTTTCCATCAATCAAAGCAAGGTATAATAAGTCAGTTGAAAAATACTCTTTGGAGATACAAAAACAACATTTTGCTCAAAAAAGCTCACCAAAATTTATGAAAACAGTGCTGCGAGAAGACGCATGTAATAAGCAAAGTTGTCTTCAATTAAAGAATGCTCCAAACTATTTAGGCGAAAAGCCATTAATAGTCATTAGTGCGGGCAAACCATTTACTCAAAATGAATCTGTAAAGTTGTTTTCTCAAGCACAAATAGATCAATCAAATAAAAACTGGTCTGAAATGCAATCTAATTTGATAGCAAAATCATCACAAAGCGAAGAAATCATCGCAGAAAATAGTGGCCATATGATTAATTATGACCAGCCAGGCATTGTTGTTGATGCTGTTCGTAAAATAATTGATCAATTATGCAAAAAATAATTTTTTTATCATGAATTATATAACAATAGAAAAATCTAGGGATTTTCAAGAACTCTTGGATGTCGATATCTTAATAACAGGAGATGTTCATCGTCACAAAGAAGAATGGGAGTATAATACATGGAATCTTTCTTTTGATGTAAATTTTATCAAATCTCTTACTAGGCATGATCTTAATACATTTATTTATGATTTAATCAAAAATAGAAAGCAACAAGTTGTTGATCTGAATAACGGTCCAGCTACTTTTTATATGTGGTATGATGAACAATCTTTAAATCTTTGTTTTGATATTTTGACCGGAACGAATATTAGTCTTCCTTTTGGTTGCGAATTAAATATTTTAAATACGTTTGATTCTATTTTAGATAAATTCTTTGTAGATGTTCAACCTGAGAACAATCCTCTCAGTTGGGATAAAATTATTATTCTTGAACCTGGAGATGAAGGCTTTGGCGATGATGATGACGATGAAATAGATTGGATTCAAGATGTTTACGTTACAACATTGCCATAGTTTAAGCAAAAAGATTGGCCAGCTTACAGGAAGACATTTCAAAAAGAGTTGCCTGGTGATAAAAACATTGAAAGTTAAGTAAAAAACATAAATTTTTTAAATCGAAAAATTCAAAAAATGTTTTTATTTAGAGTTGTTTGAAAAAACATCTTTTAATGCGTGTGCAGCAAGATCAAGGTCGTTGTTGATAACATGATGATCAAATATATGCTGATGTTGCATTTCAGCTTCGGCCATCTCTAGGCGAGTCTTTAACGAGTGCTGACTTTCTGTGTGTCTATGGATAAGGCGTCGCTTAAGTTCTTCTAAGCAAGGAGGAGCAATAAAAACAGTTGTTACTTTTGAGTTGAATTGAGCTTTCATTAGGTGTGCTATGTCAGCAGTTAAGCATGACACAAGATGCTTGTCTTCTTGAAGTTTCGTGTGGATATATTCTTTTAAAATACCGTATCGGTTGCCATAAATAACACTTGTGGTTAGAAATTCATTGTTTTTTTCTTTTTGAATGAAATCGTGGGATGTTAAGAAAAAATAATCTTTTCCGTGTTGCTCTTGAGGTCTGATAGGTCTTGTTGTATGTGTAATCAGGTAATTAAAAGGCAATCCAGCATGATCAAGTTTTTTTATTAAGGTTGTTTTGCCAACTCCAGAGGGTCCAATTAAAATGAAAAACTTGGGTGTGATC
>Ga0247841_10011125_pt1 | contig 12052 bp, 11 predicted proteins | sample LaCruzMarch2015__2_FD_192410 | JGI IMG/M metagenome (GOLD analysis project Ga0247841, IMG submission 192410) | Freshwater microbial communities from meromictic Lake La Cruz, Castile-La Mancha, Spain - LaCruzMarch2015_18m | ecosystem: Environmental > Aquatic > Freshwater > Lake | place: Spain...
CGCCTTAAGCATAGAACTATGTTAAGCATTTGATTGTATTTAAGGATATTGGCTTAACGGGTGGGGTACGATTCATCCCCGGCCTAAAGACCGGGGCGTTCTCTACCCCTACACCCCACGCCTGTAATCGCCATCTTCTTCATAATACAACTATCTACGCTTGATAATGCAAAAAAACCTTCCCCTGAAGAGATGGCTGGGCATAGCTCTGGTCGCAGCCTCCTTTGCCTTTTACGGATGCCTCTTGCTCGTGCCCTTCTCCCCGTTCTCAGCGGAAAGAAAAATTGCACTGTCTACCTCGCTGGTAATTTTAGGAGAGGGGTCTTTCTGGCTGGCGGTCATCATCCTGGGACGAGAGGCGATAGCCAAATATCGAAACTTCGATTGGCGAACACGGCTTTTCGGATGGTTGAAAAGACCCTAAAATTAGCCAGCATGGGCCTGGCCGGATTTGAACCGGCGACCACTCGGTTATGAGCCGAGCGCTCTAACCGGACTGAGCTACAGGCCCAAAAGAAATGCGCCGCCAACAGGGCTCGAACCTGTGACATTCTGGTTACTGCTCTCTAAGCAATTAACAGCCAGACACTCTACCAACTGAGTTATGGCGGCTCGATCTCCACCCTGGATACACAATGATTTAAGCCTTTTGATTAGAACATAGCCTTCATGCGCGTCCTGAAGAAGAATCTGCGAGGAGATGTTGGCGAGATAGCCCTGCTCCCCGAGTCATTAGATGATCTATGGCATCTACAGCATCTGATTGCTCGGGGCGATCTCGTCTTTGCTCTCACGCACCGGAAGGTTCCAGCCATTGCCGACAAGGCGCGCCCGGAGAAGATGGAGAGAAAGACGGTGCGCCTGGGCGTGAAAGTCGAGGATATCGAGTTTCATATGTATTCCAACTGGCTGCGCCTGCACGGCATTATCAAGTCGGGCATGGATGTGGGGGCATACCATACTCTGAATATCGAATTGGGGACGGATCTGTCCATCCTCAAGTACCACTGGAGGCCGGACCTCCTGGCGCGCATAGATGAAGCGGTAGCCGAGTCGCAGAGACCGCGCGTGATCATTGCCCTGGTGGAGGAGGGAGAGGCCACCATCGGAGTGCTGCGCCAGTTCGGGGTGCAGATGGCAGCAGAGATACAACAGGGCAGCGGAAAGGGGAGCGGCGAAGACACGCGCGCCGGCTTTTTGCGGGATGTGGCGCACGCGATTGATGAGACCGCCAGGGACAGCGCAGAGGTGATCCTGGCGGGACCCGGCTTCACCAAAGAGGATTTAAAGAAGGTTATTGACTCCAGCCTTCCCGATTTGGCCAAAAGGATTGCCATGGATGATACCTCGTCCATAGGGCGATCCGGATTTCAGGAGGTTTTGCGTCGCGGGTCGGTAAAGAGCGTCCTTGAGTCCAGCCGCATCGCCAGGGAAGCAAAGCTCATTGAAGATCTCTTCCGGGAGATCGCCACGAACGGCAAAGCCGCCTACGGCATAAAAGAGGTGGAAACCGCAAAGAACTACGGCGCGATTGAAAAGCTGCTGGTATTAGATGAGCTGGCCCGTCGGGGAAGGGTGGATGATCTCATGCGCGATGTGGCCGATGCTCGGGGAAAGGTGGTTATCTTCAGCTCGGAGTTTGAGCCGGGAGATCGGCTGCGCTCTTTGGGCGGCGTGGCGGCACTGCTTCGATTCAAAATCGCCTGAAAGTTCGCGAGCCATGAGGTACGGGAGGAAATGAGCTGAAAATGACCAAGTGCGACAAATGCCCAAGCTGTGCCATTATCTATCAGAGATACTCGGGCATGCATCTATGCCGGGAGCATTTTGAAGAGGACGTGCACCGCAAGATCAGGGAGTCGCTGCGCAAAACCGGTCTCTTCGGCCCCGGCTCGCGCACAGCCGTGGGCCTGGATGGGGGGAGAAAGAGCGCTACAATGGCATTTGTCCTCAAGAATCTCTTTATTCGCCGAAGGGACATCGATCTATTGGCAGTCATCATCGATGAGGGGAAAAAATCAGGCCCCACCGCGGACCAGGCCCGCCATGTGGCAGAGCAATTAAGTCTCCCTTATATTGTAAAGAGCCTGCCGCTTCTGCCGGATCATGAACCGCCCCGCATAATCCACTCCACCCGGAAGAGGGAGCTGCTTTTTTGCACGGCAGAGGAGAATGGAGCCGGCATTCTCGCTACAGGCGAGACCCTGGATGATGAGGCCCTGGAGATATTCATAGGCTATCTGCGGGGCGATGTAGATGCAGTCTTATCTAAGGGATTTCCGGCAGGCCCTGTCGGCTCTGGGAGCGAAGAGCACAAGATCGCCTGGATAAAGCCACTGCGGCGTATTCCCAAAAAAGAGGTGCGGCTTTATGCCATCGGGCACGATCTAGGGTTTGCGAATCCCGGTGAGAAGCCCCATGCTGATGCCCTGCGCCCGGAAGCAAAGAGGCTGCTTTGTGGCTTTGACGGCCGGCATCCCGGCACGAATTATTCCTTGCTTCGCGGCCTGGAAAAAGGTCCGGCACAGGAAGGGGCCTGCAAGGGCAAAGCCTTTAAGTAAAGATGGAAAATACGTCGAGCCTAGCGCCTCGGTAGCTCAGCTGGTCCAGAGCGATTGACTTGTAATCAATAGGTCGCGTGTTCGAATCACGCTCGGGGCTTTATCCTTACCATTCCTTAGTCGTTTTATTACAGAGTTATGGGGAACGGTTCACCCCGGTAAAACGCCAGATCCGCAAATTGAGACTCTCCCATTACTTGCCTCATCATTTTTGTCTTTGCCGGGGAATGATAGCGATAAGGGCCTGAATTTTTCGTTCAGGCCTTTTTCGCTTTCTTCATATCCAGCCTGGTTTTGCACCTGGGGCAGGCCTTAGGCTTATTTACCCTCGTCTCCCAGCCGTAATGGCATTTTGGACATCTCATCTGTTTCATATTAATACAGTTGTAATAAGAGTATTAATAACTTTCGATTGTATATGATTATCCCTACTACTCTGGCAAGCGCAAAGCCTATAACTAAATGGACGTGGTAAATACAGAATTTCATGAACGAGATTTTGGAGATTCTTTCTGAAAACGCCAAGGCAACCTCTTCCGAGATCGCGGCGCTGCTGGGCAGACCCGAAGCGGATGTAGCCCGGGAGATCCGGGAGCATGAGGATGCCGGCGTCATAAGAAAATACATCACTCTGGTCAACTGGGAGAAGCTCGACCAGAGCTTTGTCTTCGCCGTTTTGGAGCTGAAGGTAGCATTGCAGCGAAAGACGGGCTACGACGCCGTGGCGGAGAGGATCGCAAACTTCTCGGAGGTTGAGTCGGTGCGCCTCATCTCCGGAGATCACGACCTATCCGTCACCGTGCGCGGCAAGTCCATGAAGGACATCGCCTACTTTGTGGCGGAGAGGATTGCCCCCTTAGAAGGCGTTCAATCGACCTGCACACACTTCATCCTCAAGAGCTACAAGGAACACGGCGTCATTCTCACCGAAAAGCCCAAACCCCAGAGATTGGTGATAACTCCATGAAGCAGAGCCAAAAAAACGTAGCCATACCCGCCTGGAATGCTGAGCGGCATTTAAATCAGGTTGTCAAAGACATGCCTGCGTCAGGCATCAGAAAGTTCTTCGATCTGGTGAGCGAGATGAAGGGGGCGATCTCTCTCGGCGTAGGTGAGCCGGACTTCGTCACGCCCTGGCATGTGCGCGAAGCCTGCATCTATTCACTTGAGTCGGGAAATACTCACTACACCTCCAACAAAGGCATGCCGGAGCTAAGAGAGATTATCAGTGAGTCTGTACGCTCCGATCAGGGCCTTGATTACGATCCTGCCGAACAGATACTGATCACCACCGGTGTCAGCGAAGCGGTTGACCTGGCCTTTCGCGCCACGCTTAACCCCGGTGACGAGGCCATTGTGCCCGAGCCCTGTTATGTGGCCTACACTCCGGACATCCTGCTGGCTGGGGGAGTGGCCAGGACAGTTCCCACCCGCCTGGAGGATGAGTTCCGACTGCAATCGGAGGACGTTGCCGCGGCAGTTACGGACAAGACCCGCGTTCTGCTGCTCAGCTACCCCAACAATCCCACGGGCGCGATTATGACCCGCTCCGATCTGGAGGATCTGGCAAACGTTGTTGTCGAGAACGATCTTCTCGTTATATCCGACGAGGTTTATGCCAAGCTCACCTATTCGGGCGGCCACGTCAGCTTCGCACAGCTGGAGGGCATGCAGGAGAGGACTGTCATCCTGAACGGCTTATCCAAGTCGCATGCCATGACCGGCTGGCGGGTAGGCTACGCGCTGGGCGATGCGGCCCTGGTGGGTGCCATGACCAAGGTGCATCAGTATACCATGCTCAGCGCGCCTACCATGGCCCAGGTGGCGGCAATAGAAGCCATGCAGAAGGGTGAGGTGGAGATGCTGCACATGATGCACGAGTATGACCTGCGCCGGCGCATGTTCGTCTCCGGCCTAAATCGCATCGGTCTGGACTGCTTCGAGCCCAGGGGAGCCTTTTACGCCTTCCCCTCCGTGAAAGCCTGGGGGCTTTCCTCAGAGGAGTTTGCGGAGCGGCTCCTCAAAGAGCAGAAGGTGGCGGTGGTGCCGGGCAGCGTCTTTGGGCCGAGCGGCGAAGGATTCCTGCGCTGCAGCTATGCCACATCCCGTGAGGAGCTGATTGAGGCGCTGGACAGGATAGAGAAATTCCTCTCCAGCCTTTAAGAGACAATGAAAAATGCTTAAAGCCAAATTCAAATCGGAGCAGACGGACCGGCTGGCAGGAGGGCTGGCAGCTTTAGGCCTCTCCCCCAATGCCTGGACGCTGCTCTCCCTGGTGCCGGCGCTGGCGGGGATGGCAGCCCTGATGGACGGCCGGCTGGCCTTTGGCCTGGTGCTCTTCTCCCTGTCCGCATTTCTCGACATCGTGGACGGGACGGTGGCCCGCGTGACCAATCAGGCCACGGCCAGGGGCGCTTTCCTCGATGGAGTGGTGGACAGGTATGTGGAGCTCTTGCTCTACCTGGGGCTGCTCTTCTACTTAGGAAGAGGCGAGTTTCTCGGGCTGCCTTATGAGGCCTGGTTTATGCTGCTCTTCTTCGGATCGCTCATGACCAGCTTCGTGCGGGCCTATGCCGATCACCGGGGCATAATAAAGGGCGAGACGGAGCTGAAGAAGATGGGCGGGCTCCTGGAGCGGTTTGAGAGGCTCATGCTGCTTTATGCGGGAATGTTCCTGGGGCTATTCAATACAGAGTGGCTGGTGGTAGTAATAGTAATAACAGTGGTGCTGGCCAATGCCACGGCGCTGCAGAGGATAGTATTCGCGATTAGACACGGAAGTTGATAAATCCATGACTAAGGATAGGACGGGAAAAAGGAACAGAGAAGTCTTTGTGAGATGGTGCTGTTGAACGTGTCATTTCCTTTGAAAAACCTTAAAGAGGATCCTTTTCGCCCGCGCCCTGGCATGGACATCGATAAAATAGAAGGGAACCTTCGACCGCCGGGTTACAGGCTGCGTGTAGGACGCTGGAGAGTTGAATATGTTCATTTTGGATTTTGATCCCATCCCTGTGGAAGAAGAAACGAAGTGCTCCGACGACCTTTGGGAATATATAGAAGCTCATGAGGACGAGCTTGAGGATCTGGAAGCCTACGCCCGGAAACGTGGCCTCAATAGACACTAACATCTAAATCTAAGAAATTCCACTTAAAATTGGCCCTTTTTCCGATTGAAGTTGTTCTTCGGCAGATGAAGGATATGACAGCGAAACGTTCTGCGCAATCCCCATATCGGAGTTTATGAGTTTCGAAGCATAAAAGTCAGATATAGCATCATCCAGTTCGACAAGCTTTTCTGCAATGGGATTTTTTTTATTTAGCTTGTACATCTTAGCCCGGCCCACTTCTCGCGTCTGGACAACCAGTTCTAAAGCCTCCAGACCGGGCCAGACGTTGAAAAGTGTGCCGCGGGAGAGATCAGATCCTTTGGCAATTTCCGTCTTGGAGTAATCGGACCCGACATTATCCATGAGAAAGTCTAATATCTTAAGCACAGGACTCTTCTTGCCGAAGGCCTGGAGGAAGAGAGATTCACCCAAAGGATCACCCAAAGATATCACCGTATAATGGAATGGATGGATTGGTTGAAAAAGATTGTCATCGAAGTTTAAAATTATGAACTCCAATAAAATTAACTGGATAAAAGCAAAAATACTGCATAAATTGCACAGACACGGCTACTGGGGCGGAAGGCATACCAGCTTCGATAATCTTCCCAAGGGATTTGAGAAAAGCCTTCGCGGAGAGGTGAAAGGTGCAGCAGAAGAACTGATTGATGAGGGTCTTCTAAAAGGAAAAACCACAAGCTACGGTATTGAGGTCTCGCTTAATGCGGAGAAGAAGGGCGAGATTGAACGTATGATAACAAAATTTATTGAAGATGAAGATTAGCCGATAGCAGACTTTAGACCTTTCGATACTTTTATCATTTCTCCCGCCCTGGCATTGGGCAGGATGTTCCCGGACTCGCGCCCCTTCAAGAACAGCAATCTGTTCTCCAACCACTATCTGGAAAAGTTGGTCAAAGACAATCCCGAGTGGCGGGAGGCAGAGCCCGAAGAGGCCTTTGCCCGGATCAAAGAGTTCTACGATCGAAAGGCGCGTGTTCTGGAGAACTACAACGAATCCCAGTTAGAGGAGAACTTCATCCGCCCCATGCTGCGCATCCTGGGGCACTACTTCGGCGTGCAGGGCAAGGTTCTGGGAAAGGACCGGACGCCGGACTACGCCTTTTTCCCGGACCAGGAGAGCCAGGACCAGGCGGAGGCCCATCCAGCAGATGATTACTACCGGCGCGCTGTGGCGGTGGGCGATGCCAAGTCCTGGAAGATCCAGTTGGACAAGAGCCGCAAGGGGCAGGGAAGCTTCGAGATGCAAAACCCCAGCTTCCAGATCGACGTTTACCTGCGGGACACGCCGCCCAAGTGGGCGATTTTGACATCGGGCCGGCTCTGGCGGCTCTACCACGAGACGACGAGCTACAAGCTGGACTACTACTACGAGGTGGACCTGCCTGCCCTGCTGGCCTCGGGCGATATAGAGAATTTCAAGTACTTTTATCTCTTCTTCCGGCGGGAGGCCTTCGGGCAGACGGTGGACAGCGGCTGCTTCCTGGATAGCGTTCGAGAGGAAAGCGTGGCCTACGCCCAGGAGATTGGCGAAGACCTGAAGGAGAACGTCTACCGGGCCATGAAGATCCTGGCGCAGGGCTTCCTGGTCGAGGCCGCTTGCGGCGCGCCGGCGCCCAGCCAGGCGATCGTTGACGGGGTGCAGGAGAACAGCATGCGGCTGCTCTACCGAATGCTTTTCATTTTCTATGCGGAGAGCCGCAGCCTTTTGGACACAAATAATAGATACTATTACGAGCTGAGTCTGCAAAAATTGAAGACTGAGGTGGCGGAACGGCTGGACAGGGGCGAGCCGCTGCTTTCCGTGCGCTACTCTTATTGGGAGAGCCTGAAGAACCTTTTTTGCCTCATCAATGACGGCAGTGAGTCGCGCCGCATAGCCAGAGAGGAGTTTTACATCCCGGCCTACAACGGCGGGCTCTTCGACCCGGCCAAGAATGCATTCCTGGAGAGCGCAAGATTGGGCGACTCTTTTCTGGCAAGGGCCATCGACCTTTTGGCCCGCTCCGATCAGGGACCAGAGAAGGGATTTGTGGACTACTCTTCTCTGGAGATTCGCCACCTGGGTTCGATTTACGAGGGTCTGCTGGAGTATCGACTCTGCGTGGCAGAGCAGCAGATGGCTGCGGTCAAGGAAAAGGGCAAGGAGCTGTGGCTGCCCGCAGGCGAAGCTGGCAAGCGCAAGGTCCTGGACAGGGCAGAGGCGGGCGAGATCTATCTGGCCACGGACAAAGGCGAGCGCAAGGCCACCGGCTCCTACTACACCCCGGATTACATTGTCAAGTACATCGTCAAGAACACCATTGAGCCTGTGATCGAGAAGAAGATGCAGGAGTGGCTGGGCACCAGCCGGCCCTTTGCCGATCATATTCTTTCCATCAAGGTGCTCGATCCGGCCATGGGCAGCGGCCATTTTCTGGTGGAGGCGACGGATCAACTCGCTCGCTGGCTGGTGCAGGCCTGGGCCACGGCCAGGCCGGAAGAGGCAGACTCAAAGGAGATAGCCGAGCAGGATGTGCACTGGGCGCGCCGCGAGATTGTCCGGAACTGCATCTACGGGGTGGACCTCAACCCCATGGCGGTGGAGCTGGCCAAATTATCGTTGTGGCTGACCACAGTTGCCTCCAACAAGCCGCTCAGCTTTTTAGACCATCACCTGCGATGCGGAAACAGCCTCATCGGGGCGGAGCTGGACCGGCTCATCGTTCTGCCGGGCGGAGAGAAGGAGCAGACGCCGCTCTGGAGCTTTGGGCTGAAGAGTCACACGAGCGGGCTTCTCAAAAGATACAGCCTCATGGCCGCTCTGCCGGACGACAACCTGCAAATGGTCAAGTGGAAGGAGGATCAGTTCCGCCAGATCAAGGAATCGGAGCTCTCCCAAAGGCTGGCGGAGCTTTCCAACGTCTGGCTGTCCACGTTCTTTGGGAACGAAGTGAAAGATGACGATTACTACGAGCTGCAAAACCGCCTGAGCCCGGAGAAGTATCCGGACTGGGCCGGCCTGCGAGGGCAGGAGTGGTTCAGAAGGGCGCAGGCGCTGGCGGGGGAGAAACGGTTTTTCCACTGGGAGCTGGAGTTTCCGGAGGCCTTCCAGGAGGAAGGGCGTGGGTTTGATGTGGTGATCGGGAATCCGCCGTACGCGAATGCATGGACAATGACTGACCTTGACGACGTAGTTCGTAATGCAATTGTATTATGTTGTCGGCAAAAAGAGATGATGTCCGGTCACTGGGACCTTTACATTCCTTTTGTTGCACTTTCGTTAGGGATTCTTCGCCATGGTGGTTACCACTCGTTCATCCTTCCAGATGCAGTCGCTCGGGAAAAATATGCTTCGCCGTTGAGGATCGCCTTGGTCCATGATACAACTCTTATTCGATGGACACATTTTGAAGGCGAAAATGTTTTTGATGATGTATCCAGGCATTGTGCAATTTATGTGATTCAGAATGAAAAACCGTTGCCCAATTGGGAAGTAATATACGAAAAACCACCCACTATCGCCAGTGCATCTCAGATCCTCTACAAAGTACCATTGGCAGAATGGCTTGTTGGACCGACTAGCCAATTTCGACCTAAAGTTGCGGGATCAGAAACATCAGGTATAGTAAAACTTATTGATAGCCAATCAATTCGGCTCGGTCAATATTGTTATGTTATGCTTGGCGCGACAGTTCATAGCAAAGATAAAAGGTCATTTCGTAAGGCGGATATAGTTACGCGATTTCCCAAAGGAAATTCAAAAGCATTTTTTGATGGCAAAACGTTGCATCGTTATGAAATTGAACTTGATGACCGTTTTATCGACTACCAACGCGAGCTCATGTATGGTCCTCGTGTTCCTGAACTTTTTGAAAGTCCAAAGATCTTAGTTCGAAACATAACAGGTAAGAATGAAAAATTAGTTGTCTCTTACGACGCGAACGGCCTCTATTGTGACGATCTTGTGCTGTGTGTTACGTATTATAAATATATCGAAGGAACCGGGGCACAAACCGATTTCGAAGGTTATCCAAGGATTGTGAATCAGATACCAGATTTGCTTTACACATTAGCAATAGTCGCAAGCTCTCTGATTGCTTGGTATTTCCGAGAAATCTTTGCCACAGGCACTCTTCAAGGATCGTATTCTCATACCTATCCAAAACAAGTGCGTGATTTTCCTATCCGTCGCATCTCCTTCACCACCCCCGCGCCCGATCGCGCTCGCCTGGGGACGGAGCTGCAGCAGCTCTACGCCAAGGACAAGCACGCCGAGATCGGGGCCCTGGTGGAGGCCTGCCTGCCCAAAGACGGGGCTGGCAACTTCATCGCCGAGCGGGAGCAATCGGACGTGGTGCACGATCTTCTGGCCTACCTGGCGGAGAGAATGCTGGAGATGAACAAGCAGAAGCAGAAAGAGATCAAAGACTTCCTGGGCTGGCTGGAGGGCTACCTGGGGGCAAAGGTGGAGGATCTCACGCCCAAGACAAAGCTGCAGGGCTACTACGATCACGATTATGAGGGGCTAATGGCGGTGCTAAAAAGGAATAGCAAGAAGCTGGCAGTCGATCCGGCCAGAAGGAAAGAAAGCGAAGATCTCCGGACAGAGTTCGAGGGGTCGATGGGCAAACTGCTGCCCTTGCGGGAGCGGATCAGGCAGACGGACGAGCTGATCGATGCGACGGTGTACAGGCTGTACGGACTCACGAAAGAGGAGATCGCCATAGTAGAAGGAAGAGAGACCGCAACAGAACACCCAAGAGCTTCATCACTGGATAGTTCTTGAGGTCAACGATTATGGCTTCTTCGCGGCTTCGCGGCTTGGCGTGAGGCCGTTACCCCAAGAATCTCACAGCAGCCCTTTCGTCTCCATCTTCCGTTGCTTCGTGCGACGAAGTCCCGGGTATCACGCGAAGGCGCGAAGCCGCGAAGTTCCGATGAGAGAAGGACAATTCTTGCCACACTCGACCTTAAAGCGCAGTCTGTTGAATGGGCGAGCCGTCGGCCAGACTGGCCCTACTGCAGAATATTTTAATATTTATAAAAATAGATAGAGAGCACTTACTGGAACAAAACCTGCCCACACCATCAACCGCTCCGCCGCCAAGCATCCAAGCCTGCCCGGCGCTCCGGGCAGCCCAGATCGACTCGCGCGTTTCACCGCGCGCGGCATCCCACACGCGCGCCCGCCCAGGCCCGCCAGCAGCTCGACGCCGATGGAAAGCACGCCGAGATCGGGGCCCCCTGGCAAAGGCCTGCCCAAAGACGGGGCGGGCAACTTCATCGCAAACCAGGAGCGTTCGGACGTGGTGCACGACCTCCTGGCCTTCCTGGCGGAGAGAATGCTGGAGATGAACAAAGAGAAGCAGAAGGAGATCAAAGGCTTCCTGGGCTGGCTGGAGAGCTACCTGGGGGCCAAAGTGGAGGACCTCACGCCCAAGACCAAATTGCAAAGCTACTACGAGCACGATTACGAGGACTTCCTGGCGGTGCTAAAAAGGAACAGCAAGAAGCTGGCAGTCGATCCGGCCAGACGGGAGCCCGCAAAGGCGCTGCGGGCCGAGTTCGAGGGATCGATGGGCAAACTGCTGCCCTTGAGGGAGCGGATCAGGCAGACGGACGAACTGATCGATGCGACGGTGTACAGGCTGTACGGGCTCACGGAAGAGGAGATCGGGATTGTGGAGGGAAAGGCAAACTAAGAAAAAGCTAACAGATGGAGGGTGTCGGTTTAGCCCTTGATTTTTCTCCGTTAGAGTCGCATTTTGAGAATTATTGAGAAAAGTATGAATTATTTCTCAAAATTGGCACCAATCCTCCGTGGTTTATCTCCATCAGCTCATTTTTGGACAGCATCCGCTAGCGATAACGTTTGCAAGCCTCTTGACATCAACCGCAATACTGGTAATGATTGACTGGATATTCACTTTCGGGAGCCCCCAGTACCTCGCCCTTACAAGACCATATAGCAGTTTCATCTCTGAATGCTTCGGCTCAATGTGCGATCTCTCTTTCATATCGTCCTTAAAATTCTGAGTTTTATTGTATTCCTTAGCTTCCACAATTAATTCATGATGTTTTCCGATTGTAACAGTCCTTCTCTCCTGTTTTGTGCATTTGTTTTTCAAAACACATTGTCCACAGATCTCTTTTTTGAAATAGAATGTCTTTGTCCCTTCTTTTTCGCTTAAATTTGAAATCATCGTTCGGTTGCCGGCAGGGCAGCTTATCCCCGTTTCATCCAGACTAAACTGTTTTCAGCACTTCCATAGTGAGTGTCTCCTACCACTTTTTCCGGTTTAGAACCGTTTGCAGTCATCTCATCAACAAGCGGCAGAAGGACATCGCCGTCATAAGTATTCCCTGGTGTGGTTTCAA
>Ga0247841_10011126_pt1 | contig 12050 bp, 15 predicted proteins | sample LaCruzMarch2015__2_FD_192410 | JGI IMG/M metagenome (GOLD analysis project Ga0247841, IMG submission 192410) | Freshwater microbial communities from meromictic Lake La Cruz, Castile-La Mancha, Spain - LaCruzMarch2015_18m | ecosystem: Environmental > Aquatic > Freshwater > Lake | place: Spain...
CTCTCGCCTCTCTTTTTGGCCCGAATGATATATCTGATCTTCCTATCTGTTAGCTTTACAACTTTATTCTTCTTTCCCATGCCCCATTGATGGGTATATAAAGTCAAAGGTTTCGGGACTACACAGTACATTCACATCGCCGAATCCTTCGGATCTATTCAGCCACAGTGCCAGGTTGGCCGCTGCCCACAGGGACATCGTCTCTGCCTTTTGATGGCCTGATTGGGTTTGCTCGTACATTTTTACAAATTCGTTAAAGGAGGCATATTTCCAGACCGGGTGATGATTGCAGGAGGCCAGAGTTCTGAGAATATCGCCATCCTCGGAAAGCAGCCGCTGATCGAAATTAGAGCTTAAATCGGCCTTATCGCCCCGCATTCTCACCTTTTCCGGCAGTATTCCCTTCAATGATTGCCTCATGATCCATCGGGAATAGCCTTGTCTTAACCTCTGATGGGATGGCAGGGCCAGGCTGAATTCTACGAGCCTCTTATCGAAGAATGGATGCCCGTACTGCACAGAAAAGGCTCCTGCTATGTGATCTGCTGCTTCCATGAGGTACTGCAAAAAACCGTCCCCCAGCGCATGAAGCATCTCATCTTGCGAGGTCTTGGGGATCATATTTTGGACGTTCAGTCTATTCTTCAGGTTGATTCTCTGCGCGAAGTCATCATTGAAGCAGGGTTTGGCGTAATCGTATGCGGTATGCTTTCTCAGCTTCTTATAAATACGGGCAAACCAGCCGGGCGCCAGAGGCGCTACGCATCTGGACCAGATCAATTGTCTGGGCGATATTTTCAGCGTATTTTCCAAAGCGTTCAGCTCCGCCAGGAGGCTTCTCCAGCGCCAGGACCGAAACATCTCTTCCAGCAGAAACAGTCCGTGAGAAATAACCGTATCTCCGTCGAACCCATCCAGAAGCACCCGGATCTGTGCCTGACCGGCTGCCTGGCAAACTGCCCTCTTCCAGAAGAGGTTGGGAATCCAGTAAGGCTCGTCCAATTCCTCGAATATCTTATCTATTTCTCCCAGGGGGCTCACCCTGTCCGCTCTGATGAAGTGGGGCTCCATATTTCCCCGGAAAAGCACTTCTTTTATGTAGGGCGTCTCGTCGCACTTGGGGGCATCCGGAAATATGGCCGAAAAGGTATGCAGGCTCTTGCCTTGATCGGACAGGGCCAGGCTTGCCAGACAACAGACCGATGAGGAGTCCAGCCCCCCGCTGAGGGTCGAACCCACCGGGAAAGCGGAGCGCGTCCGGCATCGCACCGCTTCCTGGAATATCTTTAAAAACTCGCTGGCGTATTCTTCATCTGATGAGTAGCGGATCTTTCTGGTGGGATCAAGTCGCCAGTATCTCACCGGCTGGCCGGGCAGCATCAATGAATGGGCGGCAGGCAGCCTTTTTATTTCCTTGTAAAAGGTAATTTCCCTATCCTCGAAAACGGTAGCCAGGTAGTTGGCCACCATCTCCTCATTGAGGGTTTTGGAAACCTCTGGGAGCTGCAATAGAGCTTTGATCTCGGAGGCGAAGGCGAAGGTCTCCTGGCCATGATCCAGGCTGCGATAATAATAGAGCGGCCTGACACCCATATGATCTCTGGCGCAAAATAGCCTGCCTTTCTTTTCATCCCATATGGCAAAAGCATAGTCCCCCAAAAGCTCCTCAGGGCAGTGCTCCTCCCAGCGGCGATAGGCGCTGAGAATAATGCTGCTGTCTGGGATATCCTCGGAAAGCTCAAGCTCTCTCAACAAATGCTCGCGATTGTCTAGCCTGGCATCGGCCACTATGGTTAAGTGCCCTTTCGTGTAGGGTTGGTTTTCTTTAAGCGACTCGGGAGTAGTGCAGAGCATAGCCTGGCCGAGGCCTATATTTCCCTGAATGAAGACATTGGATCGATCGGGCCCTCGATGTCTCATGCTATGCATCATTTCTTCTAATCTGGCAAGGGATACGGTTTTGCCGCTCGAGTAGCAAATGCCACAAATAGCGCTCATGGTCATTCCAAAATATACAGGGGCTTATATTGACAAATGCTGCGGCCGAGTATTACCTTTCCATTCCGCTCTATCCAGGCATGAGCAGTAAATCCATTGCAGTTGTCTACGCCGATCCTCAGAGTTGAACTGTAACCATTCCTGGCCAGCAGCATCTTGGCCGCCAGAGCTTTGGTCAGGCATGTGGCCGCGAGCACAAATTGGCTGGCCATCTCCACCGACTGGACTATCTCGTCGACTGATAGCTCGCCTACCTCAGGCCTCGCCTTCATTTTAGATGCCAGATTTTTTACGGATGGGTAAGGCAGGAGCCAAAGCGCCATCCTCATGGTCCAGAGCGCTGCCAATGCTGTGAGCAAGCTCCTCTTGTTGTCGCGAGGTAGCTTCAGGAATTTAACTAACCTCGATGAGGCCATAGGATTCCATATTTCCGAAGAAATCGATCATATCTCTTGCGCATTTCTCTCTATCTACGTCATATTCAGAGGTTACGGCGTTTACTACTTGCTCAACCGTCGCACCCATCTGCACCAGTTTCCAGATCACGACTCCAATAGGATCCAGGCCATAATAGACCCCATTTTTTACATTGAGCACAACAGCCTCCTCGGCCATATCACATGAGACGTGATCGGGAATGGCCTTGATAGTTGATGCAAGGGTTATCATATTAGATATCTCCAATAGCTGGTTGCAGATCTAATCGGCTAGGTATGACTTTAATCTTGCGAGCGTCGGTCTTTTTTCAACTGGATGCTTCGCAAATAGTATTCGCAAATGGCATAGGATACAAAAAGCAACCTACCTTCGTCAAGAATGTCCCCAAGACCCTTGTCCGGTAAGATCATGCGCCGTGCCATTATGGCCAAGGCTCTTGGAAAGGAGACCATAGACCTGTCTGTTCTCATTCGCGCAGCAATAACTTGCACACCATCCTTTGCCTCATTATACTTAATTATATAGAAATAATTTACTATTTTAACTCTCTTTTTTTGCTAATGCCTTTCGGGCACATTTTAAAAGAACAGTAAAGAGACTAAGCATATCTTTTACGAAAAAGAGCAATTTGGTAGAAACATAGCATCTCCTCAGGACAGAAGCCGTGCTCTTTTCCATCCTGCAAAAAGTTTTAATGCTTCGAATCAGTGACTCTAATTAGAGAAGAGGGAGCAAATAGATGTCTGGTTGCGAGCACAAGATATCCGGCAGCAGAGAGAAGATCTGGCTGACCTACTACTTTGAAGGCAGAGAACGAGGACTAAAACCTCACCCTTATTGTATTGAGTGCGGCCTGGTCAAGAACCTGTCATCGGAAAAGCCGCGCAGTATCGGTTATTTCATGAATCTTATTGCGGAGCTGGGAGTACGCCATAAAATTGCCAAGATTCAGACAAGGCTTATTGCTCTAGAGATGGAAAGACTGGCCCTTGATGATAAATTCGGCATGGATAGAAAGCAACAAGAAGATCTATTCGTAGAAATAACCACGCGAATCCTAAATGTTCCGGCGAGAGCTGTCTTCGAGCTGCTAGTCTAGCAGTCTAGCACACGACATAATTATTTTTTTAGTTAAATCTTACAATTTTCAAACCATTGGATTGTCTCAATGAGAGCCTCTTCGAGATCGTATTTGGGAAAATAGCCCATCTCTTTCGCCCGGCTGATATCTGCCAGCGAGTGCTTGATGTCTCCGGCCCGGGCGGATTCATATCTGGGCCGGACCTCTTTTGCCAGGATCTTGCCCATCACCTTTGCCAGGGTGTTCAGGCTGATGCTCCTGGCACAGGCGATGTTATAAACTCCGGGCGCAGCCCGGCCGGCGAGAATATTCGCGGAGACTACATCATTCACGTAGACGAAGTCGCGAGTCTGCTCTCCGTCCCCGTAGATCACAGGCTGCTCATCACAAAGCAGGGCGGAGATGAACCGGGATATCACCCCGGAATATTCGGAAGAGGGATCCTGTTTGGGGCCAAAGACATTGAAATAGCGCAGGGATACGGTCTTCAGGCCGTACAACTGCTGGAAGACGCGGGCATAGTGCTCGGCGGCAAGCTTGGAGACAGCATAAGGCGACATTGGATCGGGCAGCATATCCTCCTTTTTGGGAAGCTCTGGTGAGCTGCCGTAGACTGCCGCCGAGGAGGCCTGCACCACGCGGGGCACTCCGGCATCTCTGGCCGCGATCAGCACGTTAAGAGTCCCATCGGTGCCTACGGCATTAGTGCGCAAGGGATCTTCCACGCTCTTTTTGACTGAGGCTATGGCCGCCTGATGAAAGACGCAAGATGCGCCGGCAAAGGCCTTCTTTAAGAGCGGCAGATCGGTCAAGCTTCCCTTCAGGAATCTCACATCCAGGCGGCCCAGGTTTTCCATCTTGCCGGTGGAGAGATCATCGATGACAAGCACATCATTGCTTTTAGAGAGCCGCTTTGCCAGGTGGGAGCCTATGAAACCCGCACCTCCGGTTATTACGAACTTCTCAGACATATTGATCCAATCCATTAGTAAGTGCAATCAAAGATAAGGACCTGACGGATCTGGAGAGAAGTGTAATGCATAGGCTGATGCCGGACAAAAACATTTAAATTCCATCGAAGATTTAACTTAAGAAAAAGACTTAAGAACCTGCGGCAAGGATACGGGAATTCCTTCCCGGCACGGGTGGCCATCATCTGAATTGAATTATGATAAGAGGAGATGGCAAAGCAGCGGAAGCTTTCTCAGATCTATCGTTATATATTTCTATAAATATGATTATTTAGGAAGATGAATATGAAGAGATTGATGGTGGTCATATCATTATGCCTTATAATATTGTGCACCCTGTGCCTGGCTGAAGAAACCGATTACTATGACTGGAAGGGGCTCAAATCATATGCCGCCAAGAACTACACCGAGTCCATAGTCTTTTTTGATAGGGCCATAAAACAGGACCCCAATTACATAGATGCCTGGCTCCATAAGGGCGATGCCCAGAGAGCGATTAAGGACTACAATGCCTCTTTGCAAAGCTATGAAGGTGCCCTGCAAGTAAACAACAAAACAAAAGCGGCCTGGACCGGGATGATTGAGGCCTATATCGCCCTGAACAATTATCCTCAAGCCGCAGAGGCTGCCGCCAAAGTGACGGAAATTGAGCCGAACCGGAAAGAGAACTGGCAAAAAGAGGGAAACCTCTTGCAGATGCAAGGCGATTATGAGAGGGCTATGGCAAAGTACGAGGGCGCCTTGAATCTGGACCCGAATTATATTGATGCATTATACAGGAAGGCCCTCTCCCTGATGGCCCAGGGAAATGGCAACGGGGCTATGAGCCTGTTAAATAGGATTTTATCTATAGATCCGAAATACAAAGCTGCCTACAATGTCCAAGGGCTGATATTTGAAACGGAAGGCAAATATGCACCGGCAAGAGAGGCTTATGAAAATGCTTCCCAGATCGACCCCCAGTGGACCCAGCCCAGGATCAATGATATGCATAGCTTGCAGGCACTGGGCAGAACGGATGAGGCCATGAGGATATTTGTTACCGTATAAGAAAATGCCTTGAAGGGACTGTCTTGAAATCAATTCTTTGCTTTTTCATTTGCATATTCATCATGAGCAGCTTTAGCTTTTGCCAGGATGCCTCCATTTACTATGACAATCTGGCAGGCAAGCTTGTCTCAGCTAAAAACCTCAGCGAGGCCAGGGATCTTTTCAATAAGTCATTGGATCAAAATCCTTCCAATATAGATGCCTGGATCCATAAAGGAAATGCTGAAAAAGCCCTGCGTAATTTAAACGCCTCCATCCAGTCATTTAATCGAGCAACTGCCCTGAACAGCAAAAATGCTCCGGCCTGGTCGGGACTGGCTGACGTATATTCTCAAAAAAGGGACTATGCCAATGCCACGACAGCGGCAACACAGCTCACCAGGCTTGATCCCAAAAACAAGGCCTACTGGCTCAATAAAGGGATACTACAACAGATGCAGGGCGATTTTGACAATGCTACTTTGGACCTGGACCGGGCTATAGCAATAGATGCGAAATACAAGGATGCACTCTATAGAAAAGCGCTATCGGAGCTTTCCGCCAACAAGACCGATCAAGCCATTGAACTGCTGGATCAGGTTATAGCCATCGATGGCAAGTACAAGCTGGCCTATAATGCCAGGGGCCAGGCCCTGGAAATGCAGGGAGATTATAAGAGAGCAATTGCGGCATATGACAGAGCACTTCAGATAGATGCAAAATGGTCGCTGGCCCTGACCAATAAAATGCATGCCTTGCTGGCGACGGGCAGACAAAAAGAGGCTGCGGATATTCTTTTGAGGATATGAGATGGTCACTCTGAAGACGAACGGTATTCTTGGCTGTGCATTGATCGTAATGCTCATAATAGCTCTGGCCGGCCCGGCCTTCGGGCAGACAAGAGAGAAAGCCGGCACAGAAGAGCTACTGCAAAACCTCTCCCACAGGGATGCCAAGATCAGAGGCGAGGCTGCCTGGGCTTTAGGGAAAAGCGGTGATGTGAAGGCGATAGATCCATTGATAAAGACTCTGCAGGACAACAACAGCAATGTACGGGAGTGGGCGGCTCTGGCCCTGGTGAAGATCGGAAGACCTTCCATAGGTCCACTCTCTGCAGCCCTGCAGAGCAAAAACGACTCGGTCAAGTGGCAAGCGGCGGCAGCACTGGGACTGATCAATGATTCCAATGCCACAGAGGCGCTTTCCTCTGCCCTGCCGAGCAATAACAGCACAGTGCGCTATTGGGCGGCAGCGGCTCTGGGACAGATCAAAGACAACAGATCCAGAGATGCTCTTATTTCCGCTCTGGGAGACGGCAATGAGACGGTCAGAGAAGAGGCGGGATGGGCTCTCCGATCCACGGAGGGAGCAGGGGCGGCAGACCTGCTCATAAAGCTCTTGAAGGACGACGACCCAAAAAGGCGCATGGGGGCGGCGCAGTCGCTGGGCATTCTGGCAGATGTCAAGGCCGCTACGGCCTTAATTGAGATCCTGCATGACAGGGAGCCGGGTGTGCGCTCCCAGGCGGCTGCCGCCCTGGGGCAGCTTAACGACAGCCTGGCTACAGTGCCGTTGATTGGAATTCTGGGAGATGGCGAGGAACAAGTTCGAAGAGAGGCCATAAGAGCGCTGACGGCAATCGGCAGGCCGGCGACGGAGTCATTGATCCTGGCCCTGAATGAATCGGATAATATTACCCAGGAGGCAGCGGCAGAGGCACTGGGACAAATAGGCGAGGAGAGGAGCATTGAGCCGCTCATTTGGGCTTTTAAGAATGGTGATCCTCGTGTCCGGCATGCGGCTGTGACGGCACTGGCCGGGATCAACAGAAGCCTTGCCGTGCCGTCTTTCATCCAGCTTTTGGGCGACTCCAATGTAGAGAGCGATCGGCGAGCCGATGCGGCCTTTGCGCTGGGGGAGATGGATGATGCCGGTGCCAGGGGGCCCTTGATCATGGCGTTGTCCAATGACAAGGATAGCAACGTGCGCATGAGCGCTGCCCGGGCCTTGAAGAACATAGGCAACACCAGCGTACCGGAGTATTCGATATGATATTCATGGGCATTTTTGCCATGGAAAAAACTAATTTGGAGGAATAGTTTTGAAAATATTCGGCATATTAATATGCGTTTTTCTATTAACTGCCATATGCATGGCAGAAGAGACGGAATATTTCGACTGGAAGGGGAGTAAGCTTGTTGCCTCCAAGAACTACACGGATGCACTGGCCAATTTCGAAAAGGCTCTCAGCCAGGACCCGAGATATATTGATGCCTGGATTCATAAGGGAGACACCCAGAGAGTTCTCAAAAACTACAATGGATCTCTTGCCTCCTACAATGCCGCTTTGCAGATAGACGGCAAAAAGGCGGTCGCCTGGTCGGGCATCACTGAGGCCTATATCGCTTTGAAAGACCTCCCCAACGCCACTATTGCCGCAGCCAAGGCCACAGAACTTGATAACAGCAAAGGAAACTGGCTGCGGGAAGGAAATCTGCTACAGATGCGAGGCATGTACAAAGAGGCATCCGAGAAGTACGACGGAGCTATAGCTCTGGATCCTAAGTATAAAGATGCTCTTTACAAGAAGGCGGTTACATTGATGGTTCTGAACAGCCTGAGCGAGGCCGCCAAGCTCCTGGATCAGACTATAGAGATCGATCCCAATTTCAAGCAGGCTTATATGGCCAAGGGAGTGGCCCTGGAAGCCAATGGAAAGTACGTGGAGGCCCAGCAGGCCTACGACAAGGCTCTGGAGATCGATCCCGCCTATGCCCAGGCATTAACCAACAAGATGCATGTACTGCTGGCTTTGAAGAGGCCGGAAGAAGCTATGCAGATATTTGTGAAGCTCTGAGCCTATTGTCAGGGCTTGCATATTTTTTATTATGATAATAATAACTTAATGTTCTAGCACAGTGATCAAACCGAGGATTATAGAAATGATGAAAGCATTGGTGACAGGTGGGGCGGGCTTTATCGGCTCCAACTTGGTAGAGGCAATCGTTGACAAGTACGAGGTAACGGTTCTGGATAACTTTCATACAGGAAGCATGAGCAACCTGGATCTCGTTCGCAAAGACGTTACGGTGATCAAGGGCTCCTGCAACGACTGCCTGGCCTTTAACCAGAGCCCCGATGTGATTTATCACCTGGGCATACCATCCTCTTCGCCTATGTACAAGAGCAATCCGCTGCTCGTAGGCGAAGCCATCAACGGCATGATCGCCATTATGGAGCTGGCCAAAAGAAACGGCACCAGGAAGGTGATCTTCGCCTCCTCCTCATCGCTTTACAACGGCATCCCCACGCCGCATAAAGAGGATGCCGCCATCCTGGTCACTGATTATTACACCGAGGCCCGGCTGGGCATTGAGCGGGTGGCAGAGCTGTATCATAAGCTCTACGGCATTGACTATGCAGCTCTTCGCTTCTTCTCCGTCTACGGGCCGCATGAGAGGGCCAAGGGATCTTATGCCAATATGATCACTCAGTTCTTGTGGACCATGCAGGCGGGACAGGCGCCCGTGGTCTATGGGGATGGGACGCAGACGCGCGATTTCACCTTCGTTGGAGATGTGACGGAGGCTATGGTCATGGCTGCCGGGAGAGGGACGGGCGTGTTCAACCTGGGCACGGGAAAGTCCTTCAGCTTCAACCATGTGATCGATCTGCTTAACGAGAAGCTTGGGACGAACTGGGGCCCGGTGTATAAGGAAAACCCCATCCGAAATTATGTAAAGGACACGCAGGCGGATACGAGCAAGATGAAGGCACTGGGGTTTGAGGCCAAGTGGTCGCTGGATGAGGGGATAGAGCAGACCATGAAGCACGGATAGGGGGTGCTTTCGGCCTCTGTGATTTTGGTCCTTTTAGCCATGGTGGTAATCATAACACTACGAATATAAACTACAAAGGCACCAAGAACGAACTAGAGCTTTATTTAAAGAAAGTGCAATTAGAAGATGTTAAAACGATCGATCTCAATCTTAAACGCCCTATTTTGAAAAAGAATCTTGATTAGGTTTGCCTGTCGAAAAGATTTTGTGTTCTATGCGCCTACTTATATTGAGGCGCATAATGAAACCCACCCGAATATCGAAGGAACCGGCACGAAAAGCTGTTTTCGCCGACTCAATTTTGACCCCCCCTCAAGAAGGAAAGCCTCCCTCTCCAAGTATGCTGAGAGGTGGGCTCCAAGGTGAAAACGATGGCAGATATACGTAGAATCGTCGATTTGTACGAACTCTATGGTTCCTACAAGAAAGTAGCCCGCGAACTGAGCATATCCCTGAATAATTTGCAGGAGGGAGCAGTTGAAGAGATCCTGCCGAAGGACCGGAAGATCTTCCAACCCTCGCGCGTCCTAATGGAGACCGTACGCCAGAAGATCCGCCAATATCTTGAGTCGAACCTCGAACATCCCCGAAAACAGCGACTCACTGCCAAACGAATCTGGGAGCTGCTCGTCAGGGACGGCCATAAAATCGGATACACCAGCGTCAAAGATGAAGTGGTCGGCTGGAAACGTACCAACAGCCCTCGAGAGGTGTATATTCTCCAGGAGCCGCGCGTTGGTCAGCGTGCTGAATTCGACTGGGGTGAAGCCATTCTCTGCATAGGAGGGATCTGGTCGAAATTCTATCTTGCCGTGTTTGTGTTGCCCTTCTCACTCTATCGGTTTACCCGACTCTATCCCCGATCGACTCGACTGGAAGTGATTCAGGCCCACATCGAATTTTTCCATGCGAAGGGAACTTCTACTCTGTTCCGGACACGTATTGTCCCCGGCTGATCACCCTGAAAATAATGGTTGACAGTATCGCGCTCCTTGATGGGAACGACGTCATTGCATCACATCACCGGTTAACCGGGAAACAGCAGTATTCGAATTGCATCAAAACCTTTCATCGCAAGCCCGGGGCACTCCTGAATGCCAGGGTTCTGGCTCAAGTGGATGAGCTGATCTTGGACCTGTTCAGCCGGTATTACCTGGATGACCCGAAGGGATTCCTGCCGATTCTTGATCTGATGCGGGAGACGTCGCCTGAGGCGCTCTCTTCCGCTCTGACCATCCTGAACGAACAGAACATCCCTCCAACCTAAGCTATGGACATGAAGCTTGCAGACCCATGCAAACAGTTGCGGGTGAACGGGGTATAAGCCTATTATGATCAATGAAATGATTGAGGCGCGAAACGAGAACCGGCTCTCCCTCGCCCCGTGCTCTCGTGCGCTGTCTTCGTACGCGGTGCCATTCGCCCCAGTGTCCGCCTGCCCGCGCCCGTGCGCTCGCACGTGGTGCCCCGGCGCGCTCGGGTGGGCAGGAGGTCATCGGGCCGGGGCTCGATGCCATAAATATCTTAATGCCGGATCGTTGTTCGTTATTTCATCAGCTCTAGAAATTCATCGGCAGTCATGTCTGCATCTCTCAAAATGCTCTTTAAAATCTTGGGGGGAAGCTCTTTGCCGGAATGATAAGGCACAGTGACCCTTCGTCCTTGTGCATTCTTATAGATCCTATGGCTACCGCTCTGGCGAACCAGAAAGTAGCCTGCTTTCTCCAGCGCCCGGATCGCCTCAGATTCGCTCACCCTTGGGAGCTTGTCCGTCATACAGCGACTTCCAGAGATGTCAGGCTGACGGATTCCGGCTGAGGAACTTCTTCGCCGCTATCCAGTCGATCCTCTACATGGAGACGGATGGCGTCCCGAATATTCTCTAAGACTTCCTCGTAGGTATCGCCCTGAGTGTAACACCCCTGCAATTCTGGAGTAAAGGCGAAATAGCCATCTTTGTCCTTCTCGATCACCACCAAGAAACGATAAACTCTGGACTTGGCGCTAATTAGCTCTTTAGATAGATTTGTCTCTGCGGCAGGATTCATGTGGCAGACTATTCTCCTTAAAAGTAATTATCCTTTGTCGTTCCGCGATTTTCTCATTGGGGCTTTGCTGGGCCAGTTCATCCTGGATGTTCGGCAACCCGCACCGGCTCTTCCTCATGCCCGCCTGCACGCGCGCGGTAGACTGGCTCAGCGAGCTTTTTTTTCCATAATCATATGAACTTCAAAAGATCTTTATATCAAAAATCCTCATAGCAACCATTTAGAGGACCATGAGAAGATCGGAGATCCTGCAGGAGCTAGCCGTCCATAGAGATGAGCTGACTCGTATGGGGGTAAAGACCCTGGCAGTCTTCGGATCCGTCGCCAGGGATGAGGCCCGACCAGATAGCGATGTAGACCTCCTGGTTGAGTTCTTGGGCCCTGCCACCTTCAACGGGTACATGGATCTCAAGTTATTCCTTGAGGATCTATTGGGCCGTCCCATAGATCTGGTCACCCGCAAATCCATCCGGCCCAGGCTCAAGACACAAATAGAGAGTGAGGCCTTCTATGTCCAGGGATTACAGGCGTGGGGTGTAGGGGTAGAGAACGCCCCGGTCTTTAGGCCGGGGATGAATCGTACCCCACCCGTTAAGCCAATATCCTTAAATACAATCAACTGCTTAACATAGTTCTATGCTTAAGG
>Ga0247841_10011129_pt1 | contig 12048 bp, 14 predicted proteins | sample LaCruzMarch2015__2_FD_192410 | JGI IMG/M metagenome (GOLD analysis project Ga0247841, IMG submission 192410) | Freshwater microbial communities from meromictic Lake La Cruz, Castile-La Mancha, Spain - LaCruzMarch2015_18m | ecosystem: Environmental > Aquatic > Freshwater > Lake | place: Spain...
CGTATGTATTTAGTATGTTAGTGTATCGTTAGTAAGTATGAAACCGCTTACATTTTGAAAGGTATTGACAAGATTGTTTGTTATGTTATAATGGTGTTGCGGAGCGAGAGAGCACCGCAGAAAGAAGGTACACTATGTACACTATTACGACAATTTTACAACAACAGATTAACGCTATTTATGGAAAGGTCGTCAAGTCCGATAATTGGTGCATTTGGAGGATTAAGTCTGAGCCTAATGAGTTAATATGTTTAATCTCGGTTCTAAATAGTACTTCTTTTGAAAGTTACGACGTACACATTCCAACACATGGTCGGAAACCGTATGTTACTTTTAGAGATAACCCACTGACGAGCCATTGAAACACTGGCGAAACGCTCTAATAGTTTAGAGCGTATGGATAGCACCAAGAAAGGAGAAGAATACCATGACTGACTACAAGCAAAAAATGCTTGATGAGTGCAAGGAAATGGAAGAATACGACGCTAAATATAATGAATGGTCTAATAGCGTTGTAAATGCAATTAAAGCCCTTGACTTTCCATTAGCGGGAAACGAAAGCAAACGTGTAAAAGCATACAAAATGCAAAAGTCAAAAAGACTAACAAAAGCGATTGCAAAATTCATCGAAACCATATCCAAGACCGACGGCGAAGATAAAGCCGAGTAAAGCATCGATTATAAAAGTCCTACAAGTTAGGGCTTTTCTTTATGTTTTTTCATATTCTATGAAACCGCTTACATTTGCTTGACTTTCTTATATAAGTATGATAAAATGTATTATAGGAGGAATAAAAACCCAAAATAAACATCCTCATATTTGCAAAAATTGCTTACAAGACGTTTTAGCAAATTAAATAAATCTTGTAGTAAAACACCTTATACAAGGTAGAAAGAGTAAAGAGTATGAAAAGACTAACGTTTTTATTAGAAGTTTCAGAGTTGTTATTAGTAGTTGCTGAGGCATGCGAAAAAGTTGTTGTAAAAATGGGTGAAGACGTCCAAGAAATTAAAGGTTATGAACACACCTTTGAAAGCATGATAAGGCACTACCAACGTGAAGCATTTAGGGCGGAAGGTGCAGGGCTTTTAATAGAGAAAGTAGCCCAATTAGAAGTTGACATCATGAAAGCCGATATAGATAAGACAAGAAAGGAATAAAAATAATCTAACTTACCTCATCAAATATAAAAGACCTAACTAGTAGGTCTTTTTTAATTTTTAATTAAAGGCGATTGCTCGCCATAAGTACGTAATTAGGACATAAGCAATCATGATTGCTAATCACTATATTACCTTACCGATTTTCTAATATCGTTGCATGTAAGATAATGTATTGCAATATTCTTCCTTTACACCTACATTATATCATGTCTTTTATCTCATGTCAAGAATTTTATGTAAGCGGTTTCATTTTTTTCTTGCTCTAACCGCTTGACAAATATTCTCCCCTCTGATATAATTAATGGTGGAAAGGAGAAAATACAAATGGGAAAAGATTATAAAGTTCTTGCTTTGCAAGAAGCCTCCGAAATGGACGTGTACGATGCGAAATTTACTGATATTGTTAAGTCAGTAAAGAATATTATTAACAGCATTGAAATCGCGCCCGCTAATGGTATCACGTCCAAGCGCGTCAAGGCTTATGCAAATCAAAAATCGGCAACCTTACGTAGGGCAATTCGTAGATTTAACGAAATTCTTACAGGTAAACCGAAATCAGACGACAAAGTTTCAGAGTAGTTCCTCATCAGTCTATCCGCTAATTATAGTTGAAGTAAAGCAACTTAAAAATACGATTGTTAGTGTACAAATATAACTATCAGAAAGGATACTAAATCATGTCAGATAAAACATCCGTTATCGTTTCTTCTGAAGAAGTCAAATCTGAATTTGCAGAAATCGAACTTTACGTTAGACAAGTCGAGGTTACCGACGAAGACGGAAAGACACGTAAATTTAACGCCTATCACACCTACGACAATCGCAATCATAGGTTAGATGTCGGCTTTCCACAAGACGTTAAGAATGTGCCAACCGAAAATTGCGTAATTCGTTTCAAGCGTTCAATGGCTAATGTTGATAGGGCTCGTCGTTTCCCTAAACTATGGGTTAAGGAGATTATCGAAATTAAGTCGCTGCCTGAACCCAAAGATACATTGCCATTCTAAATTCTCAAAAGTTTATACACCATAAAGACACGACGAAACAAACATAATTGCTAGCCGTGTCTTTCTTTCAAGAAAGCGAGGTGATATATTGAAAAAATTGAGCATAGCAAAGGCTTTGAAATATCATAAGCCTTACACCTCTAAAAAAGGCGCTAATATCTCTTACAAAGACCTACGAGAAATGACCTCACTAAACAGAAAGTATTCTTACGAAGTTAGTAAAGGTCGTATAAAGCATGAACAAAATGCACGTATTAAAATATCTCGACTTAATGAAAACTATTCGTCAAAACTATCGCGTATGCGTTCAAAAATTAATCTATTCAAATACATACGTATTAAGAACAAACTTTCTTCAAAGTCTATAAAGTCTCCTACTTCAATCGCACGTCAAAGACGTATCCTAACAAAACTAAAAAAAGAAATCGTTAAAGATATTCCTACAATTACAAACACAACCCTTGATAATATTACCGATACTACACAAATTAAAACGATTGATTTTGCTGGTCTTGACATTAAAAAACTCGAAACATTTAGGATGAACATAGAGACAACATTCTTTCGAACATTTCAAGGAGAACTAAATGACGAGACCTACAACGCAGTATTAGATGCTATATACAATCTATCGTATTCTCAACTTTATTCACTATCACAAGATGAACGAATTGACGGTATAATCTCATTTATGTACAACGACCCTAACGAATTAAAACGTAAACTAAACGAAATAATAGGAACTATTAATCGTTATGCAGACAAAGAGAAAGGGCTTAACATTGATGTTAATGATGATATTTGGGAGTAAAATATGAAAAGTTTTGTTGCCGACTTTGAGACAACTTCATGGTCGCAATATCTACAAGATAAAGAAGTAAGAGTATTTGCTTATGCAATAGCAGATATTGACACTACTGCAATCGTTAATTACGGAACAGATATAGAACCTTTCTTTGACTTTCTTTCTATCACTCGACAATCAAAAACAATAGCCGTATATTTCCACAATCTAAAATTCGACGGCGCGTTCATTCTATTCTATTTATTATCTCACGGATATACATGGACAAGTGAGCGACATATTAAAGATAACGAAGTAAGAACACTTATATCAGATACAGGAATTTGGTATTCAATACAAATTTGTTATACAAAAGCAAATTACAAAATCAAAGTTAATTTCTACGATAGTTTTAAGAAGTTGCCATTTACAGTAAAGAAGATAGGTAAGGCGTTCAATTTAGGTTATACAAAAGGCGACTTTGATTACGATAAGTATAGACCAAAAGGATATATGCTTACCGATGATGAATGGGACTATCTATTCCGCGATTGTCTAGTTGTAGCCTCTGCACTTAAAAAGCAGTTCGAACAAGGATTAACAAAAATGACACAGAGTAGCGATGCTTATAACTTCTTCAAGCAAAAATATACAGAAGATGAGTTTAAGTACTTCTTTCCACAACTATCAAGAGATACATGGCTTGACCTTAAAAAAGCATATCGTGGAGGGTGGGTTTACTGCAACGAAAAGATTAAAGGAAAGACACTATATAATGTAATATCCTTTGACTACAATTCTCTATACTCTTACGCTATGTCAGAAAAATTCATGTTACCTTATGGCAATCCTATTCTATATACAGGCAATTACTCACAAGATGAAATTTATCCACTATACATTCAAGTTATAGACGTTTCATTCGACTTAAAGCCTAACTACTTACCTACACTTCAAATAGCGTCTCTTGGTGCGTTTAGTAAAGACCAGTTTCTAACAACAACTGATAACGAAATAATAGAACTATCATTAACAAACATTGACCTTGAATTATTCCTTGAACATCACAATATAAACTACATTAAATATAAGTACGGATACAAATTCAAGGCTTACAATCAATTCTTCCAAGATTACATTAATTATTGGATGGAGATAAAACAAAATTCTACTGGCGCTTTACGTGAGATAGCAAAGAAAATGCTTAACGCTCTATACGGCAAATTCGGAACTAAATTTATTAGATGTGATAAAAGTGTTTCCATATCAGATAATGTATTACATTTCACAAATAATAAAGAAACAGAAAGTTATACAAAACATTATCTACCTATTGCAATCTTTACAACTGCTAACGCACGAAAAGTTATTATTAATCTCTCACAAAAATTTTATAACAATCACGCATATTCAGATACAGACAGCATTAAGTTATATAACCTTACTTATTCCGACGTCTCATCTCTAATACCTATTGACGACAAAAAGTTAGGTTTCCTTAAATTTGAGGGATTGTATAAACAATCAAAGTTTATTAGAGCAAAAACATACGAGTATATCATATACGAAAAGAATGAAGATGGCACACGGTCAGATAATCAGCACATAGTTTGTGCAGGTATGCCCGATAAAGTTAAAGAAGAAATAACAGAAGACCAAGAACTGGAAAGGCAAGAAAGATTTGATAAATTTGAGATAGGTTACAATTCAAAAAACAAGTTACAACAAATTATGGTAAAAGGCGGTTGTGTATTAAAGCCAACAACCTACACATTAAAAAGTTAAAATTTAATTACAAAATATGTTGACAAAAATTTTCTTCTATGATACAATTATATATAGAAAGGATAGGTGATATTGTGAATAAAAGCAATCTTGATTTAGTATTCTATTTCATTGCTACAACTATTGGATGTAGTGCCTTGACACTCGAACAAGCAAGCGCATTATTAAATCTAATTGTGCTTATAATTACAGCGATTTCTCTAACGATAGGTTTAATCTTATCGTTAATAAGAATTATAGGTAAATTATACGCTAAATGGTTGAAAGCAAAAGAAGACGGAAAAGTAACATCAGAAGAAGTACTCGATATTGTCGCAACTGGACAAGCAGAACTAACAGACTTTCAAAACGAAGTTAATGATAGTATTGAAATTATCAAGAAAGGAGATAATAAATAATGCCAACAAAAGAAGAATTAGAGAAGATTACAGACCCTGAAACGAGGAAGATTATTACAACCCTAAACGAAGAAAAAACACAAGCAGAACTTAAAGCACAAAAACTCGAAAACGATGTTAAAGAACTTAACACAAGAAATAAAGAATTACTTGAAATTAACACCATATATTATGGGAAGATTATTACTGGCAGTGGTTCAATTTCGGACAATTCCAAAAAAGATGAACCAAAAACACCAGAAAAAGTCTCCGATAATATCTTAAATGCTTTGGCAAAAAAAGCAATAGAAAGGAAGTGATTTTATGCCAAACAAATTCAATTTAGACGACATTCGAGCGATTATCGAAAGTGAAGTAGTTTCCAGTACGTCTACATTCACACCTACATACGAATTTTTCACTGGACTATTAGACAAAATTGGCGAAATGTACATGATTGAGGCTAACGAAGATGACCGACTTGAAATGCTCGACGGAGAAATGTTACCATACGGAACGACCGTAGAAGAATATTTTATCGAAATGCTTGCCGTTGTAGACTTCGACCCCGCCAGTACTCCATTTGCGAAAGACAGAGCAAGTATTCTCAAACAATATCACTATCGAAACCTTGCAAAGAAAATCGAATTACCAGTTAGTACCTCTCAAATGAAAAGGGCTATGCTTGGTGGAAAAGATTTAAGCGGTCTTCTCGCTCGCTTACTCGGCAGAATTACCGACAGCAAAAACATCTACAAATACATGCAGAAAAAACAAGAAATTGGAACTCGCCTTGCTCGTATCGAAACCGAGTATGTACCGCCGTCAGAGGGTGTTCCCGCCAGTGGCAACCCAAACTTTGCTAACATGGTGCAAGAACTCGCTATTCCAACAGACGAAACGTCGGCGAAAGCCTATGTTAAAGCCATTAAGAAAATGGTTGAGAAAATCACAAAAACAACGTCAAAATACAATGAAGCCCAAGTTATCAAATCGTCAAAAGCCTCTAACCTCATCATCTTTGTCAAAGAGGGTATCTTACCAGAAGTAGGTGTTGAGGCTTTGGCAAGTGCTTTCAATAAGGGAGAATTGGACATCGGTATCCAGCAATTAGACCTTGAAGATTTCGGAGAATACGACGGCACAGTCCATACGATTATTATGGATAAGAAAGCCATTCGTTATTTACCTACATTGAATGAAACTCTAACCGATGTTAACGGAAACGCTCGTACGGTCTTGCACACTCATCATTTTGAATGCACGCTCGTCGATAGCGGTTTCGCTAATACAATCGTTTTCCGTCCTGCCGAAGTTGAAGCCTAAATATGACTAACAAAGTATACATAGGAACAGTCGATTGGAATAGTAATGGAAATCATGCCGTAGATTTTATTTCGGAAAGTCTACGGCTTTCCTACTTTACGGCAAAGAATTTCCCTACAAACGAGGCAGAATTGCAGGACATGGGAAACAAATCTTTCCGTGAAGGAACAAATATGGTTACTATTGCTCTTGATTATTCCGACATTCGAGGTAAAAAATACAACTACATTATAATTAGTCTTGACGAGGGAACGACAGAGGCAACAAAATTTTATTGCTTTATCGACAAATTCATTAGAAACAGCGACAATAAAACAGACGTGTACTTCACTATTGACAAATGGCAAACGTACATGTTTGATAAAAACGGAAATTATAATTACGTTATTAAAGATGCTTTCGTACAAAGACAGCATGAAGATAGGTGGACACGAGGAAGTGAAAGACCGATTAGTTACATACACCCGATTTACTCATTAACGAAAGAGAATTTAGACACAGGAGAATTTATTAAAACTGGAACAGACACAAAGTACACTTTTACTGATGTAGACCATAGTTGCGAATTTGAAGTATACGCTATTATATACACAACAGACTCAGTATATGCTGGCGGAACAACAATAAATAGAACACCCACCCACTTAGAAACAATATTAGTTTTAGACGTTAAAACTATTGATGGAGACCTCGTAGATTATAATGCTACAATAGAATATAAACTTACCCAGGCAACACAAATAACAACATATAACGCTTTTAAGTTATTAAACTATCTACGAATTGCAACTGATGAAACATATTCTATTTTTAGCGAAAGTTGTATAAAAATAGTGAAGTTAAATTATTTACCTTTTATGTTTAAGAGACTTGAAACAAGCGCAGCAAACTTAAAATTAGTTGCAGTTGACGACGACGGAGATGAAATGGTAAATGACATTAGTGGTGGCGGACATTTAACTGGCGTTGGACTATGGTCAAGACCAGTAGTAGTTACAGACACTTTCACAATAGCAATTCCGATAATTTGTTCTCCTATAAATATTAGCGGTATCACACTTGGAACGATATATAAGTATAAAAGAGTATACGCCCCACTTATAACTGCTAAAATAGGAACGCCTAAATCTATATTATATGAACCTAAACTACGCACAAGAGAATACCATTATTACACTATACTAAATTCGCATATGGACTCATTGAACATTTACGAAGAATATTTTACAGATGATTTAATAATAAAATACGCTAACTCAATGGACGTTTGGTTAAGCGAAGAAATTAAATTAATGAACTATAAGGGGGATAATGGTTTTATTAACTATCAAAGAACTAAAAATAACAACGAAATAACAATAGTTAATGACGCTTACTTGAACTATATGAAGAACAACAGAAATCAAATTCAAACAACCCAAATAATGGGCGGAATACAAGCAGGTTTAGGTGTTATACAACTTGCAGGCGGAATTGCAGCAGGAAGTGCTGGAATGCCTGGACTTGCTATCGGTCTTGCAAGTGGAGGAATAAATCAAGTATATAACGGTCTTGGAGGTATAGTTTCAGAACAATCTAAACAAGAAGATTACAAGAATAAGGCAGATGATGTAAAATCTAAACAAAATGAATTAATGCTTGATACATTTAATGATAGAGACTTTTACTGGAAAGTTGAATTTACTATTCAATCCGTTTACCAGAACAAAATATGGGATATGTTTTTCAAACAAGGCTATCTATCTAATCAGTACACAATTCCAGATTTAAGAAGTAGATACTACTTCAATTACATTAAGTGTTCGTTCATCGAATTAGACAGCACAAAAATAGGAGAAAATGACGTAAGACTTGAAATCGAGCAAATGTTTCTAAAAGGTGTTACATTATGGCACTATCGTAGTACAACAACATTCTTATTTACAGACTACACAAAAGAAAACTGGGAAATGTCTCTAGCCCCACATTCATAGAAAGGAGAAATTATGGATAAAAGAGAGAAAAGAGAAGTTGATATTAAGTTTAAGAAAATGCAAGACAGATACGAACAAGCACAAGTATATGCTTTCTCAATGTTTACAGATGAATTTAGAAATTTAGCGTTAAGCATATTCAAATGGAAACTCGTAGACGATAAGTATACAAACATGATGTTAAACGATAGAATTGAACAACTGCTATATGAAACAGGAATGGTTACTATATTTAGAGACAAAAAAGACGGTGTTGTTAAGGTTGGTAATGTCGGAGGTTCAATTAAATATAACTACTTAATGATACCTCAGAAATGGGGTGCAGTATTCCCTAACGGAGAAATGGTAAATGACGTTACAATAGATAATGGTGTTATTATCTATAATAATAAAACACACACCCCAACCCAAGCATATGCTGATTATGTTGCAAGTAAAATGGTTGCAACTGATGTAACTATCGACCAACAATTAATTGCACATAGAGTGCCATTTACTTTTACGGGAGAAGAAAACGATATGTTGACATTCAAACTTGCCTATGAAAAAATCTCGGGCGGTGTTCCAGTAATTTATTTAGACAACGCAAAATTAAGCAACGATAAAAGCGTGTTTAATGTATTCAATAGCGACATTGAATATAAAGCAGATAAGTTAATGGATTTATTCGATAAGTACGAAAACAGATTTCTAAAAGCGATAGGTTTGCAATCTAACTACATAGAAAAGAAAGCCCAACAGAACGAAGAAGAAATAAACAAAAATGATGACATTATCCTAGTTAATTTTGCAAGTTATAAAGAAGAAAGAGAACACGCAATAGAGATACTAAAAAACATTGTAGGGTTTGAGAGTGTATCATTAGAAGTCAACGAATTCCTAACCTTGCAAAGAGGAGAGAAAAATGGAAATAGAGAAGATAAGAAAAAAGAAGAAGATGAATTATAAACAATACGAGCAATATAAAAAGTACAAATACAGAGATAAGCATAACTCTAAATATTAGAGGAAAGGAGATATTATGCTAACAAGAAGTGGTCAATATACAATGACAATTCAAGACATAATGCAGAATGAAGTGATATTCAATTTCGATTATACTCTTGAAAATGTCGGTGTTACAAACGTGAAATTACAAGAAAGATTTGTTGATATGTACTTGTTAAGAGAAATAGGCTTTGAGACTTACGAGATATGGCACAGACATTTCAAATATGAATGGAAATACCTTTGCTTGAAATACTCTACATTATTCAAAAAGCAGTATACCGAAACAATAGAATATCTAACAAGTAAAGGTGTCACAAACGCATCGACATATTTAACGAGTAGTACTGGAACACAAAAAACAGATGCAATTACAGTACCTATTAGTGGAGAAGATAACGACCCTAACTCGAAATTAGAAGTGGCAAGTGAAGCCGACGGCGAAAGCACTGGAAGTAAAGAAACAAAGATTAGAAGTGAAACAGAAATGGAAATGATTAATAAATATATTATACACTACAAAGATATGGTTGATATGTTCCTAAAAGAACTTAACCCCTTGTTTATAGGTTTATATTAAAAAGAAAGGAGACCTATTATGAGAAAAGATATTACTATACCAGCCGAATTACAACCGATTTATGACCGCATTTTTAACAATACAGAGGATAAGCCTCAAACAGTACTTCAAAATTACTACGCTTGGACAAGATTTCTAACAGAGGGATACAACTATATCATGGCAATTAACGCAAATAACATAGGTAGGAAATACCTCTCTGAATGGGTATGGACAGTAGTACATGGTATAAACCTAACATTGTTTTTACCGTGTGGAGCACTAGTAGTGCAAGACATTAAGCCCTTAAATAATGAAACAACCAATTATGTAATTCACTCCAACAATTCAGGTTCACTAAATAACTTAATTGCAACTTGGAGTATTGAAAAAAAGGAAACAGCAGAAGAAAATGTAACATTAGAAGTTTATGACCTGCATAATATTCTATTATATTCGGCTACATTAACTACAAGACCTTTATTTAGTGTGGTTTATAATACGATTGATAGAACTACAACAATATACGATAACGGCATATCAGTTAAACAAATAAAATGGTTGGATACGTCCTATATTGAATATGTTAGCTTAACTATTTATGCAGAGTGTAGTTTAGGAACATTATTATTTTTTAACTTCAATGCAACCCAGATATGAAAAAATTAAAAAAATGTCGAATACTTGTCGGCAGTAGAGCATTTGGAATACACGATAAGAACAGCGATTACGACTGGTTCATTAATGACCCTAAATTAGAACATAAAGAACACGTAGTAAAAGGTAAAAATGATTACTTTATTTATAACTTTAAGAACAAAGAAGAATTATTTAGCTGGCACTTAAACGAAAACAAAGACGGAATGAACGTTGGACATTTGGCTCATTTGGAAGTATTAAAATACTTCGAAATTGACTTGGCAAACGAAGAAGATTTCGATAAGTATTGTAAAATAATAAATAAATGCATGCCTTTTAACACGAAGAAGTACTTAAAGCCGATATTTAACTACATTAAATTTATATCGCTTATTCGTAGCCGCCCTCGATATATTCCAGCCTACGTTATAAATGAAATGAGGAAAGAAAAATATGGAGAAACAATTCAATTACGATGAATGGTATAGCCGTTACATAGAATGGAAGAAAAAACGCATTTACTATGATTGTAGACATGTATTATCATATCGCTTTCAATTAGCAATGATTATAGGTTTAAGACGTGGCGGCAAAACATATGCTTTCAAAGTTAAATGCGTTGATACTTTCCTTGAAAAACACCAACCTTTTATATGGGTTCGACGTTTAGTTACAGAACTTGAAGAGACATTAGATGGTTTCTTTAAGAAAATACAAAAAGACGAGTATCTTATAGAGAAGTACGGAGAAATAAAGTACATAATAAAAGGTTCATCATTTTACATTAATGGAGAATTTGCAGGAAAAGGAATTGCGTTAAGTCAAGCAAGCGATTTCAAGAGCGCCGAATTTATAGACCCTGCTTGGTTTATATTTGATGAATTCATAATCGAAGACGGCAAAAGAAGTTACCTACGAGGAGAAGTAAAGATACTATTCGGCTTAATTGAAAGTATCCAAAGGTGGCAAAATATGCGTGTTATATTACTTGGAAATAGTGTTAGATTTGGTAACCCTTACTTCATCTATTTCAAAATTAAGCCATTCAAAGGAGAATTTCTATATCTTAAACAAAAGAAAGTGTTAGTTCATATGTACTTAAATAAATACATTGTAAAAGCGTTGATTGACACAGACTTTGGAAAAATGATTAGCGATGGTGAATACTTCGACTTTGCAGTACTTAACAGATTTAGAGATGCGACAGATAAATTCATTAAAAAATACGACTTCAAAGGTGAATACTGGTGTTCAATTAAATATGAAGGAAAAGTGTACTCATTCTTTCATGACAGAAAGACAAAACTAACATACACCATTAGAGACCATGAACAACCAAAAGGAATGATGTATGTATTTAATGAAAAAGACCATGATATAGATTACACGTTAATTAAAAACATAAACTCTACATTATTAAAGGGCGTAAATGAACAATTAAGACAAG
>Ga0247841_10011130_pt1 | contig 12044 bp, 13 predicted proteins | sample LaCruzMarch2015__2_FD_192410 | JGI IMG/M metagenome (GOLD analysis project Ga0247841, IMG submission 192410) | Freshwater microbial communities from meromictic Lake La Cruz, Castile-La Mancha, Spain - LaCruzMarch2015_18m | ecosystem: Environmental > Aquatic > Freshwater > Lake | place: Spain...
TGATGCTTTTTCTAATACAGGATGGGCTTCCCCTAAACCATCATTAACGGAACCTGGAGTTAAATATTTTTTACATCAAACCCTTAAAGAATGTCATAATATAAGAAATAATTTTCATAATATGATATTTAATATTGGGTTATTTATTTGTTTCTTACTTATTTTAGGATTAATTTTACTTTATAAATATAAAGGAAAATTGTCACCAATTGAGTTAGAGAGAAAAAATAAAGAAAAACAGCAATATATTCTTTCAAAAATTCAAAATTTTCAACAGGCTAAACGTATTGCTCATCAAGAATTAATATCAGGTTTACCTGAATGGGAAAGTGAATATGATATTATTCATTCTAAAAAAATGATATAATTTAATAAATATAATATTGTAATTAATTTATTAAATATAATATATAAATGAATAATACTTTAAACATTGTTCCTGATATTAAAGAATCATTAAATGAATATTTTAAACTTAAACAAAAATATGAATTACAAATTACAGCAAATAAAAAGAAGATTATTAATTCAATATTAAGTAATAGAGAGAAACGAAGTGAATATATGAAACTCAAACCAAAATGCATTAATTGTAAAAGACCTGGAGGAACTATATTTAAAACAATTTTTATACCTGAAGATGAAAAAACAGAATCTTATAGAGAATATAATGCTAGTTGTGGTATTATTTCTAATCCTTGTAATTTAAAAATAAAAATACGTTATGGAAAAACTGAATTAATTACAGATATTTTAAAAAATGTAGAAAATGAAATTAAAGAAATAAAAAACACTATAATAGATGATAAAAATAAATTATTATTTGGATATTTAACTACTGAAGACGCATTAGAAAATTTTGATTATTCAAAGGATATGGTTTCATCATATTCTCAACTTTATGAAGATTATCTTGGTAAGTATAACGATATTGTTGATAATACTGAAAAAAAAGTAGAATTAGAAGAATCAATTACTAATTCATATATACAAATAAATCAAATTAAAGATTGTATAAAAAAAAATAAGGAAACAGATAATAATAGTTATATAACTGATGCTATTAATATATATGATACAGTATTAATACCTAATCTTAATAAAATTAGAAACTTAAAATATAATGAAAATTTTGTATGGCATAATGAATCTAATAATTCTTGTAATTTAATTCAAAATGTATATAGTATATCTAATTTATCATTTTCTAGTTTTCAAAGTAATGTAGTTAGTTTTGACTTTGGATTAAAAGCAAATAAACCATTGATGATAATTGAAACAGATGATAGTGATAAAATTGAACAACAAATCATCTCTAAAAAACAAGAATCTATGCCTATTGGTGAATTCCCAAGAGATGAACCAAATTATGGAAAAGGTAAAGATGGTATCTCTTGGAACATAGAAGAATATAATAAATTATGGGATTTATTACCTGTTAAATACAAAACTGCTATTAGATTAGATCATAAATGGATGACAGACTTTATGTATAATTGTGTAAATTCACGTGCTAAGGGTAACGCTTGTGAAGTTATTGCTCCAGAACATTTAAAAATACCACCAGTTAAGTTAGAAAATAATAAATATGATTTAGGTGTTGAAATTTATACTGACCTTTTTAATAAGTTACCTGTTTCACTACAAGAAACATATTTAAAACTATTTTCAACTGATAAAGATGGTAATAAAAATTATGATATGTTAATAGAAGCATTGAATAAACTTGTAGAGAAAGAAACCAATTTTGAAAGAGGATATTTTTAAGTGTTTATTTTTAAGTATAAATAAATTATAAAATAAATATATATACCATGTTTCTGAATTACATTTCGCTACCTATATTTTTAACTAGCTTTGCTATTGGATTATTTTTTATCTATATTTTAGGACCAAAAATGAAAACTATTTATATTTATCCAACTCCAGAAAATGTAGATAAAATATTATTTAAGGATAAAGCAGACAATTGTTTTTATTTTGATGAAAAAATTGTTGAATGTCCAAAAAATACCTCATTAATATCTAATATTCCAATTCAAGAATAAAAATACATTTATAATTTTTAGTGAAAAGAAACTCCTAACTATTATATAATGGGAATGTATCTTGGAAAATTTGTTCATACTGAAACCGGTAAAATTATTATGTCAATTTTACTTGGTTTTGGTTTAGCTTCACTTTTTAGAGCTGTTTGTAAAGATAAAGATTGTTTATTATTTTATGCGCCACCTTTAGACAAATTCCAAGATAAAATATATAAAAATAATGGAAAATGTGTAAAATACATACCACAAGCTACTGAATGTAATCCTAACCGAAAAATTGTCTCTTTTAGGTAAAATGTTTGCGTAATTATTATAATCAATCATTCTTTATAATAATTATGAGTGATTCAACAAGTATTTTAGATTTACCAACTGATCCTGTTGGAGGAGGAAATATTAGCAATAATATAAGTATGAGTGCTTCAGAAAATATTGTAATGCCTACTACAATAACAGGAGGAGTATCTTTAGATCAAACTACTATCAGTCAAATAGTTAGTGGTCTTCAGCAAGCTAGTCTTACTGGAGCAACGCAATTACCATCCAGAGATATCCCAATGAATACTTCTAGTCACAATACAGATGAACAAATTCAACCCAATTATGTTCCAAAATCTAATAATAACGATTATATAAAAAATTTTGAGCAAACAACAGATATGATAAATGATTATAATAGAAATAATCAACGACAAAACTCATTAGATGATATGTATAATGAAATTCAGACACCCTTATTACTTGCTGTTCTTTACTTCTTATTTCAGTTACCTTTTTTTAGGAAATTTTTATTTAGTTATTTTCCTGCTTTGTTCTCAAATGATGGTAATTTTAATATAAATGGATTTTTATTTTCAAGTATTCTATTTGGACTGTTGTTTTATTTTTTGAATAAAATTACAAATCATTTTGCGGCGTTTTAACTATGTAAGATTAGAAGAATATAGAGAATATAGAGAATATAGAGAATATAGAGAATATAGAGAATATAGAGAATATATAGAATATAGAGAATATAGAGAATATAGAGAAAATATTATACGTTTTATTATAAAATAGTAAATACCTTTTTATGATAGTTAAATGATTAATGATTATGTAATTAAACTAATAGAAAATTTACCACATGATATCAAAAATATAAAGGAACCAATTAAAATGGATATAGTATTAGATGGGGGAATATTTAATGGAAGTTATCATGTGGGCGCAATGTATTTTTTGAAAGAAATGGAAAAAAGAAATTATATTAAAATAAATAGAATATCCGGATGTAGTATTGGTTCTATTGTTGGGTTTTTATATTTTATTGATGGTCTTGATTTAATCGATAAATTATATGATTTAATAAATAATGAATTTAGACAAACATATAGCCTAAAAATAATAAAAGAATTAAAAAAACATTTAGGTGAATATATTCCAAATGATATATGTGATAAAGTAAATGGAAGATTATTTATTACATATAATAATATTAAAAAAGGCATCAAACCAGTTAAATCTAATTATAAAAATGTTGATGACATATTAAATACAATTATTAAATCATGTTATATACCATATTTGATAGACGGTAACATATTATACGAAAATAAATCAATTGATGGATTTTTTCCATTTATTTTTAAAGAAAGAGAAAATAAAATATTGTATTTAGATTTATTTGGAAGTGATAAATTATGTAATTTATTGAATGTTAAAAATGAAAAAACAAATTATCATAGAATTCTCTCTGGTTTATTAGATATACATTGTTTTTTTATAAAGCAAAGTAATACTTCAATGTGTAGTTATGTAAATGATTGGACGTATTACAATATTTGTTTTAATAATTTAAAAATTATAATAGAAAAGGTATGTATTTATTTAATACATATTTTATTATTTATAAAAAAAAAACTTCCAGAACACTTTAAACAAAGTATAATATATAAAATATTATCAAAAATAGTATATGATATTTTTATAATAATATTGGAGAATTATTGTTTATAATGTTTGAATTTATTATAGTAAAAAATTATTTAGATATAAATATAATAAATATAATAAATATAATAAATATATATTATAATGTTTGAAGAAGCTATATCTTCCGGTAAGCATATGATATGTGATTTTAAAAATATTAAAAATACTGAATTATTAAATAATTTATCTAGATTAAATAATGTTTTGAAAGAAATTTGTAAAACATATAATTTCCAAATACTTAATGAAATTCAGCATAGTTTTCAACCTATTGGTTATAGTATTATATTTTTATTATCTGAATCCCATATATCTATTCATACGTTTCCTGAAAAAAATCATATGGCATTTGATATATATACTTGTCGTGAATATAAAGATAATAACGATTATTTGAATATTTTTAATTTTTTACTAGATACATTACAAGCATCTACAGATAGTAAATGTGAAATAATTAATCGTTATTTCTAATAGTAAATGTTTTCATATTTTACTATTATTTTATCACCTACCTCCATAAATAGATAATTTTATATTTTTTTTTGTTTTTTGTTTTCTTTTGTTATTTATTTTTATAGTTTTTTTTTTATTCTCTATTTTTTTATTTTTATTATCATCAGGTTTATAATTTAAAAAATATTCTTCCATCGCAACTTTATCACCATTATTTTTAAGTTCTTTATATTTTGCTGCTTTTTCAGCACGAATATCTTCGATAGAATCTTGATGTCCATAACAATTAATACTGAAACGTTTAAGTAAACCTTTTTGTTCTAATCTATTTTTTTGTTGAACATCAAAAAGAAATTTCGACATACATAATATTCTCTCTAAAAACTCATTATAATATGGTCTATCCGCGTACAAAAACGCTAAATAAAAACTCAACATTGTATCAATTGTTGCTATTTTTACTTTTTGTCCTTTAATATTTATAATATTATAACTATGACAGGCAATAGGTTTATAAATAAACGCTATAGTATCTTTACCTATTTTGATCTCATAATGTTCTGGGATTATTTCTCCTATAGGTTGTCTTTTAATGATTTTGACGGTTTTTACACCAATATCTTTTAAACGTTCTTTTACAATTTCTGCTGTTGTTTCAGGTTCGTTTGATAAAACATCAAAATCAGCAATTTTTTTAAATTTATATTGTAGATTTTTCGGCATATATTGAGAATATAATGCTATAGCATAACCTCCAAAAAATACAACACCTTGATTTACAAGAGTATTTTTAACATTTCCATAAATCTCATCTTCTTTATTATTATATTTGTTTTCCATTTCTCTCTGAAAATCAATATCAATACAATTTATATTTGTGATGGGATAATTTTTATTTAACAGTGTTAATCGTTTCATTACTTTTTCCCATCTACTTATATCACCAGCTGGTCTTGATAATTCTAAATACATTGCCATCCTTAAGTAGTTTGGTGGTGTGTATAAAATCCCTCCAACACGAATAGCATCTTTTTTAAGAGAATTAAAAATAGATTTTGGTAATAATGTTATATCAGCAACTGGTATATAATTTACAAAAACCTTATATGTTCCATGATGAACACCTGCTTTGGCCTCCACATCTGTAAAACCTTTTTTGTAATATATATTTGCTAACTCCTTAGCATCGTTTAATGCGTTTATAGAAAAAAAATCATAATCTGGAATTTCTATATCTTTATTGTAAAATTGGTCTTCAGAAGGTAGTATATTATTAATTGCTGTTCCTCCATAACAAATTAAATTTTTAGTTTTAATAAAATCTTCAACTATTTTAATAATATTTCTAATATCATCTGAATTTATAACGCGTTTTGCTATTTTTTCTTCTGCCTTATCTACAGCCATTCTTAATATAGCTAATTCACAATCATTAAATGTTAAATCTTTACAAATATCCGTTGATTTCATGTTATCTTATATATTAAATAGAATTAAATAAAAATGAAAATGAAATATAAAAATAAAAAATTATTTAATATTTTAGATATAATAAATAATTGTAAAATATAAATATTATATAATGACAGATTTTACCAATGATGATAGAGTAATTATGAAAAAAAAATTTAAAAATAATATAGCAATAAAGCGGTTGCTTAATGAAGATAAAGATCTCAAAAATATATTTTCATCTTTATCTATTTCATATAATGAAGAATTTGATAAATTATCTATTTTTATATATGATAAAAAAGAATTAAAAAAAGAAAACGTGATTGAAATTGTTATCAATGATAATTATCCATTTATACAACCAAATATAATAATCAATTCTCAACCATATGAAAGATATTTAATGTTTAATGATGATGATATATATTTACAAATTTTACAAAAAAAATTAGGAATTAAATCTTTATATGATAAATCTTATATAAATAATGATAATTGGACGCCAGCTATTAGACTTACTAATGTAATTATAGAAATAAGAGAAAATATTGAAATTATTGAGAAAATTAAATTATAAAAAACTTACTCATAATTTGTGTCATTTTAAATTTTCAAGGGTGTAAATAATTATTAAAATTCTTCATCATCAGATGATATATAAAAAAACTCATTTTTTTTTTTGATAACTTCTATATATATTTCTTCATTTGTAAAATAAATATTTTCCCATAAATTATTTCTAATAATAAAACAATCCCATGGTTTATTATCCACATAGCAATTACAATTAAAACATTTCCAAAATGTTTCAATATCTGTAATCGTTTTAAAATTTTCTATATCAATTAATTTATAAATAAATTCAACTAATTCATCTAATAAAAAATGATTAAGTTTATCTTCTTCAATTAAACCTTTTTTATAATTAATAAATGGAGTTGTTTTATAAGGATTGGCTTCCATAATTATATACGGAATTAATTTATTAGTCTTTAACATAAATATATAATTAAAAGATAATTATATTTATATAATTATCTTTATGTCTTTTGAATTATTATTCCTAAAACTTAAAACTTAAAACTTAAAACTTAAAACTTAAAACTTAAAACTTAAAACTGTAGAAATCTGTACTCGCTTCACGTGTAGAATATGAGTAAGCAGGATTTTGTGGTGTTGGTTCTGGAATTGTAACAGGAATATACCTAAGTGCTTCAGGTTTCAAAGAAAACGCATAACCTGCTCTATCAAAAAATAACGCATTTTCCATTAATAAGTTATCAACTAATTGATAACGCATAGCAACCATTTGACAACCGAAAGCTCGACATAAAGCACCACTTGGATTAGGAGGACTTGTTCCCTTGTCAGGAAATACAATTGTCATACATCTTCTGTTATAATCAGTTAATTCATTTGTGTCTGGATTATTTTTAACACCATAATAGTCATAAGCTCTCGCAAATATAGAATTACTTGTTAAATTTACAAATTCAAGAAATTCTTGATTTTCTAAAAATGTGTTATTAATACGGTCAACGATTAAGATAACCTTATTTTTAAAAGATAATAGAGGAATTCCTCCTAAATTTTTACCAGAATGTTCAAAACTATATTCTTTTCCAAGCATAATGTTATCATATGATTTAAAAATATTTGCCAATTTTGTGTAAACATCTTGTTTGTTACTTTTAATTCTTAAATGAATAATAAGTGGATCAGTAGGATTAGGACAACTTCCTCCAGAAAAAGCATAATTATTAATTGTATCCATTACACTTGCGAAACTAACAGAATTAAAAGTTTCTTTAATATAATAATCATCTGTTGTACTTGTTGAAACAACTGGATTATTATCAATTGAATAAATCTCAAAGTCTAAACATCTAACACCTTGTTTTATAATTGCTTTAAGGTTACATAAATTAACAAAATCATTTTTATAACTACCACCTGAACAAGCATTATATGCGGTTTTAATATAATAATCGTATAAATTGAATTTACAATCTGGATCATTATCTGAAATAGGTATTATATTTCCATCAACACTTGAATATAGGTTATTCATATAATCACATTCACGATTCTGTAATTTACTTAGGTAAATCATATAACCGATAAATATAATTAAAATAATAAAAATAAAAACCATAATCATAAAACTCTGAAAATCTTCATCTAAAGATTTCAATTTTGACAGATAATCTGTTGTTTGAGTTGACATTAATCTAATATATTATATTATTTTTAATTATAAACAAATATTTAGGAAATAGTATATATCATTATTTTTACACCTTTTCTCATTTAAAACATTCCTTTTATATTGAGAACTTTATAAATAATTCTTCTTGATTTTTCATGTCTTGTTTTTATTGGACATATATTTTCTGGTCTTTCATATGTTCCCTTAATTATATTTCTATATTTTTTCTGGACGATGTAATTTTACATTTTGTTATTATTTTAAATTTAGAATTTGTGTTTGAAATGTAAAAAGGTGCGAAAGAATAAAAAATAAAAAAAATAATAATTTATTAGTAATAATTTATTAGTAATAATTAAATTATATTATGATGAAATTATGAATTAAAAAATAATACTATTATATACATAACATGGCAGGTGGTTTATTAAATCTTGTAGCAACTGGCCAACAAAACATTTTACTAAACGGTAATCCAAGTCGTACATTTTGGAAGGCAGCATATAAAAAATATACCAATTATGGGTTACAAAAATTTCGTCTAGATTTTGAGGGAACTACTTCACTCAGTTTAACAACTGAATCAACATTTAATTTTAAAGTGAAAAGATATGCAGATCTTCTTATGGATTGTTATATTTCAATTAATTTACCTAGTATTTGGAGTCCTATTATGCCTCCACGAGCTGTAACGCAACCCGATGGTTCTATAATTTATACTGATTGGATCCCTTATGATTTTCAATGGATTAAAGATATTGGTGCTCAAATTATTAGTCGTGTTACTATTACTTGCGGTAATCAAAAGTTGCAAGAATATTCAGGTCAATATATATTAGCTTCTACACAAAGGGATTTTTCTGGGCGAAAATTAGAACTTTTCAATGAAATGACAGGAAATGTTCCTGAACTATATGACCCTGCTAATTATGGAGAGCGTGTAAATGCTTACCCTAATGCTTTTTACACTACAAGTCCAGCAGGAGCTCAACCATCTATAAATGGAAGAACATTACTTATTCCACTTGGTGCTTGGTTTACTTTAGTTTCAACTCAAGCATTTCCATTAATAGCTCTTCAATATAATGAACTTCAAATAAGTGTATCATTTAGACCTATTAATGAATGGTTTACTATTCGTGATGTAATGGATTATGCGAATAATTACCCTATAGTTGCTCCAAATTTTAATCAATTTTATATGCAATTTTATAGATTTCTTCAAACACCACCAGATGAAGAATTAGGACCTACATCTTATGTAGATACTAGAACATTATGGAATGCTGATATTAATTTAAATTGTACATATTGTTTTCTCTCAAATGATGAGTCAGAAGTATTTGCTAAAAATGAACAAAAATATATTTTTAAACAAGTTTATGAAAAACCTTATTACAATATAACAGGACAAAATAAGGTTGATTTGGATTCATTAGGTATGGTTATAAGTTGGATGTTTTATTTTCAAAGAAGCGACGCAAATTTACGTAATCAATGGTCTAATTATACAAATTGGCCTTATGATTACATGCCACAAGATATTACTCTAGCACCACAAACAGGTGATTATCCTAATCCTGCTCCGTCACCACCAAATCCACTTCTCCTAGGACCTGGTTTAAATCCAACAGGTTCTTCAAGCGGTCTTTATGTTACTGGTGTTTATAATCCGCAAAATATAAAATACATTTTAGTAGCTTTAGGTATACTTTTAGATGGACAATATAGAGAGAATGTTTTACCATCCGGTGTTTATAATTTTATCGAAAAATATGTCAGAACAGCTGGTAACGCGCCGCAAGGGTTATATTGTTATAACTTTTGTTTAGATACAAGTCCGTTTGTAATACAACCATCAGGAGCTATGAATATGAGTAGATTTACAAATGTACAATATGAGTTTACAACTATATCTCCGCCAGTAGACCCATATGCTCAAGTATTAACTATTTGCGACCCTACAACAGGTGATATTGTTGGTATAAATAAACCTACTTGGCGCATTTATGATTACAATTTTAATATGTACTTAATGGAAGAGAGAGTAAATATGGTTATTTTTGTTGGAGGTAATGCTGGATTGTTATACGCAACATAATAATAAAATAAAATATATTATTTGTGTATTTGTAAAGTATATGATGGATACTCATTTGAATACAAACAAACATCAATTAAAATTTAATTAAAATTTAATTATAGTCAAAATATAAATATTTAATTTGTTAACTAATTTACACCCTTGAAGATTTACACCCTTGAAGATTTACACATTTTAACATTTCAAACGCCTAACCTAATAAAGATAGTTTATTTACATATATTATATGTATTGTATTATACATAAATATTTTGGAATAATTCATTTATATGGAATGATATTTGAAAATATATATGGTTTTATTATAGGAAAAAATATTGTTCTTGATAAATTATATATAATTAGTTTTGTATCTATTCCTTTTTCATGGATAATATGTAAAGATGAATGTATTATTTCTTATATAATAAAAAAAGTAGAAAATAACAATTACATCTTAGGAAATGAACCAGAAAATGTAAAAGATATTAGTCATTTATTTACAAACGAAAAACAATATTTAATTTTTTATAATGTAAATAATTTTCTAAGAATATTTTCCGTAATCATTGTAAATAAAAGAACAACAAACATAAATTATGTAATTTTGATTCCAACATGCTTATTGTATTTATGTTATAATTATGATATAACATATAAATTAAATTATAGAAAATTATTATATCCATATTTTCAAATGATTTTATGTTTTTACTTTTTTACTATATTTTACAAAATAATCAGCGTTTGAAATGTTAAAAGGTTAAAAAATGAACATTAATTTTTATATTGATGAAATTAATGTAATAAATAAACCACAACCTGAAACGAAAGACAATTCCAAAACTAAATCTAAAGCAAAATCTAAATAAATTCTTTCCAAAAACCTTTTTTAAATTCTTTGAAAATATTCCAATCTATTCTAAATGACGAAAATATACAGCTTTGAATAACCTTATCAAATTTATCACTTTCAATAACTTTACTAATAAAAGTTGCTTCTTCTAAATTATCAACTTTTATTGCCATAGCTCCGTGTGTCATTCCATATTTTCCTTCCATATCAATAACAGGTTTGTATATACCACTTTCCCCAAATATTATTTTTGATACTCCAAAATGCCCTCTATCATTTACTTTACTATACATATATCTAATACCAGCTTTAGGTGTAGAATGAACGCATGGATATTTAAATTCTTGTGATTTGATTGATGACATCCATTTTTTTCTTGGTTCATAAGCGGACATACTTTGTATTATAGGACATCGTTCTCCGTCATTTTTAACTAATATTTTGTTAATTTCTAAAATATTTGAATTAGGCAACCAAGATAATTCACTTAAATTAATTTCATTTTGTTTTCCATCTTCATCAACAATAATTGTATTTTTGTATTGATTTGTTTTTTCAATTAAATACCAATCATACCTTGTTCCACAATTAAATACTTTTTGTCCGTCTTTTATTCCATGTATTTCTAAATATAACATTTGATTTTGTTTTGCCATCAAGTCAAACATTTTTGTAAATTTCCCTCTTTCCGTATTTGGTTTTCTCCAACCTGGAGGATGAACGAATAATAAATAACCATTTGGTATTAACCATTCACTAAGAGCTTTTTTTGTAAAATCTTGCCAAATAGTATTTCCTGTAGCGGTATCTCCACTTGAATTATATGGAGGGTTTCCACATATCATATCAAATCCATTAATATTCCACTTATCTTCAATATTTAATTCAAGAGTATCTCCTGTATAATTATTAAATTCAAAATCCAACTCATCTAACCCACAATAGCTTTGAACATGACATTTC
>Ga0247841_10011131_pt1 | contig 12043 bp, 34 predicted proteins | sample LaCruzMarch2015__2_FD_192410 | JGI IMG/M metagenome (GOLD analysis project Ga0247841, IMG submission 192410) | Freshwater microbial communities from meromictic Lake La Cruz, Castile-La Mancha, Spain - LaCruzMarch2015_18m | ecosystem: Environmental > Aquatic > Freshwater > Lake | place: Spain...
GACCACCGCCGCCCAGTTCTTTTCCAAGATACCGAACTGGAGATAGTCCATGCAAGCTTGGCTACCGACGCCATTGGGGTGGCAGGCGTGAACATCCCGCAAGACCGCCTTAATTTCCGCCACGGGATCAACTTCAACTTTCTTTTCATCAGCCATAAGACTACTCCTTTGATTTATTGTTTATGAATGAAGATTATCACAAGAATTAACAAAAGTCAATAACTATTTCAAATATCTTTTACATTTTCTTTAAACCAAGTATAGGGGTAAAAATCAATTTCAAAATCACTTGCGGGCAATCCAGCAATAAGGTCACGTTTAAGATCTTGATAAAGAACAACTGCATCTTCTTTGGTCATTATTTCTAACGCAATCGCAAGAGCTAATTGGGCTGGGCCAGAACCACTGTAACTCCAATTAAAGCCATTTGGGGAATGATTGTGAACTTTTTGGCTTTCATCAGGCAGAAGTTCACGCCAACCCCTTTGGATATGCTGAATGAATACTTGTTTCGTTTTCCAATTGCCTTTGATTTTCATTTTACTCTCTTAGGTGGTTGTCCCAAACTTCTTCTTCGGATACTTTTCTCCCAACCTTCCGTTCCAATACAGCCCATTCCTTGCGGAGACGTGCCAACTTTTTGACAACTTGTGAATGGGGCAATTCTCCATCGCAAGACAAATTTTCGGGGCTCAAATCGCAAGAGAGTTGCATGAACTTTTCCTGCATTTCGGCATCTAGGCTCATTTGTTTGGGCATAAAGTCTCCTGTTTTATGTTGCGTTTTGAACTTCTTCTTCCGTCTCATCAACCATCCCAAAATCTACTGCCATGTTTTTGTATGTTCCGCTATCGCTGTCGTATTCTTCTTCGGATACATGTTTTCCTTCAACATCAAGCCTTCCAGCAAAACACATTCCACCTTCAAAGTATTCCAAGATAAAATGGAGCTTGGGAAACTTATTACCCAAAGCAACAATCACTGGAACAGGGGGAGCCCACGCTGTGCTAAAATAGATTTGGGTATCAGTCATTGAGTCAGCAACATAAAGAATCTCAACATCACTGGAGTTCCATTTTGTTCCCCACTCACCAATACACCAATCATACCAGTTGGCGTAACCATACTTCTTTTTCATCTTTTCTTGCAACGCTTTTTCTTTTTCGGGCGTGGGGGAAGTTAGGTCAATCAACTCCTTGGGCATGGGGATAATCTTATTGAAGTCAAACAATGTGCTATCCTTGTCGCTTTTGTCTCCAGCGATATAGTCTAAGACTTCTTTCACTTGTTTGTCAGAACCCTGTATTTCAAGACAATTTAAGCACCAATTAGGCATAGTAATTACTCCTTTATTTGTTTTTCTATTTGTGAAAAAACACGAATCCTTTTGTCTTCGCTTCCAGACCACGCAACCTTCAACCCAACATTCTGCATGGCATCAACAATCTTCTGCGCACTACCCTGCCACGCAATATAAACGCCGCCCTTGTCAATCATTCCGTGCTTAATACTAGCGGCATCTTGCTTGTGGTAAAACGCAACATCTTTTACGCCTTCGGGAACAGCCGACCAACCGCAAGTCTGGCAACACCAGAACGCCTGTTGAGCAAAGAACCCTTGCTTGCGAAGAATACGAAAAGCCTGATTTAGAAGTATTTTATCAGTTGCCATAGTTTTTCTCCTTATTGTTAAAAACTATCAATAATTTCAAGACGTTCAACTTCAATATCAAAGGCATCATCATTTTGATCAATAACTGTTGCAATCCCCTTTTTAAGATAACGAACAGTTCCTGCAAAAGAATAATTCCAAATATCATCTTGCTGGGGTGCAGGAACTTCAACTAAATCGCCAATTTTAATCTTTTTCATAGATTTCTCCTTATTGTTAAAAACTACTATATCATATTTAGTGTGAATGTCAAGAAGTATTTTAATCTTCTTGGCAAACTTTTTGGGTAAGTTTATGGAACTTCTTTTCATCCCATTTGCGAAAAGTCCATTTGCCATTTTTAAAGAGATAAGTATAATCATTGTCGCATACCTTTAGGGCATCTTCCTTGCTGTCAAAGGTCTGGTATTTAGTGTCATCCCAAGGCTCTTCCCTGTCCCGATTGTAGGCGGTAACAACACCTTCGGGGGGATTCTCAAAAGCATGTTTCTCTCCAATTTCATCCCCAAGAATTGAAATTGAACCAAGTTGAATGAGTTGCCAAACCTTTTCGGGATTGGTATAGCTGTTCAAAAGAATTTTGCCGTTGTGGGAAGGATAAGAATCCCAGTGTGTATAAATTACGCGATATTTTCCATCCCTCTCCATAACAACATTTCCACAAGTGCTCATGACTTTTCTCCTTTTGGTTTTTAATTATTAAAACAAGATTACTATAACACAATTTTGTATAAAGTCAACAACTATTTGCAATATTTTTGATAGGCTGAATTTCTACAATTTTTAATAATTCCTTGCTCTCTTAGCCTGCGTAATCTTGCGGTAACAGAACTTAATTTTGCGTTAAAAATAGATGCTATTTCTTTTAGCGTTTTACCTTTTTGATAAAAATTAATCAAATCTTTTTTGTTTATTTTTTCCTTGGATTTATTATATTCATATCTTCGTAAAAACAACTTTTCTTTTTTTTCTATTTCTAATCTTCTTGCTATATCTAGTATTGTGCTGGGATCTTTTGTCATTAACTTGGCAATTCTTGCAACACTAATTTTTCTTTTTAAAAGTTTATATATATAATCTTTATCTAACATTGGTCTAGATATTTTATGAACTATTCTTGATTTTTCTTTTATTTTATCAAATAAATTGTTATATTTATCAATAGAATCTTTTAAATGCTCTTTGGTATGGCAATTTCTACATAGCAACTGGCATTTTTTTACTTCCTCTTGAATAAACTCCCATGGCATGTGGGCTGTAATTTGAGATAACTCATATTCCTTTTCATGAGGGTCTAGATGATGAAAGTCTAACGAAAATATATTGGATTCTCCACATTTAGCACATTCCCCACCCAACATTTCTGCAGCTCTTAATCTTTTTGCCCATCTTAAAATAAATTTGTCTTCTCTCATAATTATCTCCTTGTAGATTATAATATAATTCTTGATAAAAATTATATTTACCTGCATTGGGAGATAATTTTATTTTCTATAGACAAATGGCAATAGATCTGGTGGTTATAGTTGAAAGTCAACAACTATTTTTCCCTTTTATTCCACCATTCTCTACCCTGCTCAAAGCTGTCGCAATACTGGTCAAACCTTGCGGGGCAGTTCACTCCAGATGCGGGTATATGGCGAATATGTAATTGAGCTTTATCGTTGGGCGTCAAGTGGAACTCTGCTTTGCCGCCGCAGAAAGGGCAGGGAGATAATGTTAATGATTCTTTTTTTGTTTCTTCGTTGTTCATTTATTCCTCCTTAATGCCCAAGAAAGATAAGACGCCTTGGGGAGCTTTGTCAATAGGAACTCTATCGCACTTTCGTTTTTCACAGATTGCGTCGCCGCTTACCGCTTCCCTAGCAAGGTCATCAATTTCCACTGCTACAGGATCGTAGTCTGTGTAGATTTCCAATGTGGTTTTGTATAGTCTTTCTTTTAAGATAGCCATGATTTTTCCTTTCTTAATTATTAAAACAAGATTACTATAACATATTTTACTTAAATGTCAAGAAGAAACTTGCTGGAGAGGGGGGCATTACAGATCGCCCCAGCCCGACCTTTAGGAGGCGATGAGAGCTTCCAACAGCAAGGAACTCAAGCCCTCAAGCCAAGCATGTCCCCCATCACTTCGTATGATTTCGAGTTCCTTTCGGCACTAAACTTTTTCAATCTTTATTTCAGGCATGGCGTCATTCTCACAAAGAATCTTGTAGCGATATTCAATGTCGCCAGGATCTTCCAACATAATCCCAATGCTCAAGAAGTTCAAGGGATGCTGGTGGGCGTATTGTCCAGCTTGCCAGACAACGAACTTGGCGGCAAGGTAGTTGGGATCGCTGAATCTGGTATCAGCAACATTATCCTGCACTTCCTTGAGAAAGGTCTTCAAGTCTTCGCCAAGTCCATCTGGGTAACAATCCGAATGTCTATAAACTATAGCTTGCGTTTTCCCACCATAGCAGAAATGAACGGTTCCTCGTGTGCTCATGTTATTTCTCCTTGTTTGGTTTATAACTAATTGTTAATGAAGATAGGATAGCATATTTTATTCAAATGTCAAGCATTATCTTTCAAACCTTCAAGTTCATCAGCACAAGCAATTAGAGCCTTTGCGACCTGTCTAGCTTCATCGGGAGGGAACCGCATGAGAGCAACCATTTTTCCAAACTTATCAACATCTCTTATTTCCACGCAACCCATTCCTTTATCATCAGGAGCTATTGCGTAATGGGAATTATCTTCATCGTTTAGGATTTCTCTTTTTGTAAGAATTCTGAAAAGCATAATTTCTCCTTTTCTATAAATCTACCATAAAGGATAGAAATGTCAAGCAAAAACTTTATTATTCGTGATTTTATTTCCATAGGCGTCAATATACCAGTTCCCCCACACCTGATCAATAATCTTCTGTGGGGCGGTAGGGAGCTTGCGGGGTATCTCAAAGAAGAGTTGGCAATCACCCATAATGTCTGTCTTGCCATTCTTCACTGGTAGGAGAACTGTATCCCCAACCTTCTTCTTGTTAATGTCATTTAGTGCTATCTCGTATGCTTCTCCGTCTTGGGCTACGAGAACAGTTCCATAGAGTCCGAAGGAGTTGGTATTGCTTGAAACTGCGGCAACCTTGAACGCCTTGTGTAATGGTTGAATATTATAGTCCTTACCAGCTTCTAATTTAACGAATTTGTCCATGTTTCTCCTATTCGTATGTTGAGCGAATGAATCGATCACCATTTTCATCTTCGTCCATATCTAGCCTATCTTCTATAATACCGTCAACATCATAGTCTCTGATCTCTATTGTCACCTTTTCATCCTTTCTAAGAATTTCTGCAACTCCGCCACGGATAGTGATAATTACTTGTGGAATGTCATAGCAATTTCCCATAATACTCCTTTACAAAACTTCCATTGTTACTTTGACTTTTTTTCCAAGAAGAACGCCCTTTTTGCCAAGTTCTTCAATCATAAAATTCAAGGGAGACAAACTTTCAGCAAAACTAAAATTTCCCTCATTCATCCAATCGCACCCATGAGTATAGTGCATACCATCAATATACTTTGACATTGTGAAAATTTTGGAAACTTTGACTTTCTTCATTTTATCTCCTTTATTGTTTAATTACTACTCTACCATAAATAATTGGAATGTCAAGCATTATCCCAATATATCTTTGATTTCATGCCAATTATAATTTTCGCCGCCGATATTAACACCTTCCTTGTTCTCTTTTATGAATTCAATAGAAGTATGAATATCGGGATCATCGGATTCAGTTATAACTTTCTCAAGAACATCCATGTCGTTGGTGGGAATTTTATCCCATGTGTTATCGTAACTTTTCCCATACTCATCATAGACTCTAACGCCATAGGTTTTTTTACTAGTTCTTGCGTTAATAAATATTGTCGGCTCAATAGTAATCATTTTCTTCTCCTTGTTTGATTTAATTAAATAAGAGTCTAGCAGATTATTTTGTAATGTCAAGTATTAAAACAACAATAATTGAGTTCCTATTGGCAATTCAACCCAATGGGAGCGTGTGAGTGCTTCCTTGGACATGAAGAATTCTTCCCCATTATAGGAAGGGTGACATCTGCGGAAGCGGTATCCTTGGTCGTTCACTGTTATTACCCTTATGGCAGAGCTAACCGGTCCACCATCGGGCATAAGATAATCGCCCAAACGCATTTCTGGTAAGTGTGCGAGGGTTAATTCTGATTCTGGTATTTCTTGGTTCATTTAGTATAGCTCCACAACATATCTAACGCCCTTATATTCAAATGGATACACTCCTAATAGACAATATTGGGGTTCAAGAAGTCCTGCTTCATTCCCCTTATCAAACAAAACACAGTCTATCCACGGACCTTGCTTGGAATCATAAATCTTAATATCTACTTCAATGCTCTTTGTGAACTTGGCGGTAAATGTGTTGTCAGGATAATCAACCCGCCCAACTCCTTCTTCCAAGGGTCTATTTTGATCGATGTGCCGCTGAATCATCTTGGCATAGTTCTTATCCACCTTGATTTTGCGGAGTATTCTTTTCATGTTATTGCCTACATTCCTTTTCCAAGCGTTTGCAAAACTGTTTGTTTTCAGGATCAGCCAAGCGACCAATATAGACCATACCAATATAACAATTAGAAGAGCCAATCTCAATGACTTTTATCTGGGGATTCATAGCTCGGAACTGCTCTTCCAAATCATCAAAATCGTGATAGTCCCGAACTTCAACCTTAGCTGGTAATTCAATATTAACCTTCATGATTATTTCCTTTCTCAACAAATGCCATCAGAGTATGCAGGCGATCTGGTCAACAAGATGAACTTCCTTTTTATTGACCGTGGGAGCTGGCTTCATTTCCGTTCCTTGCCAGTTGTGAGCGACCACCTTCGACGGGAAGATGAAGTCAATACTAGCACCATGACCATTGTAAAGGTTTCCCTCGTAGTTGCGGTATTGAACCTGTATTGTTTTGCCGTTTGGAAGTACGATGTTTATGTCCCTCTCCATTTCCTTCTTGCCGAGTTTAACATTGAGCGTTTTTGTGTTGTTTCGGTTCATAGTATTTTCCTTTCTGATAAGAACTGTAGCACAACGATTAGTTAATGTCAAGAATTATTTATATTGAAACCCTCGTATCTTTGCAAATAGGGCAAGTATAACGATTGCCCTTTCTGTGCATCACCACCCTATTTGGAAGGCACTCGAGGCAATATCTTTCCGTCATCATTTCTTGGGCATGGAAGACTTGGCCACTAATGTCAAGGTAATTAGAACAATCTGGGTTATAATATTTCTTTTTATAGAAATCATTAATAACTTGCATTAGGGCTTGTAAAGAGAAAGGTTCAACTGATACAACAACCCAGTCGGTAGAGTTAGCCCAACGATCAAAGTTCTTTGCTACTGAAACATCGGCGGTATATTTGAAGTTGGGATCAGTCGGTCTTTCCATAATTCTAATCATGAATTTGTCGTTTTTAGCAATTAACATGGAAGAAATGCCATTAGTTCTTTCCTTTACCTTGAAGCCTGCGGCAAAAACATCCTTTTGAAACTTATCCATCCAAGCGTATTGTTTATTCATAGTTCTCCTTAATTGTTAATAATATTTCATGTTTCTACGAACAGGGGGATCTTCTTCTTGCACTGTTTCTCCAATAAAATTAACCGTAACTGGACGCCATTTGGGTTCGGGGTATTTATCCATCAACTCGTCTGCAGAAAATTCCTCATCCCCATCTTCCACCAAATCACCAATATTTAACAAAAAATACCTTTTCTTTTTCATAATTATACCTTTCTAATAGCATCCATATCGTTTTCTACTCTCATATAGTAAGAAAACTTGGCGTTGCGTGGAAGTGCCTTGTATTTCTCAAATTCTTGGGCTGAAATCTTGAGAAAACCTACACCCATAACTAGATAGAGAGAGTCCCTGTATTCAATGACATCTCCTGCACTTACACTACATCTATTAGAGATAACTTGGTGATCGTTCTGACCGTAATAAAAGATTTTTCCCAACTGTTCATTCACTGTTTCCCCAAGCTCACTATCGGGAACATCTACTATTCTTATTTCCGAATTCATAAAAGCACACATATATACATTGAATTTCATATTTTTGTCTTCCCTAATACTCTTTGATGTTGCTTATATTCACGCAAAAACCGCTTCATTTCTTTCTGCAAGAATTCCTGGTCAATCTTTCCTTCAGGTGTGCCACAGCAGGATGATTGTACCTTGAGAATGTTGGCGGGCAAGTGATCACCGCTTGCATCAAGAATATAATACTTGTAATGCCCCATATTAACGTCGGGCATATATTCCTGCGTTGCCCTTATGAAATAGGTTTTCTTTCCAACACACTTGAAGGCGTTAATTGTTACCATTTGATATTTCATTTGCTTCTCCATTTATTGTTATTAAGAGCATAGCAGATTTTATTGGAAAGTCAAGAAATAATTGATAAAATTTCAAACCTTTACTTCCACTGCTTCATAAGATCCAATTTGCCTTAACAATGAGCAACAGCACCGTGAATACTGGATGGCTTCTGAAATATGGTGAACAAGCACTTCGCTATTTCCGTCTAATTTAGCTATTGTGTTAGCCACTGCTTTTACCTTGGCCAAATCAATAGCATCCGCCTTCATTTCTTTCTGAAACATATTCAATAAGTCATCGCATCCAACATACCCTTTCGGACATGGATTATTTCGTGCATGGACAACCCTATTAATCATAGTGGTCAATGGCTCAGGAAGTCCAAGTTTTCCCCTTGGTCCAACCGATTCAATAAATATGTCAAACTCATTTCTTCGCTTATTTATCTCTGACAAATATTTATTAATGCTTTCAGGCGAACAAGAACATTCCAATCTTGCACTTCCGTAGTTGCCACATGGACAAGGAGCAATAACCAAAGCATGAAATGGCAATCCAGCTACCTTTGCTACTTCATTCACGATAAATGGAGCCACGGAACCGTCAAAATGGCTAATAAACATTGGATGACTACCGACTAGAGCAACCTCGATAGCCCTTCGTAGCCCTTCATGACCACAAACATCGTCAATTTTAGGCATAACTGGCATTACTTCTCCATTTTTGATTTCCATAGTATTTTTCCTTTCGATAAGAAGTATTACATATTGAACAGATAAAGTCAAGAACTATTTATATTCCAACCATTATTCTTACAGCTTCTCCGCCACATCTGGGACATTTACCATTTTTGGCTTCATCGCCATCAAACTGCTCATGCCAACCACAATGCTCATCCTTTACCTGTTTGATATGTTTGCAGTATTTACCCTTACCATATTGATAGGCAGGACAATCGCAGGAAAAGTCATGATCTACTTCCCTGGTAATATGAGAATAACGGTCAAACCTAACTGTCCAGATTGAGCCAGGCTTTGAACCAGGGACTTTGCGTTCCCACTCTTCGTTACTCTTGCACATTGACATCGGAACTACCATAAGGTCTGGCATTAGTTTCTCCTTTTCACATCTAGATCGTAACCCCTATCTTCCAATTCTTTCTTTAATTCTTGATATTCTTCTGGTTTGGCGGGGGTGGAAGTTTGAACAACATAATGATAATCTGCCGAACCATGTTGCCCGTAGTGCATATAACTCCAACAATAATTGCGTCCACTTCCTACACTGTCATATTTTTCATCAGGGAAGAGAGCAACTATGTCTTTGTTTGTATCCTTGAACTTGCGAAAGATTACTTTGGTTTTCATAGTATTATTCCTTTTGGTAAGACTCTACCATATTTAATGTAAATGTCAAGAACTAATTTCAAAATGTTTATAACCAATAAAACTATCAGTGAACAAAAAGCCGGCCAACCAAATTCGCCGGATTTGCCGGAAATGTCTCTATCCAAAACGCCACTGATACTTTAGTTCCACTGATAAATATGGAAACAGTGGAAGTATGGAATCAGTGGCGTTTAGCGGTATTTTAGCCCATGCTCGATTGTTCGAGGCCAGCTCGAGGCCCGGATGTTCCTCGAGCGATGTTCTATAGTTCGAAACAAAAAAGCCAACAAGAAACTAATCTTGCTGGCTTAATAGATCATTGCTTGCTGAAATCAAATCAATAATCATCAGGCAATAGCACCGTTGTGACTTCTCTTGTCCACTCAGTGATAATCCAAATCTTTGCCCCATCCTTTAACGAATAAGCACTATGTATCCTATCTTTTTTCAAATCTTTTCCATTCTCGAAGTTGCTATCATTTTGTTCAGCATCTTCTTTACATATCTCACCATAATCTCCAACAATATGACGGTTTAAAAATTCCGAACCGCTCTGACCATTTCGTTCCAACGCAGCTAATGCGGCCGGTGTAGCAACTACCTGTCCACACTTAAACGGAAGTATCTTTTTAATTTCCATGATTATTCTCCCTTAATTGTAAAATCCATCATATAATTGGTTTTCAACATATTTTTGCGAATGATATCTGCCCATTCCAATTTAATCTCATTTTTTATACTGTCATCAATACCATCCCACTCGTTACCCAACCCACTACGCCCAACAATATCTTTCACAATTTCATCAATAATTTTATCTGCTATATCCATTTTCTTCTCCTTATCGGTACATAATTACATAGTCCCCAAATTCTTCTTCAAACACCTTCAATAGGTTTTCATAATCGCCAGATGTCATGCGATCATAAATATCTTGTTCATCCTTGCCCAACTGCTTGGCAAGGTTTTTTGCTGTGCCTAATATAAAATAGGCATTTCCCTGCGGTCCACTCAAGTCAATTTCAATTCTTTTCTCTTTCTTTTTAGATTTATTAACAATCATAATGTCCCCTTAATTTTATTTTTATCCAACACTTCCATTAACTTATCTTCCACATATTCATTCAGTGGGTTATTATCGCTAATATCAAATTTCTTACAAACATTCTCTATTAGCTTATCAAATTTCTTTACAGATATTGATTTATTTCTAATTTTAGACACTTGTTCTTTGATAAAATCAGAAATATCAATTTGATCGCAAAGTAGTTTGTCTTCTTGTTCAAATTCATTCATAATTACCAATCTTTTTCTTTTAATGGTTTAATGCTATAAAAATCACTTAAATCAGCATTATATAGAGAAGCAAATTTGCCATGACTAAATATAGCACATAATAGTCCAGCACCTTCTTCTGCATGAGTTGATATGCACAGAACACTATGTGCCGTTTCAGAATCAGGATGCCATATAACTTCATTTGTCTCTAAAGCATTTTTTAATATCTTTATTTCTTCATCATTCATATATTAATCTCTTTTTATTTCCGCCCACGCAATTACCCTGAGACCACTACTATCGCTAGTTGGTTTAACAAAAACATCATTAATGAAACGATTGCCTAGTAAATCCCATCTGTCCCAATTTGATTCCTTAAATCCATTACCTGCGGGGAGAGTCTCCATAACAAATTCTCCAAAATCGGTGCTCTCGTTCTTGAGTTTATCTTGAATAACCACGGCATAAATGGTGTCCTTCTTGGGATAGTCCTTCTTATAACTGGTATGCCAAGTAAGTTTAAGAGTTTTTGGAAGTTTTGTTTTCATAGTATTAAAAGCAATTATCTGTAATATATTTAACAACATTGGTTTTAACATTGTGTAATCTAAAATAACTAACAGATTTTTTTCTAGCGACTTCTCGTGTAAGATAAACGGCAATAGGAGACCAGTAATGATAAAAACCTTTCTTATTGTGTTTCAGAATTTCTACCGCCCAAACATGATTTTTATCATCTTTCATTTTTTTCTCCTTAATTTAATTTATAATTAGACTCTATCAGATTATTGAATAATGTCAAGATTAATCTCTAACAATATCAAATTGTTCAGAAAAATCTTCTTGGCTTCTATAAACAGGTTCTCTATGGGTGATAATCTTCCAAACATAACCTTCAGGAAGATGCTCAAGATAGGTTGGGTCAAATATTTCTTCCGCCTCTTGACCATCTTTGGGAATTTGGATAGCCTTATATTTGTTTAAACCATCAGGATAAGTGACATTTTCTGCATACCATTTCGGACGGCAAAATAATTCGTTCATAGTATTATTCCTTTCTGGAGAATAATTCTGGAGAATAATGTAGCATAAAGAAATATAATGTCAAGAATATTATTGATTATATTCAAGAGAAAAACGAGGATTGATCTTTTTAAAGCTAATATTCGGATTACTTTTCAAACGAACAACAATCCCCTCTCTCCAGATGTCAGGATTAAGCTTACTCTTCCCGATAGACATATCCGTGATTTCCTTGATGATTTCTTGAGAAGTACGCCCTTCCCCCCTAAATACCCA
>Ga0247841_10011132_pt1 | contig 12041 bp, 14 predicted proteins | sample LaCruzMarch2015__2_FD_192410 | JGI IMG/M metagenome (GOLD analysis project Ga0247841, IMG submission 192410) | Freshwater microbial communities from meromictic Lake La Cruz, Castile-La Mancha, Spain - LaCruzMarch2015_18m | ecosystem: Environmental > Aquatic > Freshwater > Lake | place: Spain...
ATCGGTCCCGCTGCTGCCTAACCCCATCCTAATTTTTCGTGCTTTTATGTTTCAATCAGTTAGCCAGAACGGCTGTTAGGAAAATGGCCAAAGTCGAGGGTATGAGATCGCCTGGGGCAGCAAGCGTCGTTATAAGGCGTGGTTCGAGGCGGTGCGGCAGACGCCGGGGCGGCGTCCCGGGGTACTGATCGTGGACCTGCTGCCGGCCAAGGAAATGCGGGCGCAGGTTGAGAACTTCTTGAAGGGGTCGGCGGACCTGAAGACGATCCCGGCAGAACGCATCCTGTCTATCAATCACCTCAAACGCACCAAGGCGGAGGACCTGCCGTCGTTGGTCCTGGAGGTGCGGCAACAGATCGCACTGCTGATGCGCCAAGGCGTCGATGCCATCCACCTGTTCTATGGCGGACCCTGTGCCGTGGCGGCGATCATCGGGGCGGAGTTGCGCAATGGCTGCCGCGTTCAGTTGTATAACCACGAACAGGGCACCTATGTGACCTTCGGCCCGCTGTTGCATCTCGAGGGTTGAGACCATGACCATCTATCTGCTCAATACGCCCATTCTTACCGCCTACGGCGACTATCGCTTTTCCGGTCCCATCACGCCCGCGCAGGCGCGGGAGCGGCTGGCCGGCGGATACGTTTCCGCCATCGGGCACGAGGCTTCAGCGACCTTTCTGTCCGCGGTCCTCGGGGTCAGGGTGGCGGCCAACCGGATCGCCGTCGTGATGGAGCCAGCCGATCAGGCGTTGGTGCTGCGGCTTACGCGGCGGCTGCCGGAGGGCAAGTTGTTGAACGCGGAGGAACTGGCGGCTATACCTTTTGAGTTGGCCTGGCTTGAACGAGTGGCCTGAGCCGTCGCGGCCTGGGGGCCGCTCCTACCGGTAGGCGCGCATCTGCCCGACCAGCACGCCCTGGATCTCGACCTCCTGCGGTGCGAAGTGCAGCGGCTGGAGCGCGGCGTTGGCCGGGAACAGGGTGACCTGCCCGGGTTCCTGGAGGATGCGCTTGAGGGTGGTGTCCTCGCCGCGGATCAGCGCGACGACGATGGCGCCGTTGTCGGCGCTGCGGCGATGTTCGATGACGACATAGTCGCCGTCCAGGATGCCGGCCTCGCACATGGAGTCGCCCGTGACCTGCAGGACGTAGCAGGGCGCGGCGGTGCGCAGGTGGGGCGGGACCTGGATGGTTTCGGCCTGCGGCAGGGCGTCGATCGGGCGGCCGGCGGCGATCCGGCCGAGAAAGGGCAGCGTGTCGGCGGGGGGGTCTTGCGGGACCAGGCGGATGCCGGGGTAACGAGGGTCGAGCGGCTCCACCAGGCCCGCGGCGATCAGTGCCCGGATGTGCTTGTGCAGCGATCCGCGCGAGCGCAGGCCGAGCAGCGCGCAGAGTCCGACCAGGGTCGGCGGCCGGGCCTGGGCGGCGGCCTCGGCCCGCAGGGCGTCCAGGATCGCCTGTTGGCGTGGGGTGAGTCGCATGGGGCTGAAGTTCTCTTGCTGTTCTCTGAATCTATGCTAGTCTGACGGAGAACAGATCGAGAACGACCGCCCCCACACCGAGCCCCCGCACCGAGGTAGCCGCCCATGCATCCGAATGTTGCCTACATCCTGCCGAAGCCCCGCCACGCGACCTGGAACCCCGCCCTGGAGCCGCTGGTGCTGGCCTGCGAGCCCGGCGTCGAGATCCCGCTCCTGGGCTACGTCGCCGCCGGGCAGCCGGTGGATGTCCCGCAGGATTGTGCAACGGTCACGGTGCCGCGCCACATGGTGCGCAAGAACAGCTACGCCTTGCGGGTGCGCGGCCACTCGATGATCGACGACCACATCCAGGACGGGGATATTATCATCATCGAGAAGCGCGAGACCGCCGAGAACGGGGAGTCCGTGGTCGCTATGATCAACGGTGAGCGCGTGACCCTCAAGCGCTTTTATGTGGAGGCGGACGGGATCAGGCTGCAGCCGGCCAATCCGGCCATGAAGCCGATCTATCTGCGGCACGAGGAGTTGCAGATCCTGGGGATCGTCTCGGGGGTCATCCGGCGCGGGGGCTGACGCGGCCCGGCCGGGGCGTGCACCCACGGGTGACGCGCCCGGCACGGCATCGCTCCGGGCGATGGCGCGGGCCGCGGCGGGGCAACGGAAAATGGACAGGATTAACAGGACTTCGCAGGATTCACCGGGTCTGCCGTTACTGCAATGCCCCGGCCGGACATCCGATGAATCCTAAAAAATCCTGTTAATCCTGTCCAATTCGCGGACGGGTTGCGCTGATCAGGCGCCCTTGGGCGCCCTCCCCGTCCCCTTGGCCGGCGCTTTGTGTTGGGCCGGGGGCTGGTGCCAGGTCTTGGGCGCGGCGTTGCTCTTCGCGCGGGCCGGGGCGGCGGAGGTCGCGGCCGCGCCGCGCCAGGCTTGGCGGCCGGCACTGCGCTCACCGGCGAGGTCGTTGACCAGCGTGACCGTCTGGCGCTGGAGGTCGGCGACGGTGCCGCCGAGTTGGGCCAGGAAGGCGTTGCGATCGGCCCGTGCGGCCTGTGCCATGTCGGCATGGGTCGCGCGGAAATTGGTCTGCAGGGTCTCGACACTGCTCTTCAGATTACTGATGAAGGCGTGCGCGGCGTCCGTCACTTCTTGGCGGGTGTCGGCGATCAGGGTTTGGCGGGCCATGCGCTCGGATTCGATCTCGTCGCGCAGCCGCCCCATGTCTTCGGTAAAGCGGCCCATTGTCTACACCTCGTGTCAGGTTGCGAAAGCGCACCGGGCGCGGGTGGTCCGCGTCCAGCCGCTACCGCGGGTTCGGCGCGGTACGCCACCGCAACCGGCACCGGAGGCCGCCGCGCGCCGCTCATCAGCGCAGCGCGGCGGCATCCATTGGGGCGAAGGGTTCGCCCAAGACCTCGATCAGGCAGGGGATCGGGCAGTCGATCAGGCCGGGGCGGCCGCCGGGGCGGTGAGGCCGATCGCTTCGGCATACTTCAGGTAGGTCTCGACGGAGGCGATCACCACGCGGGCCTCGACGGCGAGCAGCTCGATACCGACGAGCGAAACCTTCAACCACGCATCGATCACGATGCCCTTGTCCAGGATGCGGTCAACGACTTCGGCCAGGCTGGAGGAATCGGTGGAGTTGGCGACTTTTGCCATTTTCTTAACCCTCTGAACGTCGAAACGAATGCACTTGACGTGCGTTTGAAGCGTACCTACCGGACCTGCATGACGGTGCGCGTGGTTGCGCATCCGGCCCCGCCACCCGTGTCACCCGAACCGCGCACCAGGACTGGTGTTTGGGGGGGCTTCCCGGTGCGGCGTCCTGCCGGCTCGGTCGCTTGACTGAGATAGAGCATGGGGCGTGCCAGTTGTGACCACCGCCGGCCGGGATTACGGCATCTCTATAAATCAGTGACTTGGCGTTTCGCACCCATTCCTGCGTCCGCGTTCACCAGGCAATTGCGATTTTTTACTATGGAATGGTTTCCATGCCTGTGGTGTCGGCGCCCTAGTACCTTACTGCCGTTAAGTTAAGCGCCGCGGCCCAAGCCCCTGGAGTCCAAGGCTTCAGCCTTGGAGCGCGCCAAGGCTGAAGCCTTGGACTCCAGGCCGCGACGAGGCCACGGCGGCTTGCGCGGGCTTGTCGCGGCGCAAGTCGCTCCCGCAGCGTCGCTGCGCGACTTTCCCGGTAGCGCCTCGAATCGCGGTGTACTGCTTCGCAGAATCGGGGGCATTCCTGGAATGCGTCTGTCGAAAATGGCACCTTGACAATCCAACAATTTGTTATATCAGTAACTTTATCTGTGGCACGAGCATTGCTATCGCTGTAGCAAGCGAGGACCCGGCGAATCCGCGAAGAGCGAACTGGTGGTACTGGTCCGCCTGCCATGAGCGGTTGCTGAGCCCGATACCCGTCCCTTTCCCCATTGCCCGAGGCGACCCGCGATGACTCTGCGACTCCTTGCCTGCCTCTGCTGCATCCTGGCCGCGCCTGCAGCAATCGCGGATCAGTCGCCCCCGGCCGCCGCCCCGGCCACCGCCGGGGTCCCGACCCTGACCTTCGGGGTGGTCCCGCAGCAGGCGACCGAGGTCCTGGCGCGGCGCTGGGTCCCGATCCTGGATTGGCTCAGTGAGCGTGCCGGGGTGCGCATCGGCTTTCGCACGGCACCGGATATCCCGGCCTTCGAGGCGCGTCTGGCCGCGGGTCACTACGACCTGGCCTATATGAACCCCTACCACTATACGGTCTATCAGGCGGCGCCCGGCTACCAGGCCTTCGCCAAGGAGCGCGACCAGCGCCTGCGCGGCATCCTGGTGGTGCGCAAGGACTCGCCGCTCACCGACATCGCCCAACTGCGCGGCCAGCCCATCGCCTTCCCCGCGCCCGCCGCCTTCGCCGCCTCGCTGCTGCCGCAGGCGGCGCTGCGTCAGGCCGGCGTCCCGATCGAGCCGCACTTCGTGCGCTCCCACGAGTCGGTCTACCTGGCGGTCGCCAAGGGCCTGTATCCGGCGGGCGGCGGTATCGAGCGGACCTTCGAGAACACCGCACCCGGCACCCGGGAGCAACTGCGGGTCCTGTGGCAGACCGCGCACTTCACCCCCCACGCCTTCGCCGCCCATCCCCGGGTGGACCCGCTCCTGGTCGCGCGCATCCGTGACGCCATGGTCGCGATGGCGGACTCACCCCCGGGCAAGGCGCTGCTGGAGGCGATCGAGTTCAAGGGGATAGCCCCCGCGGCCGACGCCGACTGGAACGATGTCCGGGCGCTCGGCCTGGCGGCCCTGGCGCCCCGGGCCGCCGCGGCGCCATGAAGACCCGCCCCCCGCTCATCGCCCGGCTGTCCTTTCGCGTCAAGACGGTGCTGGGTATCGCCCTGATCGAGCTCGTGCTGCTCGCAGTGCTGGTAGGCTTGAGCCTGGATTACCTCGCCTCCACCAAGGCGCAGGCGCTCGCGGAGCGGGCGCACTCGACCGCCGATCTGTTCGCCACCCTGGCCAAGGACGCGGTCCTCGCCGACGACCTGGCCTCGCTGGAGACCTTCGCTGACGCCGTGATGCGCAACCCGGACGTGGCCTATCTGCGGGTCACCGGCAACGGACGGCTGCTGGTCGCACGGGGCGAGGGCGCGGCGGCGCCGGCCGGGGCCGATGGCGTGCTCCATGCCCATGCCGAGATCCGCGAGGCCGGCGTGGGCTTCGGCCGCATCGAGATCGGTCTGTCTACCGCCGGGCAGGTCCAACTCGTGGGCCAGGCACGCGGGCGTCTGCTGGGCATCGCGCTTCTGGAGATCGGGCTGGTCGCCCTGTTCTCGCTGCTGCTGGGCAGCTATCTCACCCGTTCGTTGCGCGCGCTGAAAATGGCCGCCCAGGAGATCGCCGCCACCGGGATCGCCGACGGGGGGCTGGATCATCGGGTGCCGGTCGAGGGCGGCGATGAACTGGCCGAGACGGCGCGCGCCTTCAACCGCATGGCCGAGCGACTCAAGGCCAGCTACGAGGCCCTGGACCAGGCGCGCCAAGCCGCGGAGGCCGCCGCCGCCCAGGCGCGCGCCGCGTCCGCGGCGGCGGAGGCGGCCAACGCGGCCAAGTCGCGCTTCCTCGCGCACATGAGCCATGAATTGCGCACGCCGCTCAACGCCGTCCTGGGCTCCCTGGACCTGACGCGCGACTGGACCCTGCTGCCCGACCAGCGCGACCAACTGGCCATGGCGGACGAGGCGGGCCAGGCCCTGCTGCAACTGATCAACAATGTGCTCGATCTCTCCCGCATCGAGGCGGGCGAGTTGGCCCTGCATCCGGAGCCCACGGCCCTGGGCGAAGTGGCGGCCCGGGCGGTCGCCGTGGTGCGCCCGCTGGCCCGCGCCAAGGGGCTCGATCTCCAGATCGACCTGGGGGCCGAACTCCCCGACGCGGTGCTGCTCGACCCCCTGCGGCTGCGCCAGGTGCTGATCAATCTGGTTGGCAACGCGGTCAAGTTCACCGACAGCGGCCAGGTGCGCCTGCGCGTGGAGGCCCTGGCCCCCGGCGCGGCGTGCCAACGGTTGCGCTTCTCGGTCGAGGACACCGGCATCGGCATTCCCAAGGACCGCCAGGCCCGGCTTTTCGACGAGTTCAGTCAGGTCCAGGACCAGGCCGCCTACCGCCAGGGCGGGGCCGGGCTCGGGCTCGCCATCTCCCAGCGCATCGTCCACCGGCTCGGGGGTCGGATCGCACTCGACAGCGAGCCGGGGCGCGGCAGCCGCTTCTCGTTTGAACTTGAGGTCCAGGCGGCAGCGCCCACACTCGCGCCGGTCGCCGCGGCACAGGTGCGCCCGCCGCGGCTGCCGGGGGCGGCGGCCCGCCGCGACCTGCCCGTCCTGCTGGTCGATGATGTCAAGACCAACCGGCTGGTGGCCGCCGCCGCGCTCGCCAAGGCCGGCTACGCGGTACGCAACGCCGCCAACGGCCTGGAGGCACTGGAGGCGGTGCGCCGCGAGCCGATCGGCAGCGTACTCATGGACGTCTCCATGCCGGTCATGTGCGGGCTGGAGGCGTCGCGCCGCATCCGCGCCCTGGCCGGGTCCGTGGGCGGGGTGCCGATCATTGCCTTGACCGCCCATGCGCTCAAAGAGGAAGAAGAACGCTGCCGCGCCGCGGGCATGGACGACTTCATCACCAAGCCCTTCGCCCGCGAGCACCTGCTGTCGGTGGTGGAGTTCTGGCACGGGGGCAGCCATGGGGATGACGTGGTCGCGCCGACCCCGATATCACTGTAGGAGCGGCCCCCAGGCCGCGACGGGTCGCCGCAAGGGCCTGTGGCCGGAGATCTGATCAAGGCCAAAATAGTGGACCCCCTCACCTGACCCCAGCGCGCCATGACCCAACCGATCCCAAGCGAACCACCCCCTTCCGCGATCTCACGCGACGACTACGACTCGCCCTGGAAAGACGTGCTCGACCGCTGGCACCGGCAGTTTCTGGAGTTCTTTTTCCCCGCGGCCGCGGCCGATATCGACTGGTCGCGCGGACATGAGTTTCTTGATAAGGAACTCCAGAAGGTCACGCGCCGGGCGGTCGTGGGTCGCCGCTATGTGGACAAGCTGATCAAGGTGTGGCGGCGCAGCGGCGAAGAGACCTGGGTGTTGATCCACACCGAGGTCCAGGGCGAGCGGGAGAAGCAGTTCGAGCGGCGCCTCTACACCTACCACTCGCGGCTGACAGACCGGTACAACCGCCCGGTTGCCACCCTGGTGGTGCTCACCGATGACCGGCCCGACTGGCGACCAGCGCGCTACGAGCAGGCCCTGTGGGGATGCCGGGCGCTGTTGGAGTTCCCCAGCGTCAAGCTGCTGGACTACCGGGACCGGGGGGCTGCGCTGGAGGCCAGTGACAATCCCTTCGCGCTGGTCGTCTTGGCCCAGTTGGCCGCGAGCGCAACCCGCAGCGACCCGGCCGCCCGGCTGGAGCACAAGATCGGCCTGACGCGGCGCCTGTATCGCCGGGGGCTGGAGCGCGAGGACATCCTGAGCCTCTACGCCTTTATCGACTGGGTGCTCGCGTTGCCCGACGCCCTGGAAGAAGACTACCATCGCTCTATCCAAGCCATCGAGGAGGCAGAGCACATGCAATACGTGACCACTGCTGAGCGCATTGGGATGAAAAAGGGCCGGCAAGAGGGCCGGCAAGAGACCCAACGTGAACTGCTGGAGCAACTGCTGGCGGTGCGGTTTGGGCCCTTGCCGGACCTGGTGGAGGCGCGGTTGGCGGGAGCCGAGTCGGTCCAGTTGGCCGCCTGGTTTCAGCGGGGGTTGACCGCGCCGACGTTGGAGGCGGTGTTCGAGCCGACCTGAACCGGGGCTCATCCCTTCCCTGCACGACCTGATCGAGCCGCGGCCCGACTGATTTCCTGGTGCCGCACGGTAACGCAACACAGCCTCGGTCGTCGTTCCGGCAGGCGAGCCCGTAGGGTGCGCCGCGCGCACCCGTGCCGACGCGATGCCATTGCGTCCCTGCGCACCCTACGCCGATCGCCGAACGCGGCCGGAATGACGATCAAGGCCCGCAACACCGGCGACTCGAGGGTGACATCCGTCGCGGCCTGAGGGCCGCTCCTGCGCCGTAGGAGCGGCCCCCAGGCCGCGACGGGTTGCCGCAAGGGCGCGTGGCCGCAGCGATGATCAAGGCCGTCATCAACCTCACGGCGGATCGCCCGGTCGGCATCCGCCTGTTGCAGTGCAACCAGTTCCCGGCGAAGATCGCGCAGGCGTCCAAGGAAACCTTGGCGGGTTTCAAGGCGACCGCGGAAGCCACTCGGAGGCGCCATGACCGACTACGACTCCCCCTGGAAAAACGCGCTCAAGCGCTACTTCCCCGACTTTCTCGCCTTTTTCTTCCCCTCCGCCCACGCCGGAATCGACTGGACGAAGGGTTACACGATGCTGGACAAGGAGTTGCAGAAGGCGGTCCGGGACGCGACCCTGGGCCGTCGGCTGGCCGACTCCCTGGTGCGGGTCACCGCCCGGGATGGCAAGGAAGACTGGATTCTGGCCCATGTCGAGATCCAGGGTCAGAACCAGCCGGATTTTCCCAAGCGGATGTTCGTGTACAACTACCGGATCTACGATGTCCACGACCGGCCGGTGGTCAGCCTGGCCGTACTCACCGAGCCGTTTTCCGCCGGCTTCGGTGAGTTTGCCTACGAGCGCTGGGGGTGCCGCATGGGCCTGCGCTATCCGGTGGTCAGCCTCGTCGCCTATCGGGGCGACCTGGCGGCCCTTGAGGCCTCGTCCAACCCCTTCGCGGTCATCACCCAGGCCCACCTCCAGGCCCAGGACACGGCCGACTCCGCCACCGCGCGTTACCGGGTCAAACTGGCCCTGATCCGCAGCCTGTATCGGCGCGGCTACCAACGGACAGATAAACTGGAACTGCTCCGATTCATCGACTGGGTCCTGACCCTGCCGCCCGGTCTGGAAGACCAGTTGTGGACCGAAATCCAGAGTTTTGAGGAGGAAAAACGTATGCATTATCTTGCCAGCTTTGAGCGGGTCGCTCAAAAGAAGGGGATCGAACTCGGCATCGGTCAAGGCCAGGCACGACTGCTGACGCGACTGCTTGAAGAACGCTTCGGTCCCATGCCCGAACCACAGGCGAAGCGCGTCCAGTCAGCCACCCCGGAGCAACTGGAAACCTGGGCCCTGCGCCTGCTCGACGCCGCGAGCCTGGACGACGTGTTCGGACGCGGCGGCCAGCACTGAGCGCGAAGAAGGCACCCAAGTGTCGGCGTCCGGCGGCCATGGGACACCGGACAGCAACCGCCGTTTCCGACGAAGATCGTGCAGGTATCCAAGGAGACCTTGGCGGGGTTCAAGGCTACAAGGACGAACTCGACTGGTCTCACATAGTATGATCATCGCCGACACCTGGATCAACTCATGCAAAGCTATGCGGACCTGCCGATGGATTTGGCGGATGCGTCCCTGGTACTCCTGGCGGAAGCCTTGAATCATGGCCGCGTTCTGAGTACGGACCACCGGGATTTTCATGCCTACCGCGGCCTCGTCGCGGCGAAAGCCGGTCCCACGGGAGGAACGGGAGGAATGGCCCCACTGCCATTAAGTTAAGCGCCGCAGCCCAGGCGCCTGGAGTCCAAGGCTTCAGCCTTGGAGCACGCCAAGGCTGAAGCCTTGGACTCCAGGCGGAGGCGACGCGGTCGGCGAGTGCGCCTCAACTATACAATCGCGGTAGGAAACGTCACCAGATCACTCGCCGGGTGAATGGCCTAAGGCAGATAAGGCGCTGAAGGACCTTGGCGAGGTTGGCGCCTTGGCGTGAGAACTGCTCCTTCCAGGGTAACGCCTGGTCACGCTCGCCGCGAACCTGATCCCGATTTATCTGGTCAGCCAGGCAAGTTTTGTCGGGTTACGGCGCGCGTTACGCACAGGGTCCGCGCGGACCCACCAGGCCCGCTCAGAGCCCCAGCATAACAGTCTGATACTAAACCGCTTGGCCGCCCGGCACCCGCCCGGGGTGGGTCGCGCTTGACCCACCCAAGGCCCGTCAGCCGTCAATGAATAGCCGATAAATCAGTTGCCTGGCTGAGTGCATCCGGCTGGCACGCCGCATGCTCCCTCATCTCCCATGAGACTCCGTCCACCCAGCGAAGACCTCTGCACCAGCGGCGCGACCGATGTCGACGCCTTGGCGGATGAAATACTGCGCTATCTGCACGGGCACGGCCACGCGGCCGACACGCCGGAGGGGATCGCGCGGTGGTGGATCAAGCGCCAGCGGCTGGAGGACTCGCTGGTGCGGGTGCAGCGCGCGCTGGATCTGCTGGTGTCGCGCTCCCTGGTGGACGTGCGCCGGACCCCGGCGGGCGTCACGCTCTATTCCCGGCACCCGGACGCCGACCCCCAGACTGAGCCCACGGCCGCGACCGATCCGGCCGACGGCGCCGGGACCCACGACGACGCCGGGGCGGGCATCTGACGCCATGGCCGGTTTTGCCTCCATCGCCGCGGCCGGCCAGAGCATCGTGCGGGTGCTCAACCTGGGCTTCGAGACCGAGCCGCCGATCGAGGGTCGGCGCACCCAGGCGGTCCTGGTCCGCACCAACGACTTCCAGGACTCCCAGGTCGCTGTCGTCATGGGGGCCAATGCGCTGTCAGTCTTCCTCTACCGGGTCGATTTCAACAAGGCGATGCGCGCCGCCTGGTCCGCCGCCGCGGCGGTGGACGGGCGTGCCCGCCTGGCCCTGGACCTGCATTATCTGCTGACCCCCTGGTCGGACAACGCCGCGCACGAGCACCGCATCCTGGGCCGAGCCATGCAGTGCCTGGAGGAGACGCCGGTCCTGGCCGGGCCCTTGCTCGACGCGGGGGGCGGCTGGGCGCTCAACGAGGGGCTGCAACTGGTCATGGAGGAGGTGCCGACCGAGGCCCTGATGCGCACCTTCGACTCGCTGCCCACGGATTACCGGCTCTCGGTGCCCTACATCGCCCGGGTCTTGCGGGTCGATGGGCGCGAGCCCCACCCGGAGCCCCCGGTGCGCACCGCGGTGCGCGGCCTGGTCCCGGAGCCGAGGCCATGAGCAACCTGTTCCTTCCGGCCCGCTTCTCGGAGCGCATCCACCGCCTCGCCCTGGGGGTGGAGCCGCTGGACGCCGCAAGCAATGCCCGGCTGCGTCACCCCATCCAGATCCTGGTCGAACCCCCCGCCCCCGGCCTACCCCGCCCGCGACTGGTGCGGCACCTCTCCGGGCTCTTCGTGATGGTCCAGGACCCCGGGGTCCCGACGACCTTGACCCTGCGACTCTGCGACCTGGGCGCACCGAAGGATGTCCCCGGCTTCTGTGCCCGGACCAACCGCCGCCGGCTGGTCCCGCGTCGGCTGCGGGTCACGATCCCGGCGGCCGACCTGGCCGAGGCCCTGCCCATCGCGCAACGGGCGCGTCGCCCCGCCCTCTTCCCCGGCGCCGCCTATGCGGTGACCGACTCGGTGACCGGCCTGCGCGGGCGCGTGGAGCGCGCCGGGGTGCCGGTGCGCTGGGCGCGGGTGGAGGCCAGACGCCCCGGCGCGGGCCCCGCGGACCCGCCGGTGGGCCGCGCCCATGGCGACGACCGCGGCGAGTTCCTGTTGCTGGTGGAGTCCAATGCCGCGCCCATGACCACCCTGGAGCGTCCCTTTGAACTGGACCTGGTGGCCTACCCGCCCATCCCCCCGGCCCCGCTGCCGCCGCAATCCGTGCGCGACACCGACGGCCTCTGGGACCTGCCGGTGGAGACCCTGTCCGCGCCCGGTGCCCCGGACCCGGTGGCCGCGGGCGCCTTTCCACCCGCGGGCTGGGGCGCCGCCGCGCCCCCGGTGCGGGTCGCGCTGGTCTATGGCCGGCTGCTGACCGGCCTGGCACCACTCACCCTATGAACACCGCCTTGATCACCGCCCGGATTACCCAAGAGGACCGACCAATGGAGGCCACCGATGCCTGAATATCTCGCCCCCGGCGTCTACGTCGAGGAAGTCAGCTTCCGCTCCAAATCGATCGAGGGCGTGCCCACCAGCACGACCGGTATGGTC
>Ga0247841_10011134_pt1 | contig 12039 bp, 12 predicted proteins | sample LaCruzMarch2015__2_FD_192410 | JGI IMG/M metagenome (GOLD analysis project Ga0247841, IMG submission 192410) | Freshwater microbial communities from meromictic Lake La Cruz, Castile-La Mancha, Spain - LaCruzMarch2015_18m | ecosystem: Environmental > Aquatic > Freshwater > Lake | place: Spain...
TGCCCTACTTCAAAAAAAATGATGACCTGTCGGTACTGCTTCCTGCTAACTGGAAAAAAGAACAGGAAGCCAACAATGGAGGCGGTGGGACTATAATTTAGGTGTGTAGTTTACCAACCCTTTACGTTGATCTGTCGGAAAAGATGATCGGGAAAGCAAAAGAAAACTTTAAAGGGAGAGAGAATTTTCATTTTATCAAAGCCAATGCCGAGGAAATCCCATTTGAAGACGACCAATTTGATATTATCATCTGCACAAATTCCTTCCATCATTATCTCCACCCGGACAAGGCACTAAAAGAAATGTATCGGCTTCTTAAACTCGGTGGCAAAGTTTATATTCTTGATCCCCCTTTTGATTATTGGGTATTCAGACAATTTTCAAAAGCTATGCATCTTTTTGATCAGTCTGAGGTTAATTTCTTCACATCAAAAAAGTTTGAGAATATCATTACTCATGCAGGGTTTAGATATGTTGGTAATATAAATGTTAAAAAACATGAAAAAGTTCAAGTTGGCGAGAAACTATAGACACTGAACATCATGGCAAGAATCGATACACTCACTTTATTTCCAGAGCTTACTGCCGAATTGATAAGCCTTCTAAATGCGCTCGCGGGGATTCAAACTTGGCCTTTTATAGTAATGATTTGCTTTTTTCGAGAAAATATTCTATTGAATTTTTCTTTAAAATTTTCCATAGTCGTATAAACAGACGGAACCAATACTAATGTGAAAATCAATGAACTTGTCAGCCCGCCAATAATAACCCAAGCCAAACCGTTTTTGCTTTCGGCGCTTGCGCCCGAAGCAAGAGCTATGGGGAGCATACCGAAAATCATTGAAAAAGTCGTCATAAGAATTGGTCTGAGCCTTTCCTTTCCTGCTTCTATTAGTGCTTCCCTGACGGCAAGACCCTTGTCCCTGAATTTATTCGTAAAATCTACAATCAGAATTGCATTTTTACATACAAGCCCAATCAGCATGATCATTCCAACCATAGAGAAAATAGTTAGTGATTCTCCTGAAAGAGCCAACGCAAACAAAGCTCCGATTACTGCCACCGGTATTGAGAACAAAACAACAAAAGGATACAGATAAGAATTATAAAGAGCAACCATTACAAGGTATACAAAAATCAAAGCAGCGGCAATAGCCGTGAACAAACTGCTGAATGCATCAGCCTGTCTTTCCATTTGACCTTTATAGTCGATTGTAATTTCAGGAGTATGTATTTTTTCTTTTATCGCAGCTTTTATTTCATCACCAACGGTTCCAACCGGACGACCATAGACCGAACATTTTACAGTAAGAGATGAAATACGGTCGTATCTTTCAAGTTTATTAGGACCCAATGACTGAGTAATAGTAGCAAAGTTTTTTAACTCAACAACCTTACCCTGATTATTTATAAATGAGAGAGAACCCACGTCATCAATTTTTTTACGGTTGAATTGGTCGAACTTAACATTAATGTCAAAATCATCATCGCCCTCGGAATATTGCAGGTCGGTATTTCCAGCCAATGCTAGGTTTAGCGTACTTCCAAGCTGTTGCACATTAAGTCCTAATTGCTCCATTTTTTCTCTATCGAGTTTGACCTGCAATTCAGGCTTGCTTTTATCAATTGATAATTTCACATCATTGGTACCGGGTATTTCGTTTATAATTTTCATCACACTATCGCCAATTTCAAAAAGCTTATTCACATCCGGCCCGCGTAATAATACCTGTATAGGCGCATCATCAGCGTTTCCCATTCCAGAAGTTGGAGTTGCACTGACTTTTAATCCGGGTATTTCCTGAACTTCTTTTTTTATCATAGCTGCAAACTCGCTAACAGAAACAGATCGCTTATCTTTCTGAACAAGATTAACTGTTATTTCACTCTTATTATTTACTCCACTGCCTGTTCCAAAATCAGAACTTGAATACCCGATATTCGAAAAAACTTTAACAACCTCTGGTTTTTTAAGTAAAAGATTCTCTACTTTTTGTGTTAGCTGTGTTGTTTGGTAAACAGTATTCTGAGGTTCTCCTTCAAGCTTAACAATAAATTCTCCCTGGTCGCCATCGTTCATAAATGCCGTGCCTACCAAGCCCATACCTACAAGTGAAAATGATATTACGATTAATACGGTAACTGTCATATAAACTGTTTTACGGTGATTTAAACACCATTTCAGGATTCTTTCGTAATATCCTACAATCTTGTTATAGGTAGTTTCTACCCAAATAGAAAACTTTCCGATAATGGATTTTTTTGTATAATCTTGGATTTTGCTGAAACGGGAGGCTAATAAAGGGGTAACAGTAAATGAGACAAAAAGGCTCATGAGGGTTGCAAATACAATAACCAGCGAAAACTCCCTTAGCATGTTCCCTATCATGCCAAATACCAATGAAAGAGGGAGAAATACAACAATGTCAACCATGGTTATAGCAACAGCAGTGAAACTGATTTCATTTCTGCCATCAAGCGCCGCTTTATGCTTATCTTTTCCCATTTCCAGATGGCGGTGTATATTTTCCAAAACCACTATGGAATCATCGACCAAAATACCAATCAATAAAGAGAGAGCCATTAAGGTTAGCATATTGAGTGAAAAATCAAATATATACATGGCAATGAAAACCGAAATGATTGAAGCAGGAATAGAAATTAAAACGATGAATGAGTTTCGAATACTATGTAAGAAAATAAACATAACAAATGCAACCAGCAATATGGCAAAACCCAGATCTTCCATTACTGCATTAGCTGAAGCTAAGGTATATGTGGAATTGTCAGAGGCAATATCAAACTTTAACTGATAGTTGGAATATTGATTTTCGAGCAATTTTAATTGTTCTTTTACCCGTTTGCAAACATCAACCGTATTGGCATCTGTTTGTTTCTGAATAATAATACCAATAGAGTTTTTGCCATTGATCTTATTCAAACTAGTCTGTTCTGCAATGCCGTCAACAATTTCTGCAATATCTGATAATTTGATACTGCTGCCGGAAAATGTTCTTGAAACCGTTATGTTTCGAAACTCCTCTAAAGATTTTATCTTTCCCAATAACCTTACTGTATATTGTTTAACACTACTTTCAATTTTACCGGTCGGCATTTCAATGTTCGCATTATAAATTGCCTGATAAACCTGGCTGATTGTAATTTTATAAGCATCAAGTTTATTCTTATCGATATTTATTTTGATTTCACGCTCATTTCCTCCAACCAGTGAAACCTGACCGACGCCTTTAAGTTTTGAAAGTTGAGACTTGATTTGGTTATCCGTTAGCAAATACAATTTTGTCGGAGATATTTTGGCTGTAACCCCAAGTTTAATAACAGGCATTTCATCGGAAGAGAATTTGTTGATTGATGGCGACTTCACACCGGCTGGAAGATTTGCTACCATTGCATTGATTTTACGCTGGGCATCCTGTACGGCTAAATTAGCGTCAGCGCTTGATTCCAATTCGATGGTAATTGAAGATAGCCCCTCCTGTGAAGTTGATTGCATGCTTTTTACATTCTCTAATGAAGCCAGGGCATCTTCCAATTTTTTGGTAACAGAGCTTTCTACCTCATTTGCCGAGGCGCCCGGATACGTTGTTGCGATACTGAGAGCAGGGAAACTAAGCTTAGGAATCAGCTCATAGTTTAATTTTGTATAGCATGTTATCCCAAGAATAGCTAAGACGGTAAAAATTACTACTACCAGCGTAGGTCTTTTTATTGCAATTTCAGTGATTGACATAAATATTATTTTTTAATTTACAATTTTAATTGCCTTGTTTTCCGACAGATTTATCTGACCATTTACAATGACTTGTTCGCCTTCCTTTAAGCCGGAGATAACCTTTATATATTTGTCATTCCCGTTTCCTACAACAATTTTTTTAAGTATCGCCTTGTTGTTTTCGGCTACATAAACTTCGGCATCTGTTATGCTTCCCAATAAAGATTCACGGGGAATATATGCTGCTTCAGTTGCCACAGGAAGTTTAATCACCACATTTGCAAAAGATCCTGATTTTAATGGATATCTTGAATTATTTGGAATTACAATTTCAACAGGATAATTATGTGAATCATCACCCTGAGAACTAATAAAACTGATATCCCCTTCAAATACTACTCCGGGATATACATCGGTCGAAATAATTGCTTTATCCCCTAATTTAAGTTGATAGACATTGACTTCGGAAACATTCAATTTTATTTTAAGTTTTGAAACATCAACAATTGTTACAATAGGACTGCCAATATTGATGTATTCGCCTTCTTCAACTTGCTTTTTAATAATAATCCCACTTATAGGAGATTTAATTGTAGCATTCACAAGTTCCTTTTCAGCCTGTTCCAATTGAATAGCGGCATCATCATATAAATTTTGTGCATCATCCAACTGTTGCTGAGTAAGACTGCCTCCATTGAAAAGGTTTTTATTTCGTTCGAAATTTTTTTCAAGCTTGGCTTTTAAATTTTTAGCTTTCTGAACGGAAAGAGTTTTCAGTTTATCATCAATCGTTGCAATAACATTCCCTTTTGACTTTTCCTGCCCAAGTTCAGCAAACAATGAAGTAATGATTCCCTGTGCTTCAGAAGCAATATCTACTTCGGAATATGCCTCCATATAACCTGTCAACAGCAAACTATCGGTTATTGATATTTTCGAAACAGGAAAAACATTTACAGTCACATAAGCTAAATCGGTGCTTACATTTTTGTTTGCGTTTACTTTTCTATAATTGGTTGACAGCCTGTACACAATAAGCGCCAATACTATTAAAGCGATAACGATGATAATTATTCTTTTCATGATCCTTTTTATTTTAATTATTGATAAATTTCATTAAATTACCCATGGCTTTTTCAAGCTCTACACGGGCAATGTAGAGATCCAGTAGTTTATTGAAGTATGTGTTTTGAGATACCATATATGAACTTTCTGACTGGATGAGGTCGAGGGTAGAACTGGCACCTTGCTGATATTCAAGTTGTGTATTATTATATACACTTTCGGCTAAATCAAGATTTTCTTTTTCCCTGTTGATATTATCCAACGCATTTCTATACTGAATTTCATAGTTGGAAATATCTACTTTAATTGATTGCTCAGTAAGCAATAAATTTTCGTTGGCTATTTTAATATTCAATTCTGACTGGGCAAGTTTTGAATTTCTTTGAAGACCGTCGAATACCGGAATGGTAAGTTTTAAGCCAATCCCGGAACTCGAATACCAGTCCTTGTCAGCATCAAAAAAATTAAATTCCTGCCGCATCGCATTATAATTGAAATTTCCAAAAAAGGATAAAGCAGGCTGAAAAGCTGCAATTTTTGTTTTTTTATCTGTCAGCATCAACGAGACATTTGTTTTTTTCAACTGATAGTCAATGATATTATCCAATTGCAACTTGGGCACTGTATCATTTGCAAGCAAATACTTACTTATATTTATTGTCGTATCGGCTAACGCTATTGAACTATCAACCGGCATGCCCATGTCATATTTCAGCATGTTTAAGGATTGAGAATAACTTAATTCAGCTTGTTCTAACTGAGATCTTGTATTGTTATAACTCACCATGATTTTATCCACATCCATTTTTTTTGCCATCCCATTTTTATATTTTAACTCAATTGATTTCAAGGATTGTTCCGAAGCCGTAAGCGTAGATTTAAGGACATTCATCTGCATTTGAATAACAAGCGTCTGATAATAAGTAAGACATATAGTATATGCAGTCAATTCGCTTGTTTGTTGCTGGGACAGTACGGAAATATCTCTATTGATTTTTGCTGATTTAATGGCGTATAAATAGGTGGGATCATATAACTTTTGAGTTAACTGAGCACCGATGGACACACTATATTTGTTTCCAAATTTCACAGCGATGTATGTGCCCGGAGTACCACCCACCATTTCGGCAGGCATAAGCTGGGTTGTAAGCATTAAATTATTATCTAATTCACCCGACACATTGATTTGAGGAAGATAATTCCCTAACTGCTCGCTGATTTTCTTTTGTGAAATATTAACATTATAATTGGCAATTTTAATGTTTCTGTTATTGGAAAATGAATAATCGATACACTCTTTTAGTGTTAATGGCTTTTGGGCAAAGGCGGAAACATCTGCCAGTAAAAATGACAGAATTAACATTCCTATTAACTTCTTTTTTGATTTCATAATAGTGTTTATTATCGACAGTAGTTAATATCTACGATTAAATTAAAAAAATATTATAATTTTTCGGCTTTATTTCTGATATGATTAATTACACGGTAAAATGTATCAATATCAGATTTACAAAGTCCTTCTTTTAATTCTTTAATTAACTTGAATTCTATTTCCAGATATTGTTCAATTACTGCTTCACCCTTTTTTGTAACCATAAGAAAATTCTTTCTCCTGTCATTCCTGACAACAACTCTCCTGACAAGCTCTTTCTCTTCTAAGGAGTCAATAACTCTATATATAGCTGATTTATCCTTTCCCATTGTATCAGCCATATCTTGCTGTATCACATCTTCATTTTTCATGTTGATAGCATGTAGTAAGCCGAATTGTTCAATTGTAAGTTTTGTTTCTGCTATTTCACCAGTGCGTTTTTTTAGCACCCTGAACATTTCTTGCATCATTCGACCTACGATCATTCCCAAAGGTAATTCCAGCTTATTCATTTCATAAATTTAAGATATTGCAAAGATAATATAAATTAGTTGATACTTGCTACTATTATATAAAAAATATTTTTTCGGAATTCATCTACTCTGGAAGGGTGGAAAATTGCAGCTCTTTTGCAAGCCATTATTTTGAGCGTTGGCTTGAGTGTCGGTTTTTTTGTTCTCTATTTGTAATTTGTCAAGTTGCAGTGAACAGTCAAAAGTCAAATTCTGCTTTCTTGTCTTTTTTACCGCTTGTTGCTAACGTTGGAGGCTACCCAAGGTTCAAACCTTTTAAGACTTAAAAGACAATCTAACAGAAAGGATATTTGGAACGAAATATAAAAAGCTGAACTTTGCATTCAGTCGTTTTCAAACATGAAGTCCAAAGAAAATATGGTTTTTAACTGGAGTGGTGGTAAAGACTCCGCCTTCTGTTTGAATAAAGTCTTGAAAGACCAGCGATACGAGATAATGTGTTTATTGACTACATTGAATTTGACAGGTGTTTTTCCCCTGTGGAAGATTCCAACCGACAAACTTATACGGGAATTCATCGATTCTGGGTTTAAGTCTATTACAACCTGTGTAAACGACAAATACTTGGACAAGAGCTTTGTTGGAAAAATAATTGATGATGATTTTTTGAAAAACCTTCCTGAAGGTATTGATCCATGTGGAGAAAACGGCGAGTATCACAGCTTTGTGTTTGATGCCCCATTCTTTTCAAAGCTCATTCAATTTGAAAAAGGTGAGATAGTTCATCGAAAATATGCTCCAACAGCGCAAGAAGAGCAATCAACGGTTGATTCCAACGTCAAAGATCATAAAGATAGCCCATTTGACAACGGTTTTTGGTATTGTGATTTATTGCCAACGTAAACAGGTTAATAACTATGGCATGAGGAAACAAAGCAATTAAATCACAATGGTTAATCGTATAAATATTGAGGAAAAGCTCTTACTTGAGCAATTCGGATCAGAGTATGAGGAGTACATGAAGAAGACAAAACGGATGATTCCTTGGATTTACTGAAAATTATCCCAGATCAAATAAGGATATCCATTTTTGATAGAATCTCCCGTTTCCTTACCTTTGAACTTTAATCTTAAACCTTACTCCGATGACTACTACAGACAAATCGAAAGAACTTAACGTATCGCTGAATCTCGTTAATGACAAACTTCATTTTATTGGGCAAACTGGCGCCAATGATCCCGTTTCCATTGATTATACACCACCATTAGGCAACAACCTTGGTTACACATCGCTGGAGCTGTTCCTGATGAGTTTTGCTTCGTGCATCGGAAGTGCGGTGCTGGTATTACTCAGGAAGATGGCAAAGTCGGTTCAGGGACTTGAAATCAATGCTTCAGGGATCAGGCGCGAACAGCATCCAACTTGTTTTTCCGTGATCAATCTTTATCTGGTTTTGAAGTCGGCCGATGTTACCGGTGCTGATCTTGAAAAGGTTATTGGGCTGGCAGATGAGAAGTTGTGCCCGGTTTATGCAATGATCAAAGGGAATGTGGATGTTGTTATTAACCGAACTATTATCTCTTAAAACATGGCAATCATCTACTGTTCGGGCAAACTTTCAACCCTGCTGGGTATTCCGAAGAAGTCCAAAGACCACTCAACCGCTGCGGTTGATCCCCATAGCTGGAACGCCATGCTGTTTTATTTAAACAAGAGTAAATGCTTGCTCTTCATGCATAAGCAGACCCTTTACACATTTCTTGTCCTCGATATCGTGAAGAAAGACCTTTATGATTTCCCAAAGTTCTTCCGCCAGCATTTCACCGACCAACTCTTAGCTGACCAGTTGATAAACCCCCGGTCTAAAGCATTAATGGATTCTGCCTATGAATCCATAGTCTTCATGGACACTGATAACGATAAGAGGATCATTGGCTCCATGAATGATTGCATATTCAGGATCAGGTACTATGATTCCCATAAAGATACTCTGACTCTGAGCCCGACTTTTATCGGGAACAAGCTCAATCGAACGCCGATGAAGCCAGTAGGGTATGCTTATCCTGTTGAGAAGATGAAAGAGTTTATTAACCAGCAATGAATGGAAATAAAGGGTTGGATTTATCAAATTAATAGAACAAACACGGTCAGGTACATTCTGGGAACAGAAGGGCTGACCTCGCTTGTTTGTATCGGAGTTAATCCCAGCACCGCTGAACCATTCAAACTTGATCCAACACTGAAATCAGTAGAAAGAAGTGCAAAGCATCACGGATTTGACTCGTGGATCATGCTGAACCTATATCCACAAAGATCAACAAATCCTAATAATCTGCATTCCTGCCGAGATGAATATCTGCATCGGAAAAATCTTTTACATTTTGAGAATATTTTGACTGTCCGACAACCTGTAATATGGGCTGCATGGGGGACTCTGGTCACTAAAAGACCTTATTTGATGGAATGTCTCAGGGACATCTGTGAGCTTACAAAAAAGCATGAATGTTCGTGGGTAACTTTTGGAAAACGTTCTAAGGATGGTCATCCTCATCATCCACTTTATCTCCGAAAAGATTTTGAGATGGATGATTTTGATCTTGAGGAATATCTGAAAAACCACTTAAACGGATGACTTGTTTTGCTATTGAAGTGATTCTGATATTGAATACCGATCAATCATTTAGCAAATTACCACCTCTTGGGGCTCTCTGGAGCACTATCTCCATTTGGAAGCACTTCTTTTCATCTGGAAAGAGATCGTGCATGTATACCTGGAACCTTTCTAAATAAGACATTTCTTCCCCCTATTTGTCAGGATATTGCACCCTTTGTCTATTTTTGATAATGAATTCTTTATAATATGTATCAACTCAGAGTTACCATAGACCGAATTACTCCTCCGATCTGGAGATTGATAGCTATTCCAGAGACCTTTTCTTTAAACAAACTTCATCATATTATCCAAATTGCCTTTGGGTGGACGAACTCCCATCTGTATATGTTTGGCGATGATGAAAATAGAATCGGTGATCCAATCCTATGGGAAGACAGTGAGTCCCCGACCCTGTGGGATAAATGGTAAAAATCAAGGATGTGGTTCAGAAAGAAGGAGACAGATTACAATATGAATATGACATGGGGGACGGATGGATGCACACGGTGGTATTGGAAAAAATTGTTGATGGGGTTTTGAAAGGGGCAAAATGTCTCGTTGGCGCAGGGGCTGCGCCAACTGAGGATTGTGGCGGGGTTCATTAATATCAGGAACTGATTTATCATCTGAGGCACCCTGAGAAGGATGGATACATTGAACTCTTGGAATGGCTGAGTGACGATTATGATCCTGAATTGTTTGATCTGAAGACGGTGAACAAAGAACTAAAGGGGTTGACAAAGTATATCAGGGAGTTTGATAAAGAGAATGGGTAACATTCATGATGTTATTGGTTGAAATACTTGAATATAACACAGCACACCAACAATATAGATGCTTGATAATTCTACTTTTGAAGTAAGATAAATGGTTTCCCATATTCCAAAGAATATCCTATGGAGTCTTCATTGATAAAAAATGAGCAATTTTTAAATATTCTAAAGGAAAAATTATCTCATGGTAATAAAAAATCTATTCATCTAAATGTACTGCCAGAAAGATCAGCAACCAGACTTGATCTCCTTGATCTAAATTGGATTAGGAAAGACTCTTCTGAAAAATTCATGAAATCATTGCTTTCAAAGAAACAATTTAAACTTGAATTTTCCTTGGATGAAGACCTTGACATTAACACTTTAGATGAAAAGAGCCAGAAGAAACTTCTTATCACAATACGAAGGTTAAAAAGCATTTGTAAACAAAACACAGATTATAATCTTGAACATGGAATTCAACCATTTGGGTTTGGTTTTCCAATTATTTACAAAAGGGATCGAAATGATCCAAAAAACATTATAAAGGCTCCTTTACTTATTTGGTCTTTGGAAATTATTGAAGATAGGAAGTTTACGAACAAGTGGATAATTAAAAGGGATGAAGATTTTCCTGTTTGCTTCAATGATGTCCTCCTTTCCCATATTGAAAAGGATGAAAATATTAAAATTGATCGGTTGGACTCCGCCTATCTTGAAGATTCAATAATTGACTTGAATGAACTTGTTGAAATTTCTAATGATCTTCTACAACGGTTTGGTTCTTTGATTGACAAGAACCAAATAGAGCAAAAGTTGAACAAGTTAACGGAATCTACGTTTTATTCTGACAAAGATGAATTAATTACCGCAAAGCCTGTATTGGTGAGTGGTGGTGTTTTCGGTTTATATATAAACCAGAAGCAAAGTATAATTCAGGATATTAATCTTCTGATTGAAGAATCTTCTAATTCAGAAAGTGATCAACTATTAAACGAAAATTTCAAAATCAACCCATTTTGTTCTGTTGATACTGATCCAACACAACAGAGAATTTTAACTGAATTATCCAGTAGCTCAAGATTTATTGTTCATGGTCCACCAGGAACAGGGAAAAGTCAATCTATAACTGCTGTAATTACAAATGCTTTATCAAATAACGCCAAATGTCTTGTTGTATGTGAAAAAAGGACGGCACTTGATGTCATTTATAAAAATTTGAGTAAGGTTGGATTGGAAAAACTGTGTGGTCTTATTGAAGATACTGCAAAAGACAGAAGGAAAATTGTTGATAAAGCTCGAGATACTATTGACAAATTACGTCAAACTATTTATTACTATACCCCGTATCATTTTGATGAAAATGAATACACAAATTTATTAGATAGAACGAAAACTCATATAAGAACGAATCATGATTACCATAAGTTCTTATCAAATAAAATTATTGGAAACAAAACTTGGTCTGAAGTAGTTGGTGCTTTCCTGAAAAATGAGACGAATTCATGTTATAAGGAAATTGATGATAATGTGAATTATAGAGATTTTTCGTTTACTGATAATGAGTACCATGAATTATCTGTTATTATTGAAAGGGCGGTAGCTATACTTCGAAACTATAGCCCAAAAGAGCATCCATTTTCATCCTTCAATTTTGAGTATTTAAATAACAAGTCGATAGTTGAAATTAGAATAGTATTTGATCGATTATTGCCAGAACTAAGACAAGAGTTGAGCCATCTAATATTACAAAGTACTGAAATTCGGCAAAAGTGTGAAAACAGCCTACATGCAAAATGCCAACAGTTCAACCAAGAGGTTGTGTCTATACTCGGGGAGATAGATGAATTATGGAAAAATAATTCTCCTGTTTTCCGCACTTTTTAAAAACACCCTCTGAACCCCTTGATTTTATTGATGTGGGTTTTAAAAATGGGTGTCCCGATCGTATATTTGTGCATGTTTTTACGAAAAAAGCCAAATTCATCCG
>Ga0247841_10011135_pt1 | contig 12038 bp, 21 predicted proteins | sample LaCruzMarch2015__2_FD_192410 | JGI IMG/M metagenome (GOLD analysis project Ga0247841, IMG submission 192410) | Freshwater microbial communities from meromictic Lake La Cruz, Castile-La Mancha, Spain - LaCruzMarch2015_18m | ecosystem: Environmental > Aquatic > Freshwater > Lake | place: Spain...
GTAAATGTCTTCTTTAGAGAAGTATTGCTTAAATAATTCTTCTAGTTGGATAATGCTGTGCTTCTTTGCGTTAATTAAAGTAAAAGGCATGGACATTTTAAAAGCTTCAAACTCAATTTTATCGCTACCGTAACCAATAATCTTAACAATAGTTCCTGCAGGAAGGATAGCCCCTACATGCCAATTTATGGATTGAATCTTATCTTGTTTTGTATACCAAATATTCCCTTTTGTATAATAAGTTTGTCCTATTGGATTAATGTTTTTACCGTTTTCAGTAATATATGGTGCTTTTGACGCACATCCGGCTAGTAATATTACTAAAGTTAATAAAATAATTATCTTCTTCATGTTTTCACCTCACATTAATATCAGGTATGCTTTTCTAATTTGAGTGGGGAACTTCGTATTTTTCGTTACTATTTATTTAATTTTTGTTCTAATAAGAATGCATAAAAGCCAATAAGGAAGAAAATTGGTAAAGCCAAGAGATTAAAAACGCTTCTTTGTGTTAACTTGTTTATATATAGCGTTAAGAAAACGAGTAAATTGACGAATACTAACGTTATTAGATAACAGATGTATCTGATTGGATAGTTATTTTTCTCTTTTTCATTTGAGTCCAAGCCATTTTTTACATCATATTCTTGTTTTTTTAGGAATCCTCTTACGGATAATCCCATCAGTGCCCATCCAGAACAGAATAGAAAGTTTGGAATTTCTCTAGTTAAAGTATGTAAATAGCTACCGAAAATATTCTTATTTACAAAAGATAAGCAAATAAGAATAAGCGATAAAATAAAGAATAATATACTTACCGTCTCTATGGTCTTACATTTATCCGTAAGCTTATTAACCATTTTTATGTCTCCTGTTTAAGAATCGGACCTAATCTATCTATAATTCTTCCCCATTCCGTTACTATATTATTAGCTAAATCTAATACGTTTAATTCTATGCCATCTATACTTTTAAATCTGTAATTATACTTTACGTATACATTTAAATTATCGCTAACTGGTCCTCCCAGTCTTAATTCAATATCTTTGTTTATTTCTTTGGTAATATTTTTGGTACTAATCTTTTTTCTAGATTCATTCTCGGGCTTCAACCTTAGATGTTTAGTCTGATTAGCAATATCTCTACAGATTTGTAGATTTGTAGATTGCTCTATTCCATTTTTAAGGAAATTATCTATGTTAATATTATTTTTAGTTTTAAAAGCATCATCATTCTGGATCCAGTCTTTCAAGTGCCATGCATTTTGAAAAAAAGCCCATATATCGTCTTCATATTCTATTTGATTTCTATTCTGTGTCTTTATTCTTTCTAAAAATCGTTTCATTCTATTATATTGTTCAAAGAAAATAAAATCGCTCATTTTAATCCTTCAGATTTTAAGAGTTTATTTTGGTGAAGAACAAAATATGGCAATTTATCTAATCCTTGATAGGTAAACATCCAATAATTGGCTCTCCTGGCTTTTTCTGAAAGTTTATATTTACTTAAATTTTTCTTTGGAATAAATGGATAAAACCTAATTTCCTGCTTTTTCTTACCCTTTTCATTCCATTTGAAATTAATAATTAAAGGAGGTGTTATAAAACCGGACTTTAGTACTTTATCCATAATTTCCCAACCTGCACCAAATACAATGCTCCTCGGTTTACTTTTGTTTGTTTTTACTTGAGCACGAAAAGAACAACTCGTACATTGTAAATCATATAAAGGGTAATTTGGCGGCAGAATCATTAGTTTCTTGCCGCAATTTGGGCAAGGAACTAACTTGATAACTTCTTTTTCCCCGGTATCTCCAGATAATTTATTGCTAGGCTTAGTCATTTTAACTATATTTCGGTTTCAAAACCCGTTCTATTCTAGCCTTTAATTCAGATGCTTCTACCGGCTTAATGATATATGCATCATCATATAGCTCTGCGGCTTTAAGCTTGGATTCTATGTCTTCTTTAGCTGAAAGCATTAATACGGGAATTGCCAGAGTTTTTCGATTTTCTTTTAATTTTGCCAAAACTGCGAATCCGTCTAATTCAGGCATGATAATATCCAGAAGAATTAAGTCCGGTTGATTATTTGTAGCTTTCTTAATCCCTTCTTCCCCGTTAAAGGCCACATCTACTTTGAAATCGCCTATAAGCTCCAGGTTTTTCTTAACTAGTAAGCAAAAATCTTTTTCATCATCAATAATTAAAATGTTTTTTTTATTCATTCCCTTCCTCCTTGGCTATTTTTAAAGTAACGGTAACTTTGGTTCCTTTGTCTATTTTGCTGGTAACACTAATCAGGCCATGATGTAGATTAATTATATTTCGGCTCACCACTAAACCCAATCCAATTCCCCCGGTTGCGTTTTTTCGGGTAAAAAATGGTTCAAACATTCTTTTAAGATCTTCTTCGGATATACCTACGCCTGTATCCTCAATTTCTACTCTCACTGCTTTTTCTCCAAGAGCGAAATGATCCTCTGTTCTGCGGCCTATGCCGTTTTCCGGCTTTTCCAATTGCTCCTCAAAAGTGCGAATGATTATTTCTCCTCCCTTGGGCATGGCTTCTATTGAGTTTAATAATACATCAACGAAAACCTGTTCGATCCTATTTTTATCCACCAAAACTTTAGCTATATCAGTTTTAAATTCCTTGGTTATTTTTATATTTTTAAATTTCATCCTATGCTGCACCAGTTCTAAAGAGCTTTCCAGGATAGAGTTTATATCTTTCGGTTGTAAATTGATATTTCCGGTCTTAGAGAAATCCAGAAGTAAGGTTATAATATCACTGGCTTTTTTGATGCTACTTTTAAGTAAATTCAGGGTCTCGGAAACATCTTTTTTCTCAATAGGCAGTGTTTGCTCAAGATAATTAGCAGATTGCAAGGCAATCGCTAAAGGGTTCCTTACTTCATGCGCTACGCCGCTGGCCAGCTGGCCTATTGCATTTAACTTTTCTGCCTGGATCAGCTGGGCCTGGGTTTCTTTAATTTTATCGAATGCTGCCCGCATAGCCAAATCTGTATTCTTTAGCTCATCGATATATTTCTTTCTATCCAGGCATACCTTGACCCTTAAAAAGATCTCTTCATCAGTAGTGGGTATGTTTATAAAGTCTTCAGCACCAACTTCCAGTGCTTTCTTAAACATCTCTCTTGATTTTTCTTTAGCGCTAAATATCAGTATAGACATGTCTTTGGTTATGGGATTAGATTTTAAGAGTTTCGCTATCTCGTAGCCATTAATTTCCGGTATGTCGGTATCTAATATAATCAGGCTGGGCTTTCGATTTTGAGCAATTTCTAAGACTTTCTTGGCATCGCGTTCTCTGATTACATCGTATCCCCGAAGTTCTAAGGTATTGCTAACGGAATCCAGATGACAGATGTCATTAGCTGCGATTAATATTTCACTCATTCAAAATCCCCTATGCAGTTTTGTTTAAACAGAATCAGCTAACTGGCTTAATAAAAAGCTGATAATACTAAAGAGAATATAACCCCAAAAAGCCGGCCAGAAACCGGTTATCACAAAGCCGGAAACGATTTTAGATACAAGATAAAAAATAGCACCATTAATAAAAAGCGTAAAAACCCCTAAAGTAAGGATATTAATCGGCAGGGTAATCAAAATAATCAATGGCCTTAAGAAAGCATTAATAATTCCTAATACCAGGGCAATAACCAAAACAATCATGGTATTTGAAACCTCTATGCCTTTTACAATGTGCACGACGATAAAAATCGATAAAGCATTAATGACCAATCTTACCAAGAAATGTTTCATTTGGCCCCCCTTCGTTTTATCTATAATTTTCCATTTCTTTATCTTGGGTTTCTACCATTGAATTAACCTCATTTACTTTCGCTTTAACGCTATCGAGGGTCTTTTTGTAACTTGAAGTGTCTAATGTCTCTTCGGTTAAAATCTTCTGATCTCTTGCATTAACCGGTGATTTCTTAAAGTATAAATTTATAAATTGATAGAAAACAAATAAGATTATTATAGTAACTAAGATAATTTCTATAAAACCGAATCCTTTGTTTTGTTTTTTGATCATGTTAGTGCTAATTTATTTTGATCTGTAAACTTAATCTACCTGTTGAGCAGTTAAGAACATCGACTTCTCAAGAGCAGTAAAGAAATCCTGATAGGTCAGTGGATCTGTCACCGGCTGAAGATTGCGTCGAACATTCGCCCTGACCAATAACTGTTTCTCTCCGCGCGGCCGGACAGTAACTGTCATTACTATCGTACCTCTTGAGAATTTGCTACCCGTGACTGAGCCGATTACAAGATCCGCATTATCAATAACAAACTCTAAGTCCTGCATAGTGCTGATTACTGCCTGTAAGAGTTTCTTTTTGTCCGTAGTATCAAAGGCCCGGGTTTGGATGCTTCTTGTCTGTACCTGGCTTTCTTGGGTATCAAATGCTTTATTCGCGGTGGTAACGCACCCTGAAATAGCGGTTATCCCTATCAGAATAAAGAATAAGACTTTTGACTTATAAGATATTTTCATATTTGCTGGGCCTCCAGGAATACTGCTTTGGATAGACTTTCGAAGAATTTTTGGTAAATTTGGGGATCGTTAATAGTTTCTACTCTACTAATCTGGTTACTTGCATTCCAGACTATTCTTTGGAAGGTGACCCGGACTAACATTTTATTTCCATCAAGACTGGGCTTAGCAATTACCGAGGCTTTTACATGCTGCACAGCGTCAACTTGCGAAGTAGCATTTGAAGTTCCTCCCAGGATGGCTATTATTATATCCGTTGTAACCGCTGCGGCAACCTGTCCTTTATCAGTTGCATCCGCATCTCTTGAGCCGACGATTAACCCCAGATCACTTTCGCTTTCATCTAAGGTAAAACCTAAATCCTGTAAAACTCCGGCAACTGCCATGACAATCTTTGTTGCATCTTTTGTATCGTACTGCCTGGTTTGTAACTGGCGCCTCTGTAAGTAGTCGTCTTTAAGCATTAAAAAGCTTTTCCGGGGCCTTGGCCCGCTGCTAGTAGCGCAGCCAACTACACCTACGCACAAGAATGCGACAAAAGCTATCTTTAAGGTTCGGTACATTTTCACCGCTGTGTTTTCTTAGAAGCTTGAAGAGTGGTATGCGAAGTCACGCACCTTTTTATCTTTATCAAATTTAACTACGACAGTAAGTGTTCTTTGTGAGGTTGAGGCAGATCCTGAACTGCCGCTAATGCCTGCGATTATCAGCCAGACCCCTCCTTCTCTTTCAGAGTAGCTTACATCAGTTGCAATCTTATCATAGACCCAAACCTCAAGCCGATTTTCATCAGTGGTGACGATATTAGGAGAGCCAAGTGCCTCAACTACCTGAGAAGACGGCATACCGATACGGATCTCACGCTGTACCTTACCTACGGTCAATTTATCAGCCTTACCTTCTCCCTGACGATTTGCCGAAGCGCAGCCGGAAAGCAATAACCCTAGTGCTAAAATCAAACAAATTTTCTTCATGGCTATTCTCCTTTTTTATGAAGTTATTGAATTTATTATATACCTAGCTTATCTATTTGCAATAAGATTATGGGGATGATTGGGGAAACTCTTTTATCTTGGCATAGCCCTCTTTTGGGGGTATAATTAGGCATGAATAAAAAGCAATTATTAGCCATCCTGATAGTTGCCTCTTTTTTAGGCCTAGCCTATGCTAAGGAAGATTACAAGCCGGTTGAGCGTACTTATACACCTCCGGCAAGGCAAAGGTTTAATCGCAGTCTAATCAACGATTACTCTTTTAAGAAAAGTACTGATTTCCATACCGAGCCTGCCAGTAACCTAACGATTCTGCCTGATCCTGCCAGGGCTGCACAGTATGAAACCAGTCTACATAACCAGGCAACGACTAACGCCTACCGTGAGAAAACTTCTCCTAAAGCTAGCGTGCCTAATCCAAGCAGGGCTGCACAACAGCATAAGGCTAATGTCTATAGCCAAACAATGACTAATCCGGAAGTTCAAGACTCTTCGGATTACGACTTAGATGTCAGTAAGTATCCCCTATTTGATTCGGGAAACAAAGATAGCCAAGCCAACCACCCGCACAGAAGAAATCAAAGATAAAAAATAAAAAGATTAGTGAAATATTAGTTACTATCTTCCAAATCTTCATTATCAATATGAAATTTATGCAGTATTCTGTGTATAATTGGCGAGAATACAATTCCCATTACGGCAATAAATACAAGCCCGCTAAAAAGAGCATACAAAGAAGCAAATATTTTTGCGTTGGTATTAGTCAGGATATTTACCGGGCCCATCCCGCCTAAGATCATAGATGCATTTAGTAATGCATCAACCCAACTAAGGCCGGCTATCCAATGGTATCCAAAAATCCCAAGAAGCAGGGCCATTAAAATCAATAAAACAGCAATCCCAATAAATGTAGCTAACCTTGCTATGAATACTGAAAGCGGGGCTATTCTCTGGTGCTTTTGCTCAAACATAAGTAGCCTCCTCTTATTTTTGCAGCATCTTTGTGAGCGCGCTGGTTGCAGTAGAAATAATTGATTTTGCATCCAGAGACTTTGAATTTAGCGCAGTCTTAACATAATTGGCTAAATCCAGGGCAGTCTGATATTTGCCTTCTCCCAGATATTTTTTTGCCGCAGTAATGATAAAATTCTCCTGCTGTTTTGGAGTCTGGAGTTTCTTAGCTTCATCAACAGTCGTTTGAGCTTCAGGGGTCATTTTCTGTGCAACTGTCTGTTTAACGGTTGATACTGCGGAATCAAACCAGCCTGCTAAAGCAATATTAGTTGTACTTAGTATTGCTATACCGGTTATAAAGATCATTAAATTTTTTCTCATAAGAACCTTCCTTCCTTTTTTTTATTTTTCTTTTATGCTTTTTTTTCTCTCTTTTTTAAAGCACTGATGGCTCTTACTACTACGAAGATTGAGCAAGCTACAATAAAGAAATCAATAACATTATTCACAAACATACCGTATTTTAGAGTAACTGCCGGCTGGGTAGCTGTTGCCTCTTTCATGGTTACAACTAGATTCTTAAAATCAACACCACCAACTAACATACCAATGGGAGGCATAATAATATCATTAACTAAAGAGTTAACTATTTTTCCAAAAGCAGCTCCAATCACAATACCTACTGCCATATCCACGGCATCGCCTTTTATAGCAAAATCCTTAAATTCTTGTACTATAGACATTTTAATCCTCCTTTTTTCCTGCTGCCATAAGGAATCCTCTAGCCCTTTCAGATAGCTTATAGCGGTTAACTATCTCCCAAAACGCCTTACTGTGATTAGGAACTGCCAAATGCGCAAGCTCGTGTAAGATTACATAATTTCTCACCCACTTAGGCATGGAGCTTATGCGGTGGGATATACGGATACAGCCGGTGCTGTAATTGCAACAGCCGTATTTAGAGTTTTGACTGGTTACGTATTCAATGGAGCTGATTTTAAGTTTATTACTGAAATAGAGCCTGTTGAATTCATCTGCCCTTTGCACAAGGAATTTATCCTTATTTAATTCCTCTCTTAAATGCTTTCTTTCAATTTTTGATTTAAGTTCGCCGATTACTTTTTGTAAGCGGTTTTCCGGAATATTTTGGGGTGCTCTGACAATCAGGATATCTTTTACAACTCTTGCGCTCACTGTGCGCTTTCTTATTTTGCTGCGGATTATTTCAATCGAGGTTATATGCATATAGTTATTATACTCTATGCATAAAAAAACCCAAGCTTAATTAATGCTCGGGGTTAAAATTTTAGAGACCTTTATTTATTCTGCTAATTCTGCCAGGTAATCCCAGCGTTCGTAGGTCTTCTGGAGTTCTTCGGATAAAGACGCAGATCTGGCTTTATCTTTTGAGATTTCCGCAGGATCTTTTCCGTAATAAGATAAATCCGCAAACATTGTATAAAGAGCTTTCTGCTCTTCTTCTAACTTCTCAATTTTTAAAGGAAGCGCGTCTAGTTCCTTTTGTTCTTTGTAGGTGAGTTTGCGCTGAACAATGGGTTTCTTTGATTTTAGAGGTTCTTTTTTAACTTTTGATTTTTGGACTTCAGCTTTAACTGTTGGCTGGCGCTGGCTCAACCAATCATCATAGCCGCCGGGATATTCGTTAATTATCCCGTCACCCTCCATAACAATTGTAGATGTAACTACGTTATTTAAGAATGCGCGGTCATGGCTGACTAATAACAGCGTCCCGGGATATTCAAGAAGCAATTCCTCAAGGAGTTCTAAGGTTTCAATATCTAAATCATTAGTAGGTTCATCTAATACCAATACATTCGAAGGTTTAGAAAACAGCCGGGCTAAAAATAAACGGTTGCGTTCTCCTCCGGAAAGGACTTTTACCTGCGTACGTGCGCGGTCAGGTGCAAAAAGAAAATCCTGTAAATATCCCAGGATGTGTTTAGGTCTACCATTAATAATTATTGTGTCGTTTTCGCCGTTTACATTCTCGGCAACAGTTTTTTCTTCATCTAACTGTTCGCGCAGCTGGTCGTAGTAAGCGATCTCAAGATTGGTCCCGGAAGTTACTTTTCCGCGTTGAGGCTGGAGTTTCCCTAATAAAAGACGCAGTAACGTAGTTTTTCCGCTTCCGTTAGGTCCGATCACTCCGATTTTATCCTGACGCATAATCTGGGTAGAAAAATCCCGGATAAGACATTTACTGCCGTAACTATAGCTTAACTGAAAAGCCTTGATTACCTTATGCCCGGAAATAACAGAATTCTGCGCACGCATGCGCACCTGTCCGTCTTGCTTACGCTGGGTTTTCTTTTCTTCCCTTAAGCGTTCAAGGGCCTTAACCCTTCCTTCATTACGGCATCTTCTGGCTTTAACTCCTTTACGGATCCAAACCTCTTCTTCAGCCAATTTTTTGTCAAACTGATTCCACTCTGCTTCCTCCATATCCATTGCTGCCTGTTTGCGCTCAAGAAAAGTTTTATAATCGCATTCCCAACTATAAAGTTTTCCGCGGTCAAGTTCAATAATCCTGGTGGCTAAATGGGTCATAAACATTCGGTCATGGGTAACAAAGAATACCGTGCCCGGATAGCCGGATAAAAATCCCTCCAGCCAGTTAATCGAATCTATATCCAGGTGATTTGTAGGTTCATCAAGAAGTAAGACTTCCGGCTTTATTACTAATGCCCGGGCTAAAAGCACGCGGCGTTTCTGACCTCCAGAAAGGCTTTTAAAATCCATCTCTCCATCCAGTTTCATTTTATCAATAATATATTCAACTTGATTGTTAACATCCCAGCTATTGGTGTGGTCAAGCTCGGATTGTACCTGATCAAGCTGTTTTAATAATTCCGGGGTTTGTTCAGTATGGAGCCGGTGGGTTAGGTGATGGTATTGACTTAAGAGATTGGCGCGCTCTCCAAGTCCGGATAGGACAATATCAAAAACATTTCCTTCCATATCTACCGGAACTTCCTGCGGCAGATGCGTTACCTGGATGCCTTTTTGAAAGATGATTTTTCCCTCATCAAGCGGGATCTGCCCGACCATTACTTTCATAAGCGTGGTTTTTCCTGCGCCGTTTCGGCCAAGCAGAGCAATCCGTTCCCCGGGCTCAATTTGCAGGCTGAGCTCATCAAAGATAAGCGGACCGCTGAATTTAAGAGTAGCTTTTTGGATGCTGATTAATGCCATAAATTATTCCTTGCGCAGTTTCATCCGGCCTAATCGGCACCTTGGCTTATGGGAATGCCAAGTGCGCCTTTTCTGGGCCGAGCGGCCGGCGTGTTTCTTTTGAAACAAAGGCCCGGATCTAAAAAAGATGCCGGGCCTTATGTTCTTTAGTTATACTTTTTATAGTTTAACTACGTTAGTAGCCTGTTCGCCTTTAGGTCCCTGTTCGATATCGAACTGAACCTTTGAGCCTTCAGCTAAAGATTTATAACCTTCACCCTGTATTGAGGAATGATGTACAAAAACATCCTTTCCGCCTTCAGGGGTAATAAATCCATAACCCTTTTCATCGCTAAACCATTTTACTATTCCATTAGCCATTGTTTGTTACCTCCTTTTCTTCAAAATTTGCAATTGCTAGAAATCCGCCTTATCCTCACCTGTCTGTAATTGTACCCAATTCACGGATTCCCAACCAGAGACAAACAATGACAAAAAAACCGTAAGGTCAAGAGTTCCTGCCCCTCACGGCTAAGACTTCTAAACTTTCACTTGAGTAAGTATACTACATTTTTGACGATTGTCAACCTATAGGGAGTTTATTTCCAAAAATTAATTTTGATATTTTTAGTAGTTAAAAATATCCTTTAACCCGTACTGCTTACCCGAGGCTTTATTTAGCGCATTAAGAATTCTGTATTGTATTTTTGGATTTAGGCGCCTGCCCTTTGCTGCGCGGCTAACCATTTTATGGGTAATTTGCTCAGTAGAGTTAGTTACCAAATCATTTGGTTTAAGCCCTAGCTCCTTCATAATCAAGGCAATCGGCTGCGCACCAAGATCGCGTTCAATTTCTTTAGTCATAATAGTAAAACTTAAATTTCATTCTGTTTTAATAATCTTGATTTGGTTTGAGTCAAACTCGACCATATCCCCAAAGCGAAGTTTCCTGCGGATACGACTTTCAACCTGTCCATTTACTTTAACTTTAGATGCTAAGATGCACTCTTTTGCCTGGGCTCCGTTTGTAACCAGGTTCAAAGCCTTAAGTAAATTATCCAGTTCAATAAAATCAGTCTTTAGCTGAAACTCCATCCCTACCCCCTCTATTCCTCAACCTTATAATCTGTATTCTTTACGCCTAAAAGGTCTACATTGCCGGCCTTTTTCTTAAAGAACGGCTCCATTGTCCCGGCCATAAATTCATTATAAAAAACAATTGCCCCCAGAATTATCAATCCCAGTATAATTATCCTCTTTAGCATATAAATATCCTCATATCTAAAGTTACAATTTAGATCCGGAAAGAAGTTCTCTTGCGCCAAATCTATCCTGTATATAAACCTCCGGGATAAACTCAATAGAATTAGGAATAAGATCGGAAATAGCTTTTTTTAAACGTGTTTGCTGGGTTTCGTTTTTCGGGTCAAACACAGGGTTTTGACTAAGGTCGTTTAGTAAGAGAACCACCGGATCATGAGGATATACATAATCCCCTAAAGACCACTTGATAAGTACGTCTAAATATTCGGGTTTATCTTTAAATACATTTACAGCCGTCTTAAAGTTAATCTTCCCCCAATCAGCATCAAGGGTTTTATGGATCAGGGCATAGGCAGAAGAATACTTAACCATTCGGATCTGGCCGGGAGACATTTTAACCGCCGTATTAACAATAACCGAGGTAAATTCAGGGTGCTTAAAAGTTTTAATTTCCTTGTGGATATCAATAGTCAGGAGGTCAAAAATAAAAACTCCGCGCACGCTTGAGACGGCACTTATAGTACTGCGCTTTACAAAATCTTCAACCGCATCCCAGAGGATTAATTCATCATGCCGGATAAAGTTTAAGGTTAGGATGTTACAGTTCTGATTTTCGCGCACAGCTTTATATTGGCGCAGTTTGTCTTCATTATGCCCGATATAATAAATTTCATCAAAAAGCGGCATATGTTGGAAAAGATTTGAGTTCTGAAAGCCAAAGCTGATTAGGTCCATAGGTTAGGTAATAATTATTTTAATTCACTGCTTACATCAATGATCTTTTGTTGTTTATCGTCTATTGCTATAGATTTTATAATCGATCCCGGTGCAAGGTTAAATTCTTTAAGATCTACTTTTTTCCAGGCGGTATTTTCATATGTTTTATAATAAAGAGTAAGATTCGTTAAATCCTTGATAATCACCCATTCGGCATTGCCTTCAAGGGTTACAAAAGGGGCAGGATTTTCTTTGATTACCCCTTTAGGTATATCAACCGTGTTTAAAAGGTGCTCTGCTAGATTTACTGCTTCGCTTGCATTTTTGGCGGGTAAAGCCGAATCAATAGCATAGGCCATGCGCACAAAGCGTGACGGCGGGGTCCAGTCTCCG
>Ga0247841_10011137_pt1 | contig 12038 bp, 14 predicted proteins | sample LaCruzMarch2015__2_FD_192410 | JGI IMG/M metagenome (GOLD analysis project Ga0247841, IMG submission 192410) | Freshwater microbial communities from meromictic Lake La Cruz, Castile-La Mancha, Spain - LaCruzMarch2015_18m | ecosystem: Environmental > Aquatic > Freshwater > Lake | place: Spain...
ATTCTAATTCTTGGAATAATAATTCTTGTTTTAATGTTTAAAGATCAATTACTAAAATTGATTTCATAAAATGATATATTCTCCCCAGGAAGATTCATACCTTCTAGAAAAACAAGTTAAAATCTACTCAAAGAATCGTTCAGTCTTAGATATAGGCTCTGGAAGTGGAATCCAATGTCTAGCTGCGCTTAATTCAGGAGCATCTTCTGTAACTGCCTCCGATATAAATCCAGAAGTAATTGCCCATCTTAAATCCATTAGCAAATCTAATCAAAATAAAATAACCATAATCAAATCAAATCTTTTCAATAACATTAAATCAAATTTTGATTTAATCATCTTCAATCCACCCTATCTTCCGGAAGATGAATATGAAGACTCAGAATCCAAATTAGTAACAACAGGAGGAAAACACGGAGATGAAATTATTCTAAAGTTCCTCAATCAAGCACCTTCCCATCTCAATAAGAATGGAATTATCCTTCTTCTCCTTTCCTCCCTCACTCCAAAGGATGAAATAATAAAACTCCTCTCTCAACTCAACTTAAAACACAAAACAATCTCCCAAGAAAAAATGTTTATGGAATCTCTTTTCATCTGGGAAATTACTTTTTAGCATCATCTGGAACGCCATCTAGATAATAAACAACTCCTTTCTTCCCTTCCGCAACTTTCCCCTTCAGAACTCTCAGAGAATACATTATCTCTGAAGGCGCAGTTCTTTCATCAATCATAACTGCAACAACTCCAGCTATCTGCACCCTATCTTCCAATGCTCTTAAATCCACACCTCTACTCTCAGCAACAAAATTCCATCTATTATCGCAATAATGAGAAACATTATCGTTTAATGCAGAAGGAAGTGGGTCAACAACAATCAAGTCGTCTGGAAATTGAGTCCTAGATAAAAATTCTCTCCTTCCATCTGGATGAATCAAGCCTATATCCTGCTCTTCAACATTGTCTCTTATCTCAGTCGTCCCAGGAGCAGCATAGGCATATGGAAACATTTCAAAACCTTCAGCATTAGTAACCACTCTGCCAATATCTCTCGCTACTTTCGAAGGCAATCCATTAACCATTACAGGTGTTAACCAACTCATTAAATAAACAACTTCCAATTATACTTAAAATAAATCCCTATACAAAATATACTAAAGCAAATCTTTAAAACCCTTATTTTATAACTTACTAGATGGAACTCAATCAAGAAACACTAATGAAAGCAAACTTCTTGCAGAAAGAAGCACAGGAAATGGAGCAAAGACTTGAAATGGTAGAACAGCAAATTCAAGAATACGAATCATTCAACCTAAGCCTAAAAGAGCTTTCAAAAAGCAATGAAACTGAAATTTTATCATCCCTAGGAAAAGGAGTGCACATTCCAGCACAGCTAAAGTCCAAAGAACTTTTTGTTGAAGTGGGGCAAGGCTTCATTGTAAAAAAGAAAATCTCCGAAGTCCTAGAAACCATAGAAGAGCAAACAAAAAGACTAAAGGATGCAAGAATGCAAATGAGAACACGAATAGAAATCTACAATTCAGCCCTTCAAGGCATTGTCTCCCAGATAGAACAGATGCAATCTGAGAAACAAAAGTAAACTTTTGCATCATCGATTGATTTAAATATCTACAATTTTTAATAACAAAATGCAAGAGGAAAAGAGGAACAAATTATTTAGCAGATCAATCGTTCTAGTTACATTTTTAGTATTTTTTTCCTCAATATGTTTTGTTTCTGCATTAGAGGAAGGCACTTCCTTTGGATCAATTGCCCTTAATTCATCCACATATACATTTAGTGCTCAACTAGCTTTACAGGGCATAACTCAAGAGATATTGGTTGGAGATAGCATTAAGTTTTCACGAAAAACTACAGGCACATACGAAACATACGTCCTCACCCTAGCAGCAACTTCAGATAATTCTGCTATTTTAATTATGCAAGAAAATCAAAAGCAAATATCTCTAAATCTAGGCGAACCTCAAAAGATAATTCTCTCTTCAACAGGATTCTATGACCTTCTAATTAAATTAGAATCTCTCTCGTCCGGAAAAGCAGAGATTACTCTGCAAACAATCCACGAGCTAGTTCCAAGCATTCAACCAGTTGTTTCTTTAGAAAATGAAACAAATACAAACAAAACACTAGATAGTAACTCATCCAAAACAAGCAAGATATTCTCAAAAACAAATATTATTATCGCAGCAATTCTCCTAGTTGCAGTCCTATTCATCCTATACATTCGAAATCTTAGAAGAAGACTTCGTTCTTTCCAGCCAGTTCATCACGGCTCCTATAGAATTGTTAAATAATCTTATTACTATACAGAAAATGCATTGATTTTTGGCATTTTCTGTCCAGCGAACTCAGCTTATTCAATGCGTTCGCTGTAGTCGGGATTCAAATAAACTGCCTTTGCATACGCCTGTTTTGCCTGATTCAATTTCCCAGCCAATTTCAAAGTATTTCCTAAATTGTAATAAAAATCTGCATTCTTTGGATTTATCTCTATTGCTTTGTTAAAACAAGCAATTGCCTTATCAAAATTCTTTTCATATGTTTCAACGATTCCCAAATGCTCCCAGGCCATTTCATCCTGCTTCAATTCCAATGCTCTCAACAAAACAGGTTTAGCCTCGATAATCTTACACTTTTTGATAGAAATTATTCCCAAAAGTAAAAGAGAAGCATGGAAATTCTGATTTAACTTAATTGAATTAGCCAAATGTTCCAAAGCCTCATTCAATTTTCCTATTGAATGCAACTGTGAAGCAATCTGATACTCCTGGAAATAATCATTTCTTATATTTTGTTTCTCAATTTCAATATATTTTTCAGCTCTTTCTTCTTGTCTATTCAAATATCCATAATGGTGTATAACTATATCCGTTTCTCCAATAAGTCCAGGACCAATCCTCTCTATTGATGGGACAACAGTGTCATGAACTGCTCCTTCAAATTTTATTTCAGGATGATTTCTAAAAATTCTAGCCATTTTTCTAGGAGAATAACCTTTTGCAACTTTGCTTTCAGAATAAGAATCATCTCTAGAGGAAACCCACCCAAAATCACCCATTGAATTACTATAATTTCTCTGAATTAGATAATATCCAAGAAATTGATTCTTTTTTTCAATAGTTTGCTTTATCTTCCTAGCATCCAGCTCAGAAATAGTTTCATCGGCATCAAGAGCAAGAATCCAATTTCCAGTTGCCTTTGAAACTGCAAAGTTCTTAGCATCAGAAAAATTATTATTCCAAGAAAAACCATAAACCTTGCACCCCAAACTATTTGCAATATCTTTTGTCTTATCTTTAGAGCCCGTATCAACAACAACTATCTCTCCAGCTATGCTAATTACACTTGAAATTACATTCCCAATTGTTTTTTCATTATCTTTTGTTATTATGCACACTGAAAGCGAGTTTTCCATTTTAAGCATAATAAGTTAAGGTTTTTATACTAATTCGTTCTAGAGTACATATAAAAAGATGGATCCTAAACAACTTCAAGATTTAGCAAACGTTCTAAGAAGAGATTCATTAATAATGACGAGCAAAGCAGGCTCTGGACATCCAACCTCCTGTCTTTCATCAGCAGAGTTAATGTCATGCCTATTTTTCAATGAATTAAAACTAGACGTCAAAAATCCAAACAATCCAGATAATGATGAATTCATACTAAGCAAAGGACACGCAGCCGCAATCCTATATTCCTGTCTTAAACACATTGGCTGCCTAACGGAAAACCTAGAAAATTATAGAAAACTAGGCAGTGATTTAGAAGGACATCCAACTCCAGAATTAAAATGGGTAAAAGTAGCCTCCGGCTCTCTAGGTCAAGGCCTTTCAATAGCAGCAGGAATGGCCCTCGCATCAAAACTTCAAAAAAGAAAATTCAGAACATTCGCCCTTTTAGGAGACTCCGAACTGGCAGAGGGCTCAAATTGGGAAGCATTCCAATTCGCCTCCTATAACAATCTAAACAATCTCACTGCAATAATTGACCTAAACCGACTAGGACAAAGAGGAGAAACAATGCTAGGCCATAACACAAAACTATTAGCCATAAGGCTTTCAAGCTTCGGCTGGAATACAATCGTAATTGACGGGCACAACATAAAACAAATCCTTGATGCACTAAACAAAGCAAGAAAGAGCGACAAGCCAACAGCAATAATAGCAAAAACCCTCAAAGGAAAAGGCGTCTCCTTCCTAGAAAACAAAGAAGGCTGGCACGGAAAGGCACTAAACGAAAAAGAACTAAAGAAAGCACTATCCGAAATTCCAAATCCTTCCACCCCTCAAATAACAATTGTCCCTCCAATCTCTATTAATCAAAAGGCACCCCTAGAACATAAGATAATTCAAACAAAATACAATCCAAAAGATGAAATAGCCACAAGAGAAGCCTATGGCTCTGCGCTTTCCAGTTTAGCAAAATCAAATTCCTCTATTTTAGCACTGGACGCAGAAGTTTCCAATTCCACATTTGCAGATAAACTAAAGAAATCTACTCCAAAACAATTCATTGAATGTTTCATCGCAGAGCAAAACATGTTAGGATTAGCTCTGGGATTATCAAAGAAAGGATTTAATGTCTTTTCCTCAACATTCTCATCTTTCCTTCCAAGAGCCCATGACCAATTGAGAATGGCAGCCATAAGCAAAGCAAATTTCACAGTCTGCGGAAGCCATGCAGGAATATCAATAGGGCAAGACGGCTCTTCCCAAATGGGCTTGGAAGACATTGCAATGTTCCGCTCACTTCCAGGAAGCATTATTTTCTATCCGAGCGACGCAATTTCAGCGGAAAAACTCACTCTTCTAAGTTCAACACTTCCAGGGATTAAATACATTAGAACAACTCGTCCAAAAACAAAAATCCTCTATGAAAATAAAGAAGAATTTCCAATTGGAGATTTCAAAGTTCTAAAACAATCAAATAAAGATAAACTTGTCCTTATGGGCGCAGGAATAACTCTTCATGAATCTCTAAAAGCACACGAAGAACTAAAGAAATCAAAAACAGACAGCGCAGTTATAGATTTATACTGCATTAAACCTCTTAACAGCAAGAAATTAATTGAATTCATAAAACAACACGGAAATAAACTCATCATCACAGAAGACCACTACAAAGAAGGAGGAATTGGAGAAGCTCTGCAATCAGCCCTATCCAATTCAGGAATTGAAATCACTCATCTGGCAGTTTCAAGAGTCCCTCATTCAGGAACCAAAGATGAACTCCTAGAAAGATATGGAATTAACGCAAAATCAATTGTGACTGAAGCGAAGAAATTTACTTAAATTTCTTCAACGCATCAATAATAATTGGAGAAACATCAATCTCAGCATATTTATTGAAAATAGTATTTGTTGTTACCAGTTCAGCATTTCTAGTTATCAATTCAACAGCACCATCAACTAATACACCATGAACACCAATACATGTTATTTTTTTAACTCCCTGATGCTTTGCCATTTCAATTGCCCCCGCCAGAGTTCTTCCAGTTGAAATAATATCATCAATCATAATTGCATTTCTTATTTTTCCAAGCGGTTTTTCTTCCTGCTTAATCTCTTCATCTCCCAATCTCGTTTTATTAAGAATAACTACTTTCTTTCCCAGCATCTTTGCAATCTGAGCATCCCACTGCCTACTCTCAGCATCTGGACCTATAATCTCAAAATCACCCTTAAACCTCTTCTTAATATAATCTGCAATTAAATTATTTGTAGATATGCTCTCTGCCTTTGAATAAAGCTCACTCATCTTATGAATTCTATGCAAATGTGGATCTATAGCAATTATTTTATCAAACTCATTGAATAATCTCATTATATGTTTAGCAGAAAAGCTATCATATTTTTCAAAATGCTTATCCTGCCTCATATAAGGTAGATAGGTAGCAACTAAAATGACTTTCTTAGCTCCAAAATCTCTCGCAACTCCTCCAGCTAATATCGTTTCAATTATCTTCTTGTTAGGCTCCCCAGAAAGAGTATTTAATATTACAACAGTGTTATGACTTGGATTCTCTCTCAATTTGAGATGATACTCTCCATCTGGAAATTTCTGCACATCAATGGTAGAATAATGCGCTTTCAATGCCTGGGCAACCTTCTTACCTATTTCTTCTGTCTCGGGAAAACTAGCTATTAACATCTCTTTTTTACCTCCATTTTATTAGTATTTACAGTATTATAAATCTTCATTTTGTTTGAAAAACTCCCCTCGGAGCATAATTCCCTTTAATCAATTCAACAATAGAATAAATATCATTTATCTTTATAGAATCTCCAAACCTCTCCCTAAGAAGCAATAGAAAATCCCTCAATTCCAAAGAGTTCTTCACAACTGTTCCAATATCCAAATCCCAATTTTCATTTCCCAAATGCCTATAGAAATAATTAACATTCTGGTTCTTTCTCAAAAATAATTTTATTTCATTTTCCTTCTGAATATCAGTCAATTTAACCTGAATATTATGCCACTCATATCCCAGTTTTCTTACATCAATAGTTATAGTATATCCCTGAATTATTCCTGAACTTTCTAAATTCTTTATCCTATATTTAATTGCGTTTGCGCTCATTTTCAATTTAGAAGACAACTCCCTATACTCTATCCTTGAATTATTAGACATCAAATCTAAGATTTTCAAATCAGTTTCATCAACTTTCACTTTCTTTAGAGGTTTATCAAAACTTACTTCATCCTTTATTCCCATAACCTTCAAAGGAAACGCTTCAAAATCAGTAATACTCCCAATAACTATCAAAGACTCAATTTTATTATGAATTTTTAGTGTAATCTCCTTTGCTATTGATTCAAGATGCAATCTATCCTTGTAAATTATATCGAAAGCCATATTCCATTTACCTAAATTAGAACCTAAATAACTAATAAAATCATGATTCTGCAGAAATTCAATAAACTGCTTCTCTTGGGAAGCATTTATATTTTTTAATTGTATTAGACAGCCAGATCTTGAGAACCCAAGAGCTCCAGTATTTACCACAGCAAAAAACTCAGTTATTATTTTATCCTTAACCAATCGTTTTATCCTATAATTTGCAACTTCTTTGCTAACTCCAACCTTCTTAGCCAACTGATTAACTGGAATTCTAGAGTTTTTCTCCAATTCTGCAAGTATAAGATAATCTTTCTTATCCATATATACTTTAATGCAAATAAACCTTATAAATCTTGCGTTTAGGTAAACTATTAGGAAGTAAGTTTTATCTATTTGAAATACCAGCAATAAGCATAGTAAAATGAAAAACCTAATAAACAAAATAACAAAGGCAGCACTAACACTAGGATTAGCTGGAACTCTCTATTCAGCAAACGATGCCAATGCCTTAAACGCAAGACATATAGAGACCCTTTCAAAGGAGTATTTCGAAAAAAGGAACGTGGTCTCAGATAGCGCTATTGTCGAATTTGGATATATCTCATTCTGGGCTGCAGCCATCGGTTTAACAGCTAGAGCTTTTTTGCCAATTCCCTGGAGGAACGACTAAGATGCCCTTATGTGGATTTAACCAAAAAATGTTGAAAGGATTACTTGCATTTCACGAGGGTTTAATAGAGCATGGACTCATTCAAAGGTCCAAGAACAAACAATGCTCTATAAATGAAACATTACAGAATGAAATATCAGATATGAATAGGTTTATGGTTGAGATAGACGGAATTTCAAACCCTGAATCAAAAGAAGTCATTAAGCATTTAACACTCTATGCAAAATCTTTCTATAATTTAGTTGGAAAAAAAGGAATAGGTAATTATGAAAAATTAATCGCTTCATTAAATAAATTATATTTCGAAATGGATAAAAAATATTACACAGACTTAGAAGGAAAACCAGAAGATATGAAAAAATTGGTTGAACATCTAAATACCCTTAATCTTTAATTAATTCCTTTCCCAACCGTTTCGCTTATATTCCTAAATCCATCTCTCTTCAATAGTCTAACCAATCCAAGATTTATTTCCCCAACAACCTGAGGACCCTCATAAATCATCCCAGTTATCATCTGCAACAAAGAAGCTCCGAGCTTTATTTTTCTATAGGCATCCTCAGCAGTAAATATTCCGCCGGCCCCAATTATTATTGGCTTTCTTTTCCAATTTCTTGTATTTTTGTAAATATGAGCAATCATTTTATCCGATAAATGCTGGACGGCTTTTCCAGAAAGCCCGCCTTTTCCAAATCCATGTCCTTTAGTCAAATTAGTGCACACAAATCCCGAAACTCCATATTTCTCAGAAATTCTAATTATCTTATTTACATTATCTTCAGTCAAGTCAGGAGACATTTTAATGAAAACTGGCTTCTTCAACTTTAATCCCCTAACTTTTTTCATTAATTTTTCAAATAATTTTGGCTCTGCAAAACTTTGCCCTCCAAAAGCATTTGGGCAGCTAATATTTATTGTTAAAAATTGCGAAATCTGGCCAAGCTTCTTTATTGAATAGATATAATCATCCAATCCTACTTTGGAATCAGTAGTTTCTTTGCAGTTAGTCTTTGCAACACTTATACCATATGGAATTCTAAACCTCTTTCCAGATAAATCGCTGAATGTAGCATCCGCTCCCTTATTGTTCAATCCAAAATGAATCCACAAACTCTTCTTTTCAACAAGTCTCTTCATTCTATTTCCAGGATTTCCCTTGCTCGATTTTCTAGTTATACTTCCCACTTCAGAGAATCCAAATCCCACATCCTCCATAATCGAAATAATTTCAGCATTCTTATCAAATCCCGCTGAAAGTCCAATAGGATTTCTAAATCTAATTCCAAAAATCTCCTGAGACAACATAGGATTCTGATAATTAAACATCCAATTCGTCAATTTCTTTGTCAACTTTTTAGTTTGAAGTATCTTTCCAACATCAATAAACACATTGTGCATTAACTCGGGGTCAAACTGGAACAAAACAGGCTTTAACAGCCATTTATATCCAACTCCAATTGCCTTTGTCTTTACCATCAAAAATCGAGATTTTAGGTGTTTATAACTCTTATGCATTATTTCTTTTCAGCCCAATCTCTAAGCGTGTTAAATCCTCTAGCCCTTCTCTCTTTCCCAGCAGGACTTTCAACAATGTATGGAGGAGTCAAAAGATATAATCTTTTATCGGGATCATATCCATATTCCATCAATGTTTTAGCTAGGAAAGAGATATCATCAGCAGTTGTTGCTACTCCGTCATCCTTCTTCAAATTTGGATCGTAATCCAACCCGACAAACCCTTCTCTTGTTCCCCCAACATTTATCCATCTTATCGTATCTCCATATTTCTTTTTATTTTCATTTACTTCTCCAGGAGTCCAAACAACTCCATTAAACTGTCCCTGCATTGCTTCAATGTGGTGAGCATTACTTCCCAAGATGAGCATAGTTCTTCCACTCTCTCTTTCAGTTACTCCTTTTGTGAAAGGCAATGCTGCAAACTTGTCATATTTTCTATCCTTCTTTTCAAATCTTAATAGGAGCAATTTTCCATCCACATTATACCCAAACAAATCATCCGTTATTCTAGGTATTCTTTCCAAATGCTCTTTCTTTCTTGATCTACTATGATTTCCATTTTCAACTTTACCAACTAGAGCCACAACTGCTCCTGGCTGTCTTGCAGGTTGAGAGACTGGAAATGGGTCTCGAGGAGTGTAAGTATCAGCAGAATATCTCTTCCACATTTTATTCTCCCTCCAGCTTTTCAGCAACCTTATTTAGCAAACCAATAAGACTCGCTCTTCTTTCCTCAGCTAAGTCAGAAGCAGATTCAGGAACGCTTATCAATCCACTAAGCACTGCCTGACTCTGAGCTTCAACGGGATTATATCTTCTTCCCTTGAAGTTCAATTGTTCATCAAGATGAAGCTCAATGTTATCAAGGCAAACCTGTGTATCATATCCATTAAGTTCTCCAAAGTACATGCACATCCCTGGAGAATAGTGTCTTGTTTTGAAACCCTCAGCTTCCAATATTGCTCTTGCAGATTCAAATTCCTGCAGGCTTCTTGCAAATGAAGTCTCCACAACTCTCTGCTCATGTACAGGAATCATTCTCATTATTGCATTCATGCTGTTAGCTCCTGAGTCAATCTCGCTTTCAAAGCCTCAATATTTCTTCTCAATCCATATGCTCTCTCCATTCTAGCCTGAGCAGTATAATACTCAAATCCGCTTATGAATCCTAGAGTTCCCTTGTACCACTTTGCTTTATCCTGCACATTCTTCTCCAATCTAAGTTCCTCCCCTCTCTCAAAGAAGTCTGCTCTTCCAAGATTATCGCAATCTGCATCACAAATTCTTTCCTCCAACTCATTCTTTGGTTCAGTTGGGATCTTTGTAGCTCTGATTATGCTCTTATCTCTATCAATCTCAATTGCTGGAAACTGTAGTATTTCCAATAGCTCTCCATGCATCTCAGCAGCTCTTTCCTCATCATCAGGCTTTCCCTCATTCACAATATCATGAGTAATTCCAGTTCTCGCCAAAGCATATACCTGTCCAATTGGAAGCCCTGCCTCAAGTCCTCTTCTAACAGCACTATCTGCAACATCAAATTCATGAACAAAATTATGATATGGATGATTTGGAGAATATATCCTTGAATAATCAATTATAACTCTCAATTGTAGTGCTTCTCTCTCAGGAAGAATTCCAAGTAAATATCCAAGTCCATATCTTCTTCCCTCTAGAGATGGAAGAGCAATTGAATCTACTCTTCTTGTCTCATTGCTTCTTGATTCGGTTGTGCTTGTCATTTTTCTTTTCTCCTAATATCTATAGGGAAGAGTTATATAATAAACAACCGAGACTATTTTTATTGAAAAACGCAATATTTATATACTTATTGCGGTTTATAATAATGAAATGAATGTTTTACCACCATCAGACATTAGCGGAGAAAAAGAAGAAATTGCTCATTTAGACTTAAGAGATAAGAAAATTCTTCTTATGCTAAGCCAAAATGCAAGAACCCCTCTAAGCAAAATAGCAAAGGTCGCCAATTTATCTAGAGATTCAATAAAATATAGAATTCAAGGTTATGAAAAGAAAGGAATTATAAAAAAATCAAGAACTCTTGTTGATGTTTCAAAACTAGGATACGATTCCTATCATATTTTTCTAAGATTAAACAATCCCTCTCAGGAAAGCGAGAGAAAATTAGTAGAATCCATCAAACATCTACCCTATGTTCGTGCAATTCTAAAATTTCACGGGCGCTTTGACTTCGAAATAGCTTTAATAGCAAAAAATATTGCCGAATTTGATCAAGAGCTGGAAGAAATAATAGGTAAAACAAAAAATTATCTCCAAGATTATGAAATTCTAATAATAACAAAGAGTTACAGAGCAGGACAATTTCCAAACAAGTTCCTAAAATCAATAGATACCAAATCTCTCTATTCAAAGGCAGCAAAAAAAGAAACAGATTATCATCCAGATAAAAAAGACCTTGAAATAATAAAGGTAATGCGAGACGATGCTCAGCTTTCCCTTCTTGACCTTGGAGATAAAGTAAAATTATCCCCTGATGCAGTTAGCTATCGATTGAAAAAGATGGCAGAATCAATAATAATTGCATTTGTTCCAGTAATAAATTATCAATCTCTAGGCTACAATGTTCATGCCTTACTTCTTAACATAGCAGGATTAGACAAGGACAAAGAAAAGAAAATAGCAGAATTTATGAAAACTAATCAAAACATTCTCTGGGCAGTTAAAACCGTTGGAAGATATAATATTCTTGCATACGTTTGCACAGAAAACGAAAGAGAACTTCAGGATACAATAAATGAATTAAGAAACGCATTTCCCGAGCAAATAAGCCACTATGACTCCCTTTTAGCCTTCGAAGAATACAAATACACCTATGCCCCTGATTGCCTTTTTAGTTAGCTTTGTAATTTACAATTAAAACCTTCAATCCTTTGTGTTTTTCCATATCATCAAACGTCTTTCTGTTTAAATCTTCATAATCTACTCTTCTTACGAAAGTCGCACCAT
>Ga0247841_10011138_pt1 | contig 12038 bp, 12 predicted proteins | sample LaCruzMarch2015__2_FD_192410 | JGI IMG/M metagenome (GOLD analysis project Ga0247841, IMG submission 192410) | Freshwater microbial communities from meromictic Lake La Cruz, Castile-La Mancha, Spain - LaCruzMarch2015_18m | ecosystem: Environmental > Aquatic > Freshwater > Lake | place: Spain...
AGGTTCGATTTTTAGGGTGCTGGTCAAGTCCCCCTTCCAGACTTCACCGGTGGTGCCGTTTAGAGTGACGATATCCCCTTCTTTGAAAAATTTGGTAGCGGTTTTGGTGCCGACAACACAGGGAACGCCCAATTCACGACTGACAATGGCGGCGTGAGATGTTTGTCCGCCTTTGTCGGTGATAATACCGTTAACTTTTTTCATGGCAGGGACAAAGTCGGGAGTGGTCATTGATGTAACCAATATTTGACCTTGTTTGACGCGATTAATTTCATTTGGAGATTTGATAATGATGACGGTGCCGGAGGCAGTACCGGGTGAGGCCTGTTCCCCGGTTAGGTCGGGAGCCTTGGTAATGGTTGATTGAGCATCGAGGGTTTTTTGATTACTAATGATGGTAGTAATTGGCCTGGTTTGAACAATATAAATTTTGCCTTTTTCAAGGGCAAATTCGATATCCTGGGCTTTGCCGTAATGATTGTGTAGTTTTTGAGCAATTTTGGCTAATTTCAAAGCAGTTTCATCGGATATTTTTTGAGCATCTTGGTCTCGTTTGGGGATTTTGATTTCCCTAGTTTCGAGAGCTGATTTAATTAATTTAATATCTTGATTGACATGATTTTTTTGAATTAGCTTCCATTCATTTTTGTCGACAATAAATTGATCTGGAGTGACAGTTCCCTGAACGATGTATTCACCAAGACCAAAAATTGCTTCAATAATAATTTGATTTTTTTCGTTAGTAACCGGATTGACGGTAAACATAATACCGGAAATATCGGATTGAACCATTTTTTGGACTGGAACGGCGACGCCAACTTTGAGATGGCTAATATTTTTCTTTGATCGATAATAGATGGATCTTGGGGTAAAAAGTGAAGCCCAGCAGTCTCTAATACGCTTTAAGACATGATTGGCGCCGATAACATTTAGGAAAGTTTCTTGTTGACCGGCGAAAGAAGCATCGATGCTGTCTTCGGCGGTGGCACTGGAGCGGACAGCGACAGGAATATTATTTTTTTTGTCTAATTTACACAATGTTTTATAAGCAAGAAATATTTCTTCGATATTTTGCTTATTGAAAGGGGTGTTTTTAATTATTTTTTTTATTTTTTTTGAAGCTTCCATTAATTGGTCGGGATTATCAGGGTTTAAATGGGTAGTGATTTTTTGAATTTCGGCGGTTAAATTATTCTCTTTTAGAAAATTAAAATACATTTCGGTGGTGACGACAAAACCATTGGGAACGGGAATGCCGAGATTAAACATTTCGCCGAGATTCGCACCTTTACCGCCAACTATAGGGACATCTTCATAGGCTAGTTCCTTAAACCATAAAATATTTTTGGGCATTGAAAAATGATATCACAAATCAGGAAAGGAGGTTTATCATGATGCGAAGTAAGGCAATTTCTTTGCTGATAGTGAGAGCGCCAGATTTGTTTTGATAGTCTAGTTCGATAAGTTGCAGATAGGCTTTTTTGTAAATATCTTTGCGAAGATTTCTTTTGATCATAAAAAATAAAAGATCGAAAGGAACGCTTTCTAGGGCAAGATAATATGATTTGGTAAAGTTTTTTATGTTGCGGGGACGGATTTGGTTAAGACAGGCAAAAAGGGCGTTGGGGAGAGGGAAATTATTAATGGTGGATTTTGGAAAAGATTTTTGATCGGTGGGATTAAGTTTTTTATCCTGCCAGATGCAGATATCTGTATTGGTTTTTTGGAAAATTTTGATTAGTTTATCTTTGTTGGCTTTTGGTATAGAGAAAAAATTGGAGATGCCAAGCATCTTGGTATCGGCAAAAAGTGACTTGGCTTCGAGAAAATTGTTGATTTTATTTAAATCGATTTGTTTGCTATCAAGGCGTAAGATATCACCTTTGAAATTATCCAAAAGTTGATTAAAAGCATCACGGCTTTTTTCCAAATCGTCGCCGTGAAAAATTCTGATCATTAAGTAGTATTATACCTGTCGCGATACCCAAAAGGCCAAAGACTTTGCCGAGATGAAATGGGAGGGCGTCGGGACGGAAAAATTCAAGAATTAATCTGATTAAGCTATAACCGATAAAAAATACGGCAGTTTGATGTTTTTTTGTTTTTAATAAAATTAAAAATAAAAAAAAGTCAAAAATTGATTCATAAATACAGACGGGATAGATTTCGTGATTGATGATATTGCCTATTCTACCGATAGATTGTGATAACGGAATAATTGTTATAAAAGAATCGGTGAATTTTAAAAAATTTATTTTTTTAATTTTTGTATAAATTAAAAGATAAATTATACTGGCGATAATGCCACCAAGAATGCCCATTCCCCCGTCGCGGGTGTTTAAAATTTGAGAAGGGTTGGCGATAAAGTATGGTAATTGACCGAGGACAAAATAGAGGCGGGCACCGATAAAAGCGAAAAAAATTAGCGCATAGGGAATACCTTTGTGTTTTTTTTCGAAATAGTTGATAAAGACGACAAGGGCGATACCGATGAAAAAGCCATACCAAGACATGGTGGGTCCTGCGGGAATCGAACCCGCGACCACCTGCTTAAAAGGCAGATGCTCTAACCGACTGAGCTAAGGACCCAAAGGTTTATATCTTCCTAGCTTTTGAATCTCGAAGATAATATAGTTTGGCTCGGCGAATTTTGGTTTTGGGTGATCGAAGTTTTTTTATAGAATCAATTAAGGGGGAATTTAAGGGAAAAATTCTTTCGACAGTAATACCGTCGGAAGCTTCTTTTTTGATAACAATGTTTTTGTTATCCCCCATTCCTTGGATGGCAATTAAGATACCATCAAAGGCCTGGACTCTTTCTTTGTCCTTTTCTTTGATTTTATAGTTGACCTTGAGAGTATCGCCAACAAAAAATTCTAGATCGTTATGTGTAAATTTTATAGCCATAAGACTTTGGTATTTTAGCCTAGATTAAGGATTTCGTCAATCTGTTGTTGTAATTCTTTGGAATATTTAACGCCATAACCAATGGAAATATTTTTACCATTGGGTAAAATTATTAGTCCACGGTGACCATTAGGGTTGTTTTTTAGTAATTTGTTTAGGGCCATAAGCTGAGTTTGGCTGGTTTTGGGTGGGACTTTGATAACGAAATGGTATTTGGTAGTTTTTTGCGGTGCATCGGTAGAAAGTAGATCAATCATGACCGAAAGAACGCCTTCACGGAGATTAGTTTTGCCTTCGATATAGACAGGTTTATTTTCGACCAATAAGTCTTTGAATGATTCGTAGGTCTTTGGAAAAAGGACAGCTTCAATTTTACCGGTTTCATCTTCGAGAGTGACAAAAGCCATGCGGGAGTTATTTTTTTTGGTGGTGATATTTCGAAAACGATTGATAATTCCAACAAATTTAACAGAAGCATCGGCAGATTTTTCTAAAATACCGGAAATCTTTGGAAAACCGTATTCATCATAATGAGCGAGAATTTTACTTAAAGGGTTTTCGGTGACGAAAATGCCAAGAAGTTCTTTTTCCAGGGCTAATTTTTCTTTTTCGGTAATTGGTTCAACTTGAGGGAGAACATCGGGTGGAGCAGTAATTTTACTGGTTTTTTCAGAATTCGGAGTGTCAAATAGGCCGAATTGGCCTGAGTTTTTTTTGAGGTTTAATTTTTCGGCATCGGCACGAACTTTATTGAGATAAGCCAAGAGGGCGTTTCTGTCACCGAATTGGTCCATCGCTCCGACTTTGATTAAACTTTCAAAAACTCGTTTATTAACTTTTTGACTGTCGACGCGGAGGCAAAAATCATTGAAATTTACAAAAGGACCGTTAGTCTCTCTTTCGGTCAAAATATTGTCGATGGCGGCGTCACCGACATTTTTGATACCTGAAAAGCCAAAACGAATAGCCATTTTTTCGATAGAATTTTTATTGGCTTCGATATCAAAACCTTTAAATGATTTATTGATATCGGGAGGACTGACGATAATGCCTAGTTTTCGGCATTCGTTGACGCCATCGGAAACTTTTTCGGTGTCACCGGATTCGGCGGTTAAGAGGGCACACATGTATTCAACTGGATAATTGGCCTTCATGTAGGCTGTACGATAAGCGAGCATGCCGTATGAGGCGGCGTGAGCTTTGTTAAAACCATAAGAAGTAAAGGGTTCGATGTAGGAAAAAATTTCTTTGGCTTTTTCTTTGGTATAGCCATTTTTGAGACAGCCTTCAAGAAATTTTTCTTTCTGGATAGCCATCTCTTCTGGAATTTTTTTACCAATGGCTTTGCGAAATTTATCAACCTCAATCCAATTGTAGCCGGCAATTTCGATAGCGGTATATAAACAATCGTCCTGATAAACAAGTAAGCCGTATGATTTATCCAAGTATTTTTCAAGTTTCGGATCAATGTAGGTAATTGGTGAAAGCCCGTTTTTGCGGGAGATGTATTCTGGGATAATAGCCATAGGACCGGGACGGTAAAGAGCAACCATGGCCATTAGATCTTCGACCCGATTTGGCTTTAATTCTTTGATCCACTTGGTCATACCGTCGCCAGAAATTTGGAAGACACCCATGGTGTTTCCTTCGGATAACATTTTGAAGGTTTTTTGGTCGTCAAGGGGAATAAATCTTAGATTAATATCAATATTTTTGGTTTTTTTGACATTGATAACAGCTTGTCGTAAAAATGATAAATTTCTAATTCCCAAAATGTCGAATTTAATCAAACCAACATCTTCGCAGGCATGCATTTCGTATTGAGTAATGATTTTGTCGCCACCGGCTTCGATTTGAGTTGGAGTAAAATTGTTTATGGTTGTGGGTGAAATGACAATGGCACAGGCATGGACGGAGATGTGACGGGCACAACCTTCGATTTGTTTGGCGGTACTGAGAATTTTTTTGGATTCAGGATCGGTATCATATAATGCCTTAAGTTCGGGAGTTGTCTGAAGAGCTTTTTCGATTGACATAGGAAAGCCCTGTGATCCCATGGGAATTAATTTACTGACTTTATCCCCGATAGCATAATCGTAACCGAGGACTCGAGCAGTGTCACGGACAGCACCGCGGGCCATCATGCGGCCAAAGGTACAAATTTGAGCGACGGCTTTTGAGCCGTATTGTTCGATAATGTGATACAAAAGATTTTGACGTTGATCATCGGCGATATCCAAATCGATATCGGGAGGTGAAGGACGATCTTTGTTTAAAAAACGTTCGAAAGGAAGTTGATAAATTAAAGGATCAACAGAGGTGATACCTAAGACATATGAGACGAGTGAGCCGCCGGCCGAGCCTCGGGTATTGGTAGGAGTGTTGTTTTTTTCGCACCAATCGATAAAATCACGCATGATTAAAAAGTAATTGGCGTAGCCCTTACTGCAGATGACATCGAGTTCCATGTCAAGTCTATTTTGTATTTCTGGAGAAAGTTTTTTGTATAAATCAGTGGCGCTGGAGAGAGTAATTTCACGAAGAGTATCGTTGGCAGTTTTTCCTTTTTCGAGGGGAAATTGAGGAAAGTACCATTTGCCGATTTCTATTTCAAGGTTACATTTTTCGGCGATTTTGACGGTATTTTCTAAAGCGTCTGGATATTCAGGAAAAGCTTGAGCCATTTCAGTGGGAGTTTTGATATAGAGATCGGGGCAGCTCATCATAGACATTCTTTTGGTATCTTGCAGTGTGGTTTGAGTATTGATCATCATCAATATGTCCTGTGCAAAGGCATCTTCTTTATTTAAATAATGAGCGTCGTTGGTGGCAACTAATGGAATCCCCAGTTCTCGACTGATTTTGATTATTTTTTCATTGATTTCTGTTTGATGCTCGAGGGTATCGTGGGGTTGGATTTCAAGATAGTAATCATCACCAAATAATTTTTGAAAATCGAGGGCACGACTTTTGGCTTTTTCAATATTGCCATCTAATAGTAATTGAGGAATTTCGCCGGCGAGACAGGCGCTACTACAAATTAAGCCTTCATGGTATTTTTGCAGTGTTTCCCAATCGATACGAGGTTTATAATAAAAACCTTCGATATGGGCGATCGAAATCAAATTCATAAGGTTTTTATAGCCAGTCATATCTTTGGCTAATAAAATTAAGTGGTGATTACGGCGATTTTCTATATTTTTGTCAAGTCTTGAAGTGGGAGAAACATAAATTTCGCAGCCAATAATTGGTTTGATACCAGCTTTTTGACAGGTTTTGTAGAATTCGATGGCACCGTACATATTGCCATGGTCGGTAATGGCACAGGCTTTCATGCCAAGGTCTTTGACTTTGGCGACGTATTTTTTTATATTCGTCAGTCCGTCAAGGAGTGAGTATTCGGTGTGGACGTGTAAGTGGACAAAATCAGGCATAGCCTATTATAAACATGTTATGACAAATCTGTGTTATGACAAACTGTATCAAGAAGGTAGTCTTATCTTTATAGTCGAAATTGGAGAAGGAACCTTCCATTCATATATTGGTGTTGATGGTTCTTTTTTAACGGGAAATTGCCTAACTAATTCTATTAATTTCATATTTTCGTCGTATTTTTCTTTTTCTTCTAAATATTTCAAATATTCAGGTAAATCAGTGGTTAATTGATCGAAGAGTTCTTTGGTATTTTTTGCCATGTGGCTGATTATAGCATTTGTTTTAAAGCATTAATTCTTTCGATGACGGGGGGATGGGTAGAAAAGAGGGTGGCAAGTTTGTTTTCTTTTTGGAAAGGATTGGCAATATAGAGTGAGGCGGTGGCAGTGGAGGCAGTTACTAGAATATTAGGATCTTGGCTAATTATTTGTAGAGCTTCGATTAGACCTGAGGGTTGGCGGGTTAATTTGACGGCGCTGGCGTCGGCCAGAAATTCGCGGCGGCGGGAAATGGCAAGTTGAGTTAATTGGGCGATAATTGGGGCAAAAATCATCATTAAAATGCCAAGAACGGCAAAAATGGCGCCTAATCCCCCATCGTCGCTATTGCTACGACGGCGTCCGCCGCCAAAAAACATGGAGCGAGTGGCCATATTAGTGAGTATCGATAATGTCCCAATTAGAATTGAAACAATCATCATCAAGCGAATGTCATAATTTTTGACATGAGATAATTCGTGAGCGATGACGCCCTCGAGTTGAGTGCGATTTAATTTATCCAATAATCCGGTGGTAGCGCAGATGACGGCGTGCTGAGGGTCTCTACCGGTGGCAAAGGCATTCATGGCCGATGAATCGATGACATAAATTTTGGGCATTGGGGTTTTATTGGCCATCGATAAATTTTCGGTTACTGTATAAAAATTAAAATATTTTTTTCGATCGGCCGGCATGGCTCTGTTTAGAGTCAGAACAATTTGGTCGCCATAGAAATAGCTTGAAAATGCCGAAATCAAGGCAAAAATAAAGGCACCAATCAAAAAGCTATTATCTAGGCTAAGGGCATAAGAAATGAGATAAGCGGTACCAATGATAAAAAATATAAAACCGGAGACTATAACAGTCGAACGAATTTTATTTCGTTGAATCTGTTCGTAAAAATTTATCATAATTTAACGATCGGATTTTTGGCTTCTTGCGCAGTAATTTCCAAACCTTTTTGGGCTTGGAAATTGAACATACCGGCAAGAACGCTATTTGGGAAAGTTACTAGGGCGGCGTTGTAGTCGGCAGTTAGATCAATCAAGGTACGTCTGGCATACATTAATTTGTCGCCGGTATCGCGAAGTTCAGCCATCAAATCGGTGACGACACCGGAGGCTTTGATTTCGGGATTGCTTTCGACAATGACTTGAAGGGCACCGAGGGCTTTGCCGATCAGTTCCTGTGATTTATCAATTTTGTTGGAACTAATAGCCTTTCTGGCATCAGTGAGTTGAGTAAAAATATCTTTTTCGTGTTTGAGATAACCTTTGGCGGATTCGACTAAATTAGGAATTAAATCAGCTTGACGTTTTAATTGATTGCCGATTTCTTGATTGGAGGCGCCGATTTGGACTAGGGAGGTCTTGAGGCGATTGTAGAAAGAAATTATATAAAGGACGAGGACTAAAATAGCACCATATAGTATGATCATATGGATAATTATAGCACCTTGCGGGTCCTATGGTTCACGGTTGGAACCCCTATTTGATTGTTTAATCAAAATCTATCTCAAACTCAAAGACTTGGGTATTTTAGGATAAAATTTATTGTTAATTAATCAATTATATGTTAAAATCCCACCCTATAATAAAATTAATTAAAACATATGGGATTTAAAGAAATATGCAATCATATTGCATTCATAGACATCTTTCATATATCTGAAAAAAGAACTAATGGGTATTACAAAGAATTATCAATATGGCATAGGCATACTCTTGATTTTCTTAATTCACCTTTTAATTCAACACAAGGAATTGATGGTGCTAAAGAAATCATTTTTAATTTTAAGGACAAATCAGTTGAGTATAGAGCCAAAACAATGTCTATGATTCTTGATAATCCTAAAGATATGCAATTGTTTTATCAAAGTGCATGCATGTATTTAAAAGAAAAACAAATTACAAATGGTATTAATTGTGCATCCTATGCAGCTTTTACAGCAACTTTTTCAAAATGGATGAACCCAGATAATCAAACAATTCTCATGGCTGGTACAGCAAAGATATGTGAATCTCCAAACAAAAAACTAATAGGAAAACTTTATGATCACTTTTGGGTTGAAATCAATGGAATATTATTTGACAGTAGCGGATATGGTGATTATTCTTATAATAACCATAATCCAATTGTAAAAACTGAAGATATTTTATCTGGCAAATTTGAGTTTAAACCGATAATAAAAAATCCCAAAAGATAATGAATTTAATCAAATATTTTGTGTTTCTTCAAAAATGATCGACCGGAACCAGTTTTTAAATAGGACTCAAAACCAAAAGCAATATATTGATTTTTAAAAGCAAAATAGGCAACTAATTTAACCGGCAATCTATTTTTTGTAGCAGGAACATATCCTTTTGAATGTCTCTCAAATCTCTCTTTCAAATTCCCTGTACACCCAATATACGATTTATTATCCTTACACATCAACAAATATACATAATACACATTATTATAATAATCCCGCTTTCGCTACATTTACAATAGACTAGTGATATTTTCAAAAACAGATGATTTAAAAAGCGGGTTTACCCGCCGTAGCCAAGCTTCAGCGAGGCGAAGGCGGGACCAATGGTTCACGGTTGGAACCCTTATTTAACTATTTAATTAAGACATATTATAAACTTATTGAGTTAGGAATTACAGAAACAAACGGCAAAATTGTATTTGTAGACAAAATGGGGGATGGAATATGAATACATCTCTCCACGACGAAAAGACGTTTTATAAAACATTTTTGAAAGATCTAGAACGATGTAATAATGAGGTAATTATCGAAAGCCCCTTTATAACTTCCGCAAGGATGAAAACTTATTGGCCAATTTTCCGTAAATTATACGATAGAGGTGTAAAAATCTACATTATTACTCGTGATCCAAAAGAACACAATCAGGGGTATGAAGTCCAATCCGAAAGTGAGATTAGAAAGTTAGAGATACTAGGTATCCAAGTCTTGCTCTGTACCGGCAATCATCATCGAAAATTGGCCATTATAGACCGTGAAATCCTTTGGGAAGGAAGTTTAAACATTTTGTCACAAATACATAGTCGAGAATTTATGCGTCGCCTTGAGGGCGGACGGCTTCGTATGAAAATGCTATACTTCGGTCTTATGACCAACAATTCAGGATATCTAATCAACGAACAAGATATAGCAAGTGCACTTTTTTATCTAACAACCAATGGAAACAAAAATGCCACCAAAGAAGACGCCATCAAGTTTTTAGAAGAAAATGTCAAGATGTCACACATTATTGCTCAAAAAGTAGTAGCCGACGAGCAAAATGGAAAAATAAAGAAAGTTAACCTAAACAATATCAAATGATTCTAGGTTCAAAGCTTTGGCAATCTTTCGTAAAGTTTCAACAGTAGGATTTTCTTCATCACGCTCAATACAAGCATAATAATTCACATTTATTTCGGCCTTTTTGGCAATATCGATCTGTCTCAATCCAAGTTTCAACCGTATTGCCTTTAATTTTTTACCGATTTTCTGTGGCGACATACCATATTATACTTTATTTTATAATCTATTCATATCTCAACGCATTTAGGGCGGAAATTTTGGTCGCTCGTTTAGCCGGATAAATACCGGTTAAAGTTCCAATCAACAAAGACAACACCACAATCAATACTACAAATATCAAGGGGATATAGGAAACATCAATGAGTCCCATGCCTTTAAACATCGCAAACACTGATAATATCAATCCCAATATTTTTCCCAATAAAAACCCTAACAATAATCCGCAAACTCCACCGCATAAACCCATTATCAGGGATTCTGCCAAAAATAATTCTTTCACTTCAAACGATTTCATTCCCATTGCCTTCATCAAACCAACTTCTCGTGTTCTTTCCATCAAAGACACCGTTAAAGTATTAAACATACCTAGCGCCGCCACTGATAGCGCCATAAGCCCTAGTAATGCCAACACTGTCCTAAGAGTATTAAACAAACTGTTAATTTGAGCCACAGTATCGGAGACCGAACTGGTCACATATCCCATTGCTTCAATTTGTCGCCTAATTATAGGCAAATTACTCGCATTAGCCGCCACCATTTTTACCTGTGAATAATTTTCTACTCCCAAACCTCGAAGATCAATAAATGGTACAAAAAATATTGGTGAGTTCACATCTGGAGTGACTCCGATAATTTCATATTCTGTCGGCATTGACTCAACTGTTTCGTTTTCTTTTGACAATAAATTACCCACCACCACAAAAGTCGTTTTAAATTTCTTGCCCACCGCCTCATTTTCTTTTATCCCCAACACCGTCAAAAATGTTTTATTAACCACCGCTTTTTTCAAAGCCAAATCCGAGACTTCCACCAAGTTTTGTTTAACTTCTTGATCAACCGCCACCGTATTTTCCAATATTTTTATCTCCGAAATTAACCCAAAATAACCAATTTCATTGGTTTGGCCACCATCTTGGTCTCTTAAAACCATATACTCCCCATTTTCACAATCGCCCTCGGTTTCATCACACTTTTCCATTTTCCACAACAATACTTTTGCCTTAATCCATTTAGTCGATGTCATACCATCCAAATCCACAAATTTAGTTCCGCTTACTTCAATTCCAGCAGCCGAATCTTCGGTCTTTTTAGTATAACCCAAAATTTTTGCCTTTGGATCGGCACTTTCTCGCACTTTTATCCAAGCCTTTGAATTAATAGAATAATTAATCGTTTGTTCCGCCTCGCCAGTATCAACACTAGCACTAGCACTGGCACTATTAGTACTTTCATCTGCCGTCAATTCCACCATCACCGCATCTGTCTTGCTTTGTATTACCTTATTGGTCAAATCATTACTTTCAAAAATCTTCCCATAAATCGGCTTTATCGCTGATTGTTTCAAATAATCCGAAGTCACTCCATACACTGCCATATCGGATACGGAGTTATTGTAACTAACTCGACCAACCACCGAAATCAATGGCAAAACTGCTTTGACATTTGATATTTCTTTTAACTGATTTAAGGTTTGATCATTAATTTTTAATTTACCGCCAGTTTGAGGCACTACATCGGCCTGACTCATTTCTTCAAGTCGAGCCACTCTTTTGACAACTAATTCCTGTAATCCGTAACCAAGTGATACCAAAAACACAATAATCGCAATCCCAATGGTCATTCCACCAATTGTAATCATCGTTCTATTTTTCTTTGACATCAAATTCCTTATCGATAACTCCAATAAGTCAATCTGTGTAATTGATCCATTTTTCACTCTGCTACCGGGTATTATCATTTTAATTTTTTTTCTCGAAATCCAGCTCAAAAATTTTGCCAAGAAATAAAACAAAATTAAAATAACAAATGGTATTGATTTAAATCGTTTTTTATTCATTTATACTTCCTTTGCGTTTACATTTAATTTTTTTGGTCATTAATTTTTCTTCTTTGCCATCATAAATCCC
>Ga0247841_10011139_pt1 | contig 12038 bp, 13 predicted proteins | sample LaCruzMarch2015__2_FD_192410 | JGI IMG/M metagenome (GOLD analysis project Ga0247841, IMG submission 192410) | Freshwater microbial communities from meromictic Lake La Cruz, Castile-La Mancha, Spain - LaCruzMarch2015_18m | ecosystem: Environmental > Aquatic > Freshwater > Lake | place: Spain...
GTTGGTTATTGTGATAACTGTTATTATAGTTCTAACTACAACCTCTATTGCCGTGATTGTATAGATTGTACGACGATAGAACATGCAGAAAGATGTTACTCCTGTACACTGTGCTATGAGCAGTGTTATAACTTGCAATATGCTCTTTGTTGTAATCAGTGTAGTGATAGTAGTTTTTTGTATGATTGTATCTGATGCAACCACTGTTTTGCGTGCTGGAATCTCAGAAATAAGTCATACTGTATTTTTAATGAAGAAATGGAGAAGGAAGACTATCTTAAAAGAAGAGAGCAAATACTACAACAATACTCTTATCAAGAGTTTTATAAAAAATACTTTGAGGCCTGTAAGAAAAATGCCATTCATAAGAACTTATGGAATTTTGATAATCAGAGAAGTGTATGAGATTTTTTGAGTAATTGTGATGATGTCTTTATGGGCTTCAGTATGCATGACGCCATCCATACACGATACTGTACTGACGGAGCGGGGTGTAATGATTTTTATGATGTTACTGAGCCTTTTGAAGGCACATGGCAATATGAAACTCATGCCCTTCTTCGGGGGAGTAATATGCTTTTTTCCTCACGTTCTTTTGAATGTACTTTTTGACTTTATCTGGAATCCTGCCAATCGTCATCACATTGTTTTGGTTCTTGTTCTCTGAAGAATGGATCCCACTGTATCCTCAATAAATCTTACTCTGTCCAAGAATATGAAACACTCTGTGGTAAGATCATAGATCATATGAGAAGTACTGGGGAGTGGGGTGAATTTTTCCCTCATGAACTCAGCCCCTTTGGATACAATGAAACAGTTGCCAATGAATATTTCCCGATGACAGAAGATGAGGTACGAGCGAAAGGATGGAATTGGCACACTGAAGATACAAAACCATTCGAAGGAACAGCATATGTTCCACTCCCCATCAGAGAATACGATGAAAGAGTCGTCGGTTTTGAAACAGCCCAAAAGAATATTGATGGAGTCCTCACCGGTACTGTTGTATGTGAAGTCACAAAGAAACCCTTTAAAATCATCAAACAAGAGCTTGCCTTCTATATTGAGAACTGAACACCTATTCCTACGAAACATCCTGACCAAAGACATAAAGAACGGATGGATCTGAGAAATCCGAGAACGCTCTATGAGAGGACGTGTTCTGAATGTGGAAAAGATATTATGACTACCTATGCTCCTGAGAGACCGGAAAAAGTCGTCTGTGAGGAATGCTATAGGAAACTTGTCTATTAGGAGAAAAAAGTTGGGTTTGTTGGTTTTTATTTGTTGTTGAACTAATATTCCTTAAAAATGTGTTAAAAAGGCGGTATAAATGCTTGCTTTTTTCTCTCTTTTATTATCATCAGAATATGCTAAGAACTATCGCTTATATTATTTTTTTGTGCACTGGGATTTTTGCCTTCAGTTTGATTGTGCTTTTTTTCCGTTCACAGGGTGTTGAAACGCCTCAAATTTCCCAAAGTAATGGGCAAAATATCACTTCCCAAAAAACATTGGATGCCATACAAAAAACATATATTTTTAAAAATTCTCCACAAAAAGATATTTTCGGTGTCTCTATCTTTCATTTTGATGTTGATATCAAGACGTCTGATAGGATTCGGATGTATGTCTTTCATGATGACTATGCCACTATCAAGAAAAATCTTTCAGTGCTAGATAACATCTATACTTTTTCAGAAGTTGATGAACCATTTTGAAAGGTCTTTTTCCTTAATGATAAAAGTACTGATAAGCAGATTGTTCGATTTGTGACCGATGTTGACGGTACTGTCCTAGGATTTGAAGTCTTAAAAGACGAATATAACCGTTTAAGGGCTTTACTTTCACAATAATTTTTCTATAATCATTTTTATATTTACTAATTTTTTATGCAAAAAAAACACCAATTAACGCGGGAGGGGCTTGAGCGTCTTCAAAAAGAACTAGAAAATCTCCAAAATATCTCTCGTGTAGAGATTGCGGAAAAACTCAAAATCGCCATTGCCTACTGAGATCTTTCGGAAAATTCGGAATACCAATCTGCTCGAGACGAGCAGGCAGCTATAGAAATGCGTATTTCGGAAATAGAGGACATATTTGAAAACTATGAGATTTTGGACATAGACAAGAAAGCGAAAAAGAATAATACCGTCACTATCGGAAGTACTTTTACGCTCAGTATGGATGGAGTAAAAAAAGTGTTTACACTTGTTGGGAGCACAGAAGCGGATATTCTCCAAAATCGTATCTCGAACGAATCACCTATTGGCATGGCTGTGATAGGAAAAAGTGCCTGAGAAGAGGTGGAGGGGGTAGCACATGCATGAGCATTTCATTATAAACTTATTGATATCACATAACCCATGAATCTCTTCTTCTATAATTATATTGTCTTTATTCCACTTGTTGCCTATGTCGTAGCAACAGTGTTAAAATGAGCTTTTTTATGGAGAAGAAATGCTTTCAATGTCAGTAGTATGCTCTCGACTGGGGGTATGCCAAGTGGACATTCTTCGCTGGTTGCGAGTGTTGCAACAGCTGTAGGTATCAAATATGGCCCATTTCATGATCTCTTCGCGATCGTTCTCGTCTTCGCAGCAATCGTCATCTATGATGCGATGAATATCCGGTATCAGTCAGGACTCCATGCCCATGCTCTCAATAAAATACGAGGAGAAAAACAACTCAATGAGTCTCTTGGACACCTCCCATCAGAGACGCTTGCATGAAGTATTGTCGGTGTGTTTGTGGCAGCAGCATTGATGTATATATAAAAACATAAAAAAGATATTTGCAAGTATAAAAAACTCTAGTGTATTGATTCATATTTCTGCACTCTATAATTAGAGGGCACTGTTTTAATTCTTTATTTTCGTTTTATGTACTCCCTTAATCGAGCTCAGCTCATTGGCAACGTCACTGGAGACCCGGAGGTTCGCGCATTGCCAAATGGTCAGCGCGTGGCAAATTTTTCTATCGCGACCAATCGCCGTTATACGGATAGTGCTGGTGTCCAACAGGATGTTCCAGAATATCACAATGTAGTAATGTTTGGGAAATTGGCTGAAATATCAGAACAATATGTGCACAAATGAAATAAGCTCTATGTAGAAGGTCGCATCCAGACAAGAAGCTGGGAAGACCAGGCTGGTCAGAAAAAATATAAAACAGAAATCGTGGTAGAAGATATGATTATGCTGACACCAAAATGATCGAGTGGAGAAGGATTTCATTCATCTGCCAGTAATCCTACACCGTCAAATGAAGAAAATGCACCAGTCCATACGACAATCCCACCCCAGGAAGAACGTGTCTCTATCGAGGATGTACCATTTTAGTTCTTAATTTTTTCTTATGCCAGTCAAAAAAGCTTCTGCTCCTGCAAAAAAGACCATCAAAAAACCAATCGCAAAATGAGCGACCACTCCTAAAGAAAAACTTGAAAGCCTTCAGGTAGATGCGAAAAAACTCTTGCGAGAAGTAGAAAAAGAAAAAAATCTTCGCTCAATTGTAGGATATATGACCATAATTGGTTGGCTCATAGCGTATTTTGGGATTATATCCAAAAATGATGAATATGAATTATTTCATCTGAGACAAGCCCTTGGACTCCATGTGACTATATTTGTGTGTGAGATATTTAGTTTTCTGATTTTTTTCTTGATTCCTCTTCTGTGGGTAGTGTATATTGCTATGCTTATTATACTTGCCATGAAAGCACGGGAAGGACTAAAAACAGAAATACCATACCTGGGTAAGAAATTTCAGGACTGGTTTTCCTTTTTGTAATATATGGAGGAGATAGATATCATAATATCAAAAGATGGTAGAGAGTTTGTAGTATATTCTGGCATTTCAGATAAGCTCCTTCATCAACTCATCACATTTTCATCAGTTTATGATGAGGCTGTGCAGAGGTTCACGGGAGATTCGGAAAGGTTTATGAGTGAGGAAAAGACAATACTTTGGTTACAAGACAATGGGAGAAGGGTTTATACTTTGGTTCCAAAAGACGATAGAGAGGTATTAGCGGGGTTTTCATGGCTGAGAGCTGACGAACAGGATTTTACTCTCGATACTGTGAGCAATCCAGAACTTTTTACAGAGTATCAGACTACTTGAGGAAGATGAATTCATACTGTAGCAACTCGGCTCTACGGAGATTTTCGTGGGCAAAGACTGGCAACCCCTTTTATGGAATCAGTCCATCGAGACTATGTGGCACACGGAGGATGAAATATCACAGGTATCTTAGCAATTATTCATAGAGATAACATACCATCACAAAAATTATCTGAAAGATTAGGATACCAATACCTATGATTGCGAGGAGATCGTGTATTATGGATACTAAATAGTACTAATATTCAGAGATATATAGGAGAATAAGACACGAAAACCCCCTCGTAAAGAGGGGATTTAACAAATACGTTGAAGGAGGATTATTCCCCAGCCTTTTTTGAATTCAGGAGAGCTTTGGTACCACCCTTTTTGATAGGTACAATCTTACATTCGACATGATGACGAACGTTTTTATCAAACTTTTTATACTTTTTTGTCTTATCCATATCGACAGGGTTTACACGGAGATACCCGCATTCACGACCTGACTCGAGAGAGATAAGTTTAAACTTTTGTCATTTACCTTTTGCCATATGAAATAATTAGAAAAACAGGGGTATTATAGGGAGATAGATTTTTTTGCAAATGTATTTGTACTATGTTTTATTTTTCTGGAGTCGGACGACCGTCTCGATATGGTGCGTATGAGGAAACATATCCACAGGTGTAATATCTGTAAGTTGGTACTCATCAGCTCCACATATGATGACGAGATCACGCGCAAGTGTTGCCGGATTACAACTCACATAGATGATTTCTTGCGGAGAAAAGTTTTTTATGATTTCTGGGGCATCAGGATGCATACCAGCTCGAGGAGGGTCGATGATGATGACGTCAGGAGTTTTATTTTCTTTTTGTTTCCAACTTTTTAGAAAATCCTCGACAGGAGCATTGATAACCTCCACATTCTTTAAACCATTTTTCTCGAGATTACGAATATTATCCTCACTTGCTGAAGGTATTATTTCGACAGAATAGACTTTCTTTGCTTTCTCTGCCACAATCATTCCGATGGTTCCGGTGCCAGCGTAGAGATCAAAGATAACTGGAGACTCTGTCCGAATCATATCTTGCGTTGTCCTATAGAGCATTTCTGCACCGAGAGTATTCGTCTGAAAAAAGCTACGAGGACTTATTTCAAATGTGAGATCAAAGAGCTTTTCTGAGATAATCGGATTCCCAGCGATGAGCTCATATTCTCCTTGGACAATATCAGCTCTCCCAGAATTATGAAGGAGATAAAAAGAATCTACCACAATATTTTTTTCTTTAAATATATTCACGAGAGATTTCAGTGCCACACGAAAATCTTCTACGACCGAATCAGTTTTTTCTCAGAGAAAGTTTGTATTGACGGACAAAATCACCATCGTTTCATTGGTTCGTTTTCCTTGTCGGATAACAAGATGACGCCAAAAACCTTGATACATCTTGGTATCATAGGTGGGGAGCCTACTTTCACGAGCAAACTGATCAAAAATATGAAAGAGGGTATTTGCTGTTTCATCTCCGAGGACGCAATACGAACAGTTGATGATTCTATCAAATTGACCTGGAGCATGAAATCCAAAACGATATTCCTCATGGATTCATTCACGTCCCGAGATATATTTCCCCCAACTAAATTCTATCTTATTTCGATATCCGTGTATTTCAGGAGATGCTTGAATCGGATGCCAAATAGTGTCCTTGGTTAGTTCTGGTACATGATAAAAGACTTCTCGAATTTGTTGTTCTTTGATTTTTATCTGTTCCTCGTAAGGAATAGGGAGCCATCGACATCCTCCATAGACCTGAAAATGCTCCGGAAGAGATGCTTCGAGAGGAGATTTCTTGACGACCTTCAGTATCTGTCCCTCGATTCTATTGGAGCGATTTTTTACCACGCGGATATCGACGATGCTTCCTGGTATAGCTCCTCATGAAATAAGTATTTTTTTGCCAGAAGTTGGATCGATACCGAGTCAGGTTCATCAGAGTATGAGTTTATCGACGGTGATATTTGGGATAATCTCATTTTTTTGCATGGGAGTACGTATGTTTATAAAATAATTTCCTTTTTTTTGTGTTTTGCATGAGGATCTGAAAAGCTTTCCTCATGATCATATATCTTGACACCATCTCGGTCGATATGATTTTTGAGTACTATTTCGGCTGCACCATAATCAATCAGTCCTATCTTACGAGAGATACTGAGTTTTTGACTCATGGTAGAGGATATCTTGAGCATCTTTTTCTCATCAAGGTTTCCAGAGAGAGCGATATCGATATCAGAGGTTGGTTTTGCATTATCGAGGGCATGAATCCCAAATACCCAAGCCTGGTGCACATCCGGAAAACCACCGAGGCAAACTCGTATTTTTTCGAGAAGTTGGAGCGTAATATAGGGGAAGTGTACATGAAATGATGTACGTTGTGAGTTCATAATGCGGGACATACTAATATAAAATAATAAAGAAGAATTTTTCTTACAGCTCGTCCAATTATAAGCTTTTCATAGGAGTGCCATCTCTGAGCATGGCTTCATGGATAGAGTGGGCCGCAAGACATCCTTCGGCAGCCGACATAATGGTTTGACGAAATTTGGCAGAATTGGTCGTCACATCTCCAGCAGCATACATATGGTCATTAGAGCTTTTTTGATGAGCATCGACGATGATGCATCCCTCATCGTCCGTTGCGACTCAGAGGTCTTGTATAAGTTCAATACTGGGCACTGATCCGACAGCGATAAATACGCCCTGTGTTGGGATAATTCTCCCATCGGTAGTCGTGACAGATTCGACAGCGAATTGACCATTAATTTCAGCAACCTCTGTATTAAAAACAATCTCCATATTTGATTCTGCGAGGACTTTGTCAACCCAGATTTGTTCTGCCTTTGGTTTGTCTTTTCGTACCAGTATTTTAACATTTTTACAAAGATGAGCGAGATAGAGTGCTTCTGTAAATGATGAATCGCCACCACCGACGACGATGATATCGCGCCCTCGGAAAAAATTTCCATCACACGTCGCACAATAAGATACTCCTGCCCCGAGGAGTCTCTCTTCTCCAGGAACATTCAAATGCCGGTAAGCATTTCCTGTTGCGTAGATGAGGTAATCACAGGTATATTCTTCCTTTCGAGCGGTTATAACAATAAAATTTCCTTTATTTTGTACTGTGTCTTTTGTGCTTTGTATTGATATGACAGTATCGTATGTTATTTCTGATCCAGATACTTTCGCATGTTCTTCAAAACGTCGCATAATATCGCCTCCAGATTCAGAGAGAGTTCCTGGATAGTTCTCAACACAATGCGAAGTGGCGAGTGCTCCGCCAGGTTGTGCTCCGATGATAAGGTTTTGAATACCATAGCGACTCGCATACATACCGGCAGGAAGGCCAGCGGATCAGGTTCAGATGATAATAAGGGGATAATGTTGCATGGAGGATTTATTATTGCTCTATAATTTAGATGCTTCTAACACAAGATTTAATTTTACGATATTCACAAAAGTTCCTGAACTCAACCAAGTCCAAATGATATGAAGATAACTATATAAAAACAAAGAATCAGCCCAAGAAGTATAAATCAAATTAACCCAATAATATCAGTCTTTTTGTAGACTCGGTCCAGTGCTATATACCAGAGGACGAGAGCAGTATAGGTAGAGAGGCCTAGTGCGGTCGTCGTATCTCATTTGACGTATTTTGAGATAATAAATGCTCTCCAAAAATTCATGGCGACAATTGCCAAAAATCCTATAATTATCAAGATGGCCAAGATAGCCATAGCGGTATAAATATTGGAATTTATCTCAGGAAAGAATCTATAGTCTATGATACCGAGTAGTATTAAACTTACCAAACTTCATAGAGTAATAATCCATGGAAGCAGCGTAATAATAAAAGCTTTTTTAGAAGATTTTGTAATAGTTTTTATGAGAGAGTAGTACCGAGCAAAGGGTACCCAAGAAATACCAGAAGAAGTCTTTTTGTGATAGTGTTTATTGAGAAGGCTGAGACTGTATGAACCAATACAATATAGGAAAACGGGCAATCCAATATAGAAGAATCCAAAAAATAAGAATCCAAGAATGGTCGTCCAGAGGCTTCCAGTCGATCATGATGTTGCGATATCTGAGATATCTAGCATTGATGTGTCTTGTGCAAAAAGCGATGTCGCCATGAGTCATATGGCGGAAAAGAATACTTTTTTCATAAAAAAGAGAAAGAAAATAGGTGGGGAGAGTATACAGACAGTATCTCATATGTAAATAAAATATCGTGAGATTCTCACTTCACTTTCCAAAGATTTGACTATACTGGGTCTTATATGTGAAGACGTAAACAAACATTTTGACTCACTCATACTACACAAACGATGATTGTGGGTACCGTATTGGTATTTTTGGCTGTTCTCGTTTTCTTTGCAGATAAGGAGTACTTGACCCGATATCTCACCCCACTCTTTGGGGTATATTTTCGATGGTTTTTTTCTCCTGTTGCTCTTCTGACAGGACTGCATATGTTGATTGGGAAGAACTCCTTTGATCTTCGTCGGGGTCTTGGACTAATTCTTTTTTGGCTTTCAAGTGTTTCACTTTGGAGTTTTATAGTAGACGAGACTCTTTCAAAGAAACTCTTTTTTGATATCCATACGCCACTTATTCGTACCTTTGATACGATTCCTGCGATGACCCTTATCATTGGGTGTCTCCTTTTTTCTCTCTACCTCCTCTTTCATATTTCTTATCGTCGTATTCTCGGTAAAATGTGAAATGCTACAGGATATGTCTATCAAAAACAAGTCGAAGCTCTCAATACTTTTGGCGACTCTCTCCGAGAAAAACAACAAGAAAAGAAAAAAATTCCCGTAATCGATCGGCGTATAAAGGACAGAAATACGACGCTGAATTCAACCATTGAGAAACTTTCCGCTAATTCATCTTCACAATATGCCGGTATGGTTCCTCAGAAAATATCGTTTTTTGATAAAATTCGTACCAATGGTGGTATGCTTGCTACACCTTCTGAATGAGATTATGCCCCAAAAGGTACAAGCTCTTCTATTCCGATCTCACGATCTGTCCCTATTATTACCAAAAATGTCTCTTCTGAAAAACAAAAAGAGCCTCATCAATTCAAGGGAACTTGGAACTATCCACGGTCTGATCTCCTCACTTTTCATCCTAAAGGAAAACCGCTCACGAAAGAAGAAGTGGAACTCCAGTCAGCGATTATTGAGCGCACACTTCTCCAGTTTAAGATAGAGGTGCATATGGCCGGGTATCAAGTGGGTCCGACAGTGACACAATATCGCCTTCGTCCGGCTGATGGATCTCGACTGAATAAGATAGAAGCCCTCAAAAAAGATCTGACTCTCGCACTTAAAGCAAAAAGTATCCGTATCCAGGCACCAATTCCTGGTCTTGGACTGGTAGGTATCGAAGTTCCTAACGAGAGAAGAGATGTTGTCTCGCTCCGTGAAATCGTCGAATCCCCACAATTTGCCAAAAATACTTCCAAATTGGCTATGTGTCTGGGGTCCGGCATTGCTGGAGATCCTATTGTCTGTGATCTCAAGGATATGCCCCATCTTCTTATCGCTGGTCAAACAGGCTCTGGTAAATCAGTTGGGATGAATGGATTTCTTATCTCTCTGCTCCTCCGTAATTCTCCTGCGGAACTTCGGATGATAATGATCGATCCAAAACGAGTGGAACTGGGTGTTTATAATGGTATTCCACATTTACTTGCGCCAGTCATTAATCATCCGGAAAAAGCACTCAATGCCCTTAAGTGGTCCGTCGCAGAGATGATTCGCCGGTACGATCTCCTGAATGAGACACGATGCAGAAACCTCGGAGAATATAATGCAAAAGTTTCTGGAAATGAGAAAATGCCAGCCATCGTTATTGTGATAGATGAGCTCAACGATCTGATGATGAGTGGCAATAAAAAAGATGTCGAAAATGTAATCGCACGTATTGCACAGATGGCGAGAGCTGTTGGTATGCACCTTATCGTAGCGACACAGCGCCCATCGGTTGATGTTATCACGGGTCTTATCAAGGCAAATATTCCAAGTCGTATCGCCTTTACTGTCGCATCACAAGTCGATTCTCGTACGATTCTCGATCGTGTCGGGGCCGATGATCTTCTCGGAAAATGAGATATGCTCTATTCTCCAAGTGGTGTGATGGAACCAGAGCGAGTACAATGAGTCTTCGTAAAGACAGACGAAGTAGAAAAAGTGATTAATTTTATCAAGCTCCATACTGATGCAGAAACTGCTGCCAATATGTATGATATGAGTATCGTCGAGTGAGAGACAAAAAATGGCCCTGGAGATGTCAATGGAGATGGTCGTGCTGACGAAGAAGACGATTTTATCATTCAACAAGCGATTGAGGTGGTTCGTTCCAGTGGGAAAGCATCCACATCACTTCTTCAAAGACGTCTCAAGCTTTGATACGCACGAGCCGCTCGTGTGATGGACGCGCTGGAGGAGATGGGAGTTGTTGGGCCTTCTGAAGGCAGTAAACCAAGAGAAGTTTATTAATTCTTTTTTATGACCCATTGTTGCATTGCCTGTAGTATGCCTCTGATTGATCCTGCCGATTGTTCACACGGAGACTTATTGTCTCCAGCGTGTGTGCATTGCACAGATGCGCACGGTAATATAAAACCATGTGAAGAAATATTTGAGGGAGGCGTACAATTTTTTATACAAGCAACAGGTCTTCCTCGGGATATGGCTCTCAGAATTGTGCGAAAAAATATGAAAGCATTGCCTTACTGGGATGGCAATACCTCAGAATGTCTTCTAGGAGATGTCGCAACGGATGAAGAGTTTGAAGCTGTACTGAGCCAATTATAAAGGAGGTATTTTTCAGTAAAATATTTGTATTTCCTCTCACGATATGATAGAATCATTTCATGGTACAAATAGTCACTCCAGAAATACCTGAAAAAGAACGTCTTCTCAAGAATTTTTTTAATGTCATAGGCGTGTATGGAGCGCTCTGGATTATATTTCATTTGACCAGTGTTTTTTTCTTTGGTTTTATCGTTGGCTCACCTCTCTTGGTAGGTATATTTCTCGGCATCGGAAATATATGGTCCATGCTTATCGATGTTCCACTGAGTACTATTCAGAGGCAAGCATCTTCAAAAACGATGCTCTCTGTAGCGAATGCACTGATGCTCATAGCTGCAATATTCTTTCTCTATCTGGTCTATTCGTCATTTGATGCAGGATTCAAATTGAGCGGGACTATTAGCGAGATTACACGAAACTTTTTCGCCAACGGTATCAATATAATACTTCTCTTCACTATCGGTATTCTCTACGGAACAGTCAAAGAAATCTATGATATTGTGACGCTGTCCTATCTTCTCAATCATGCTGATCCTTCGGAATACGATAAGGTACTCTCAAAAAATAATATCTATTTCGGTGTCTGAACAATCGCGGGCGTTCTTTTATCAATCCCAGTATTATGATTTCAGACACAATCAGTTCAGCTCATTCTTTTCCTGTTGATATTTCTGATAGTTCTTTCATGGGTTTTTATCCAGTATTATTTTGATAATTCTCATGAAGTATTCAATCTGAATACCGTGAAGAGTCTTCATATACTCGAAGAGGTAAAAGATCTCGAAAAGACATCTCAGGCCTATGTGCAAAAAAGTATTTCTACACTTGATTTTGAACGAGCGAAACAATGAGCGCAATATCTGATTCTCAAACCAAAACAAATCGTAGCCCAATTCGACTGGGGAGATATTTGGCAAAAAACCAAGCAGGAATATAGGATGATTTATACATTGGTCTTTAGTAAACACTCTTTTGTCCCCATTCTTCTGTGGACAACAGGAGGAATACTTCTTTTTGGCTGCTGGGATAATGTCGCTACAACATT
>Ga0247841_10011141_pt1 | contig 12037 bp, 15 predicted proteins | sample LaCruzMarch2015__2_FD_192410 | JGI IMG/M metagenome (GOLD analysis project Ga0247841, IMG submission 192410) | Freshwater microbial communities from meromictic Lake La Cruz, Castile-La Mancha, Spain - LaCruzMarch2015_18m | ecosystem: Environmental > Aquatic > Freshwater > Lake | place: Spain...
TGCTGATTCTGCTTTTTCTCCTAATGTTTTTGACAAGGCGTTTCTGTATTCCTCTGTAAGTAAAGGTAGATTTAATCTGATAATAGTCTTATCAACAACTGCCGACATACCAAGCCCTGATTGAGCAATCGCTTTTTCGATTGGTTCAATATAAGAAGCATCCCACGGCTGAATGGCTATTTGGTTTGTTGAAGGGGTTGAAATCGCGCCAAGTTGCTTTAAGGGGAATTTCTGGCCAAAAGCATTTACCTCGATATCTTCAACTAAAGCTGGTGAAGCTCTTGAGGTTCTTATTTTTGCCAATTCTCCTTCAAAAAATTTGAATGTTTTTTCAAATTCCGGTTTGGCGTTATTTATAAAATCTTTGTAATTTGCCATCTATATGTTTATTAATAGTATTTCTAACGCTAATTTGGGATTAGCATTTGTAAATAATAATTTATTGTTTATTTCTTCTGTTAACTCTAGAGATTTTTTTAATTTAGGAACATCCGACGTCCCAATTTTTAATAAAAGCTGTTGTCTTAAATATTTTTGTAAAGCTTGCACAATTTCTCCTGCGTTTTGTTTTTCAAAGTCGATTGCTTTTACATATCTAAATTTATCTGCAAAATTAGAATTAATTACGGGCAACAAATCTTTTAACAATTTTTTTTCTCTTTCTAATTTTTCTGAACTTTCCGGTAAATCTTTGGGCTTAAAAAATTTCATTGGCTGGCATCTAGAATATATTGTAGGCAGCATCATGTCTGGTTTTGAGGTAATCAAAAATAAAATTGTTTGACCTTTCGGCTCTTCTAGGGTTTTTAAAAAACAGCTCTGCGCCTCTTGATTCATATTCTCGGCATTGTCTATTAAAACAGCTTTAAAAGATCCGTAATATGATTTATAGCTCAAAAAATTTTGGACATCTCTTATTTGAGAAATTTTTATTTCTCCCCCGTCTCCAAATGTTTGATCCTTCTCGTTAGCAACGCGCAAGATTTTAAAATCCGGAAAATTTTCCTTCTCTATTGATAAACAACTAAAGCATTTCTGACACGGTGATTTTTTCTCTTTACAATTTATAAGTTTAACTAATTCTTTTGCAAAAAGTTTTTTTCCTATACCTTCTGCTCCTGAAAATAAATATGCGTGAGAAAGTTGATTTTTCTCAAATTTATTTTTCAGAAACTCCCATTGTTTTTGATGACCAATCAACATAAACTAAAAATATAAACGAGGGTAGTTTGCCCTAAGAAAATAGCTTTCGCAGCCTCACCAGCATGGTCTCGTCGAAGGCGAGTGGCGAGGCGAGAACGCAGGTTGCGAAATTCCGCTGGAAATTTCGACAACCGATATTTTCGGGGTAAATACCCGAGTATTTTATTTCTTTGACATTACAACTTTTTTGTACTCGTCTAAGTGCTCTAAAACTGTTCCAGTTCCTTTTACTACACAAAATAATGGCTCTTCGGCCACGAAACAAGGAACTCCCGTGCTTTGGGCAATCAATTCGTTAATTTTTGGAAGTAGGGCTCCTCCGCCAGCCATTATAATTCCTTTGTTCATTATGTCGGCTGATAGTTCTGGTGGAGTTTCTGCAAGCACGTGCTTAGCCGCCATAATAATTTCGGCTAAAACATCTGAAATTGCCTCACAAACTTCGTTATTAGAAATTTTAATAGTTCTTGGTAAACCCAAAATTAAATCTCTTCCTTGGATTTCTAAAAATCTCAACTCTTTTTGAGGAAGCGCAGTACCAACTTTTATTTTTATTTCTTCTGCAGATTGAGTTCCAATCGCTAGGTTATATTTTTTCTTTATATATTCTGCAATTGCTGCATCAATTTTATCTCCGGCAACTCTTATTGAATGCCAAGTAACAATTCCTCCTAAGGAGATTACTGCAACCTCTGAAGTACCTCCACCAATATCAATAATCATATGGCCAGAACAAGAATTAATTGGTATACCAGCTCCTATGGCAGCCAAAATTGGCTCTTTGGCAACATAAGCTGATTTTGCTCCAGCTGATAAAGCAGCTTCGATTACTGCCCTTCTCTCTGTGGAAGTAATTCCAGCAGGAACAGAAATAACCAATTCCGGTTTTAAAAATTTGAATCGGCCCGTGGTTTTGCTGATGAAATATTTCATCATCGCTTGAGTCACTTTATAGTCAGCGATAACTCCATCTTTAAGCGGTCTATAAACCTTTATATCAGCAGGAGTTCTGCCAATCATTTCTTTTGCGTGTTCTCCAACCGCTAAAATTTTGTTGTCAGCTAGAGAAATTGCCACAACTGATGGCTCATACAAAACAACTCCCTTACCCTGAACATAGACAAGAGAATTGCAAGTTCCTAAATCAATCGCAATTTTATTATTAAACATGATGATTTTTACAAATATAATTTATGATGGAGAAAATCAGCACCCCGCCCTCTAAGCTCTTGATTTTATTCATTTAGCATAGAGGGCGGGGTCAAGCTCATTTCACTCGCTTGATATCTGCTCCAAGTTTCTGCAAGCGTTCTTCTATTTTTTCGTACCCCCTATCTACTTGATACGCATTATTTATAGTTGTGGTTCCTTGCGCAATCAAACCTGCCACAATCAGAGCCGCTCCAGCCCTTAAGTCTAGGCTTGGCATTTCAATCCCTCGCAAATGTGTTGGACCATTAATAATAGCTCTGTGAGGGTCGCAAAAAATAATATCCGCACCCATTTTATTTAATTCTTCCAAATATTTTAACCTACCTTCAAATAAGGGGTCGTGTATAAGCGTAGCACCTTTTGTTTGTGTCGCCAAGACTCCAAAAAGAGGGAGTAAATCTGTGCCGATTCCAGGATGAGGCATGCTTTGTATTTTATCCATTGAAAACTTTGGAGAAAAAAGAACTTTTACAGATTTTTTGTCTGGAAACTCAAAATTCGCGCCAAATTTTTTCAGTTTTTTAAAGAATAATGTTAAGTGTTCCGTATCAACATTCTTTATCAGAATTTCTCCTTTTGTCGCTAATGCTAAAAGAATAAATGTGCCCGCTTCGATCGGGTCAGAAACAATTTCGTGATTAAAACCTTTTAAATTTTTGCTTCCTGTAATTTCAAAAATATGCGCTCCGGAAATTTTTATCTTAGCTCCCATTTTATTTAAAACTTTTGCTAATTCTTGCACCTGATAATCTTGATCTGCAATTTTTAAAATTATTTTTTCATCTAGGGATGCTGCATATAGCAAAACGTTTTCCGTTGCCGTAACTGAAAATTCCTCAAGAACAACTTCATGGTCTTCCTCTAATTTAATATCCTTTTTTTCAAACTGATTAAATTTTCCTTTTTGCTTAACGTCAACGCCCATCTGAGAAAAAGCATCAAAATGAGTATCTAATGGTCTCGCTCCAATAATACATCCTCCGGGAGATTTTGTTTTAAAATTACCGAACCTAGCCAAAAACGGGCCCCAAAACAAAACCGAACCCCTAAAATGGCTTATAATCTCTTGAGGCAACTTTTTAATATCAATATTTTTGCACTGTATTTTTACTTCTCTCTGACCTAGCCATTCTATATCTGCTCCGATTGCCTGCAAAATATCAATAAATTTAAAAACATCTTCTATCAAAGGGATGTTTGTTATAATGCAGGACTCTTTTGTTAAAAGTGTTGCAGCCAAAATTGGGAAGGCTGCGTTTTTTGAACCCCCAACTTCAATTTCTCCTTTTAGCGGTCTCCCTCCTTTTATAACAAATTTATCTGCCATTTTAAAACCTAATTATGGTTTATCTTAATCTAAAATTATCATCTTGTAAAGTGGCTGTAAAATGTGGAAAAAATAATGATTTTGTGGTAATATATGGTTAATTATATGACAAAAAAAACTCGGCTAATAATACTGCTTATTTGTATTATTTGTTTTTCCGCTATAGCTCCAATTTTGGTGGCCTACTCAATGGGCTATCGTTTTGATTTTGAAAAAATGAAAATTGTGGCAACCGGCGGAATTTATGTCAGAACCTTTCCTTCAGCTGATATAATCACAATCGATTCTAATATTTCCGAAAAACCTGGATTTTTGGCGAATTCTATTTTTGTACAGAGTTTACTACCAAAAAACCATACTGTTTTTGTAATAAAAGATGGCTATCATGACTATTCTAAAACTCTGACAGTTGAAGAAAATAAGGTAACAAAGTTAGAAAATATCTTACTTATAAAAAATAAGATTAAGTTTGAAACTGTCTTAACAGCTGGGCCGACTATACAATTGTCACCTTTTGATAAAATCGAAAAATATATAATAAAAAATAGTAACTTATATTATTCTAACGCAACCGAAAATGCTACTCTAACGGCAACCCAAAAAACAACTCCCGTTATTAAAGGATCAATAGCTTTTTCATTAATGAATAATAATATAATATGGCTTGGATCAGACGGATTTTTATACCAAACCGACCAATCTAATTTATCAACAAAACCGACCAAGCTCATACTAACGCCACTAAAAATAAGCAAAGATGGTTACTATAAAATAGCTACCAATGGTCAGAATATTTTCGTAATCAATAACGGCAACCTTTCAATCCTTAATACAAAAATTAATAGTTTAGACGATCCATACGGCCTTGCTAAAGATGTAAAAATTTCCCCGGATGGGAAAAATATAATTTTTTATAATGATAAAGATATATATATCTTATCAATTTTAAAAACACCCGTAGAAAAAAATATCCTATACAAATCTTCAGAAAAAATAAGCGACATTACTTGGCTAAATAACGACTATATTATATTTACTACGGGAGATAAGATTATTGTTTCTGAAATTGATTATCGAGGCAGCAATATTAACAATGTAACATTAAATGAAACTGTGACCCTATCTCCAGATAAAAAAATCGACATAAAAAGTCCTAAAATATATTTCGATCAGGGCAGTCAAAAACTCTACATATTAACTGGCAAAACTCTATTATTGTCAGAAAAAATTACCCCTTAACACCAATGAAAAAGCCGCTGATTAAAATCAATAGCGGCTCTACGCGTCGTTTCTTATCCAGCAATATCTGCACATCCCTCCGCCCCAATGCGGATTATGATCTGCAAACGGCAGACCGCACTCTCCGCACTCGCCTCTTTTGTTTCTTTCTCTCCACTCAAACCAAAAATCATTCTCGGTATTTTTTAATACTGCTATTTGGTTTTCTTTCTTTGGTCTGAAAAGAAACCTTATTGTTGAAAAAGTAACAGCAACAATCATAAAGAAAACCAAAATTGTCAGCAAAACAATCGCACTTAGAGCTGAGTCATAGTTTTCGGGGCCAAAAAACGTCGCCATAAATTTTCTCCTATAAAACAAAGAACGGAGTTGATTGCTTAAAATTTTATCATAGACAAAAAATAAGTCAAACAAAAAAAACCGCCCAAGGGCGGTTTTTTTGTTATGCGATTTGAGATTGAGATTCTATTTTCTTTTTGAAATCTTCCCAAGTAAGTACTTCCCCATTGGCTATTTTGCAAGTATCTTTAAACGCGCAGTAATTACACTGCCAATTACGAGGATAATCCTCTAACCTAGCAGGTACTAACCCCTTTTCCACCTGGTCTTTTAATGCATAAAATTTATCTAAGAGATCTTTGCAAAGCACTTCATCATAATCGACAAAAAACTCTTTCATCTCTTGCTGATCTTTATCAACATAAAGTAGAATCCCCTTCTTTATATTAAAAAAATGCAAATAAAGCTGTATTTGATAAACATTGTCTTCTTTGGGGGCCAAAAGCTTTCTAAAAATCATGCTATTCATACTTTTAATATCCAAAACATAATTTTCGTTACCCATGCACAAAATCGCGTCGGCTCTTCCAGAAATTATTTCCTGATTTGGTATAGGCACTTCTGTCACAACCCCCATTCTTAGTCTATATAAAATATTAAAGATGGATCTATGAATACTTTCCCCGTGTTCAAAAATTCTCATTAATCTTGCATCAATGGGCTCTCTTGGGGCATTTTTAAACTTAAAAAAAACAGCGCGAGGACACTTCCCTGCGTCTGTTATATAAAACCTTGTCTGATCTTTATTTTTCTGGTTGTCTAAATAAAACTGGTCTATTAACTCTTTTAGCATATTAATATGTTACCTTTTATAAAAGTAAAAATCAACAACAAGAAACCGCCTTTCGGCGGTTTCTTTATAATTATCGTTTTTTACTTCGACTCGCTTCGCTCGCTCAGCACCGCACTAACGCTTCGCCCACTTGTGGGTCGCTCGCCTTTCCGCCCTCATTTCATTTGGGCTAGCTCTTCGGTTACGGCTCGCTCCTTCAAAACCCTCGGTTTTGAATAATTTCCTACACGGGAAGATTTAAAAACTCTTCCCGACCCCATCTAAACACAGTGGGCACAGTAAAATTAAAAAACACCCCTTTCGGAGTGTTTTTAATTTTATCGTTTTGCCCACTGAGGTGCTCTTTGTGCTCACCACAGACCGAAAGATAAGTCATATTACCACAGACCATCATTCGAAAATTAGGTACAAATAACCAACATATAGAACGATACTCAATAAATCAGCAGTCATTAAGGAAACTTTTAGCTTCAAGCTCATTATACCGCCATGGTTTACCCAGTCAAGGCCAATTTAAAGATATGATTCTCTATGGTGAAATTGATTAATCGGGCGATCAAACTCTGGTTTGGCTTTTACTGAACCTGCTTTACAATTTGGACAATCAAAATACGCCGGATTACCGCAAGGGTGCAGTCTAACCAAATATCTATCTACATCCCAACACCGCGAGCAGAAAGGTCCATCTTTTTTATCTTTCGAATTAATCCAATATGCATCATTCTCCGTGACTAAAGTTTCTTTAATTTCTAATTTCCCTGATAATTCTTTATTGGATTCCTCCAGCTCCGCTATATGTTTTTGCATATCTAGAATCTGCCTTTGAGCCTCTAGAATTTGCTTATACTCATCAATTTTATCTGCTTTCCTCAATACTTCAGCCGCAGAACTTAATGTGTCAAAAATTCCCATATTTTTATTTATAAATAATATTTTTTATTTCACTATTATATTTTCTTCCAAAATTATCACTGTATTCAATAAAATATCGGAGATTTTTATAGTTTTTTATAACTCTTATCATTTTTTCGATATCTCCGTCGCCATGCAAATCATACTCAAGTTCATCATTAATTGTTTCTCCGCCTTTTAAATTCCATGCTACACCACTGTCTGAAAAATCACTGCCATTATAATATTTTGTCCGTGGCTTGATAAAAACTTTTTTAAAAAATTTAATGAATAGAAATTTACCATTTTCAGGAATAATTAATACCAAAATTGGTTTTTCAATTGATCCACTGCCTCCCTTTTTGTTCTTTAAGACAACACTCAATTTGAAGGGTAAATAGTGACTTCTTAGGTTTTCTTTGTTGGCGATATTATAACTGCTTTGAACCCATTCTGGCTTATAAATCTCGAGACATAGTTCTGCCATCTTAATTTTTGGTTTTGAATATCGCCAGTTTAACCAAGACACAATAAGACCTAAAGCACCGCTGACCGTACCAATAATTCCCCAAAAAGTGGCTTGCCAAAAAATATCTTCCATTTTATTCTCAATAATTTATATTCAAACTATTTCGGCTTTAGATAATAATTCATCTAAAAACTTTTTCGTTTTTATCATTAGACCTAGAAATGAGCTACCCACAAACATCATTACATCTAAATTACTACCATCTTCTTCTTTGCCGAAAAAATGATTACAAAAAATTTGACCGAATTGAATTGCCACATCTTTATTATCAGGATTCAATATTTCAGAGTATTCATCGCATCTTTTCCAAAATAATTCGCCAAACTGATTTTTTGCTTCCTCGTCCTTAAAATACTTATTGAAAACATCGTGTTGGAGCTTTCCTATAATATTTTTACCATGGGGCGTGTCTCCAAAAGCTGACATAACCGCTCGTATGATTGCAAACATCGGAACGGCTAGTAATTCCTTGTCTTTTTCTTCATCAATTATTATATCCTTCTCCTTAAAAGAATCTTTAGAACCTACGACTAATGAACCATATCCAATATCAAAAAATCCTCCTAATGATTCGGCAATTCTATCTGTTGTTATTTTTTTAGAAAAAAATCCCATAATTTTACTTTTTTGTTTTTAAAATTTATTTATTAGGACTTTTTCTTTTAAGTTTCATAAGTTCTTCGGGGTCTGTATATTCTTTACCAAGCAAATCCTTAAAACGCTTTTCGATTTCCTGTATTTGAATATATAGCTCGTCCCTCCTTTTCCAGTGCTCTTCACCCTCTCCTTCTTCAGTTGAAACATCTAATAATTCACTCTCATAAACGGCGTCGTCTAAAATCTCCATATAATCAGTCCAATCCTTGATTACCTGCGTAAGTTTTGCGTCGTCGTGCTTAAAGCGCTCACTAAGGCGTATAAAATTTGTTCTGCCACACTCAAACAAAGCTGACTCCGTAGTCATATAATCTTTTAAATGGTTTGTCTTTATATGATCTAGAAGACGCTCCTCTTTATATGCAATTTGCGCTTTTATATTTTCCATAGATTGCTCTTTTGATAATGGCGCTGACTTTTGCTTTTTATAAATCAAGAAAACGATTACCGCTATCACTATTAAAATTATGTATAAAAAATCCATAAGTTTATTTTTTGTGATTAAATAGTTTGTAAATTAAATAAATCGGTGTTGCTATAAGTAATAATATTATTCCCTGTCGGATAATCACATAAATCCAAACAACACCAACAGAAAATACATCTTTTATCAATTCTAGTCCGCCCAAGAAGCCCAAAACAATAATCCAAAACAACACTATTAACCCAACATTAATATTTTTTGCGATTACTTTATCTATTTTGTTTCCAATATTGACCTCTGCTTTTTTTGTCTCAATATATTTTAATGGTTTTTTATCATAGCTTTCTCCTAAAACACGAGCGACATAATAGAATAAAGCCCATACTACTGCTATGAATATAATGACAAAAATTATTTCCACCATAATTTGTTTTTATAGTATTTTAATTAAATCACGGAATATGTATATTCCTTTTTTCTTTGGTACAACTTCTAAAATTCCTAATCCGATTAATCTTTTTATCAATCTTAATGCTGTAATTCTGTTGGCTTTGATTTCAAGACTCAATTCTTTTGTATTAAAAACCGGCTTCTTAAAAATGAAGTTAAGAACTTTTGCGATATATGGAGATTTTACAATGTCTGTTTTTTCTTGAGTTTTAGTAAACAACATTCTTATCTTATCAATCAATACTTGCGTTTCCTTTGCTTGTTCTTTTACAGAAATCAAGAAAAATTTTACCCATTCTTCGTATTTTTTTGTTTCATCAACTTTATGAAGAATATCTATGTATTGGTCTCTGTTTCTTTCAAAATATCCACTCAGATATAATATCGGCTGGTAAAGCAAGCCAATTTGATAAAAATATAAAGGTATAATCAACCTGCCAATTCTTCCGTTTCCATCCGAAAATGGGTGGATAGCCTCAAATTGATAATGAATAATTGCTGCTTTAATCAAAGCATCTTCATTATCATTCAAAATGTAGTTCTCCAAATTTTCCATGCAATCCCTAATAAAAATTGGCTCCGGCGGAATATATGTCGCCTGTTCGATGGTGGTCCCTTCTTTACCAATAAAAACTTGCTCCTCTCTAAATTTTCCTTTTTTAGCTTCTCCGCGCGCGCCGGTCAACAACATACTATGCAATTCCTGTATAAAACTCAAATTTAATTTTCTATCTTTCAAAACTCTCATTGCCCAAAGAGTAGCCGCTTTATAATTCGCAACCTCTATTGTATCAGAATACTTTGATTCTTTTTCGGACTCATATAAAAACACATCTGCAACAGTACTTCTCGTTCCCTCAATTTTTGAACTGACAGTTGCTTCTTTTGTAGTTAGTGGAGCAATCAAAAGAGAAGGATTTGGTAAGTCCTTATGTCCGTCAAGTCGTCCTAATTCAAATGCGGCCTCTCTTAATTCTTTTATTAAGTTAGTGATGTCCAATTTGACTGGTAGATTTTGCGGTCTATTTGGCTTCATAATCCCAGTATATCACATATGATGCAGAATAGCAATATTGTGCATCAAAAATAGAAAGATGTTACACAAGTGTATCAATGCCCTCTACGAACTCTCATATCTTTTTTAATTTTACATCATTCCTTTTTTGAAAGCAATCTCCCAAAAATAAAAACGACAGCCATTACAGCTGTCGTTTTGTTGACGTTTCTGACGATTTGTATTATCTTTTTGCCCACTGTGGGGATTTTCTTGCACGCTTTAATCCGAATTTCTTTCTTTCTCTCATTCTTGGATCTCTTGTTAAAAATCCTGCTTTTCTTAATCTCTTTCTAAAGTTGTTATTAAAATCAACTAATACTCTAGCTGTTCCGTGTCTAATTGCCTCTGCTTGAGCTGAATGTCCTCCGCCCTTAACTTTTACAGTAATCCTAAACTTATCTAAACACTTCATCTTTTTCATTGAAGCGATAGCGGTTTCTTGGTCTTCTGCTAATTGAAAATATTGCTGATAGGATTTGTTATTTACTATAAATTCTTTATCTCCTTTTGTATAAAGTCTGATTCTGGCAACCGCTGTTTTTCTTCTGCCAATAGTTTCAAAATATCTATCGGATTTTCCAGTATTTTCTTTTATAGCTTGTGCTATTTCTTTTGAAATTTCTTCGTCGGCAATATCGTCCCCGCCTGCATCGGCTATGCCGAAGGCATTGCGGGCAGGTGCAGAATTTTGTACAACAGTAACAACCGAAGCTTTAATTTCCTCTGGTTTTTCTTCTACTTTTGTAGTTATTTTTTTTGCTTTGTCCGCCGTAGCTTTAGCAGAAGCGGATATTTTTTTATCGGCTGGCATATATTTTATTTCTCAAACTTTAATCTTTTAATTTGCCTATCTCTTAATGTATTTTTTGTAAGCATTCCCATTACAGCTTTTCTTAAAACTTCTTTTGGTCCTTTTTTAATCAAAAACTCTTTTAGGGTAGCTTTTTTCAAATTTCCCAAATATCCTGTAAAATGGAAATAATTTTTATTTTCTATTTTATTTCCGGTAAATATCATTTTATCTATATTTTTTATAAAAACAGTATCGCCAACGTCTTTGTAAGGAACGAAATCTGGCTTATTTTTTCCACGCAATGCAACAGCCACCTCAACAGCTAATCTGCCCAAAGGTTTATTTTCTGCGTCTATTGTGATTATTTTTCTTTGTATTTTTTCTGCTGTTGCCATAAGTTTATTTCACTAACTCAATAATTACCATTTTAGCTGAGTCTGAATTCCTTGGTCCTAATTTTATAATTCTTGTATATCCCCCTTGTCTGTCCTTATATGTTGGTGCTATTTCTTCAATTATTTTTTTTGTTAATTTAGGGGTCAAAGATGTTGCTAATAATCTGCGATCAGCCAATGTAGCATTTTTTGCTCTTGTAATCATTTTCTCGGCGATAGATCTCAATTCTTTTGCCTTGGCCTCCGTTGTTTTTATTTTTTCATGCAATAAAAAATTATTTAACAACACTCTTAACAGTGCCTTCCTTGGACCAATCTTCATTGAAAATCTTCTACCTTTGTTCTTCTTATTCATTTTTTTATTCTTCGCCTTTCAATTCAAGGCCTAATTTTTTTATTTTTCTTTTTATCTCCGACATTGCCTTATCTCCCATGCCCTCTAATTCTGACAAACTCTTTTCTGATTTTCTTACTATTCCGCCTACTGTTTTTATTCCATTGTTTACTAGGGCGTTTAGTGTTCTGCCAGTCAGCTTCATATCTTCAACTAAAACCTTAGTTACATCGGTTTCTCCTTTTTCTTCGGATTTCTCTTCTTTCTCTTCCTTTTCTTCTTTACCAGCGTTTCCTTCAAAAATAATGTGGAAATGTTTTATCAAAATATCACAAGCTTCAAAAAATGCTTCTTCTGGGGTAATTGTACCATCTGTTTCTATCTCTAAAGACAG
>Ga0247841_10011142_pt1 | contig 12035 bp, 7 predicted proteins | sample LaCruzMarch2015__2_FD_192410 | JGI IMG/M metagenome (GOLD analysis project Ga0247841, IMG submission 192410) | Freshwater microbial communities from meromictic Lake La Cruz, Castile-La Mancha, Spain - LaCruzMarch2015_18m | ecosystem: Environmental > Aquatic > Freshwater > Lake | place: Spain...
GAGGGTCAGGGCGCCCTGGGCCTCGAGCGAGCCGTTGGCACTCGGGGGGTTGCGGCGCTCCGCGGTGGTCGCGTGCATGTAAACGACGAGGCCACCGGCGGCGTCGGACGCCGGCACCGCCACCAGCCCGCTGACCTGGGTGGGCCGCCCGGCCGCGTTCACCGAGCGGTAGACGACCCGGTAGAGGTCCGCCCCCTGGGTAGGCGCCGGCAACCCCGCAAGGGTCGACCCGTCCGGCAGGCGAGTGGGGCTCGCCAGCAGAACGGCGTTGACCAGGTCCCGGGAGGAGGCAAAGCGGTCGCGGTCGACACCCTCGATGAGCGCACTCGATACGAGCACGTGCGTGTCCGCGTAGGCCTGCGCCGGCTGGGCGTGAACGCGCGCCGCACCGTGCCAGGCCGGCGCCCAAGGGCTTGAGCGCTCCTTCGCCGTGGCGGCGTTGCCGGCCGCGAGCCCGAGACCGATGACGATGAGACCGAAGAGGAGGGTGTTGGTGCGCGTCAGGACCATGGCGTTCTCTCCACGAACAGGCCGGGTGTGCTCGACCGAAGGCCGCGGGGCGGCGGGACTCTGGGGGGCGCCGATCCACCCGCGGCAGGATCATTGTAGACCGCGCGCTCGGTGCCGTATGCCATCGCCTTAGTCCCCGACCCTGCACGGGCTGCCGGTGGGCAAGGATAGGGACGGGCGGGCCTTGGTGCAGGCGCCGGCGGCCCCCCATGTGTCGGCGCCGATCCCGTCCTGGGACCAGGAACCCGGCGAGGATGGGCGCCACCCCAAGGATGTGCGCATCGCCCCGGTGGATGAAGTGAATCCGCGACCGCGGTTCACGGCAAGGTCGGCAATTCCAGTTCCTGAAGGAACCTATTGTGTCTTGCCCTGGCCGTCGCGATGGTCTGCGCCAGGGTGCTCAGCTCCGTATTGACGGCGTGCAAATCGATTTCTTCTTCCGCCCGCGCCGTGCTGATGTAGCGTGAGATGTTCAGGTTGTAGCCCTCCTTTTCGATTCGCTCCAGCGACACCCGCATGGCATAGCGTTCCTCCTCCTTACGGAACTGGTAGGTGTCGATGATCTTGTCGATGTGCTCCGGCAGCAGGCGGTTCTGCCGCTTGCCTTTCTCGAAGTGCAGGGCGGCGTTGATGAACAGCACGTCATCTGGCTTCTTGCATTTCTTCAGCACCAGGATGCACACCGGGATGCCGGTGGAGAAAAACAGGTTGGCAGGCAGGCCGATCACCGTGTCGATGTTCCCGTCTTTCAGCAGCTTGGTGCGGATGCGCTCCTCCGCGCCGCCCCGGAACAGCACGCCGTGGGGCAGGATGATGGCCATCACACCTTCGGGCTTCAGGTAATGAAAGCCGTGCAGCAAAAAGGCGAAGTCGGCGGCGGACTTGGGCGCCAAGCCATAGTTCTTGAAACGCATGTCCTCGCTTAGGCTTTCGGTCGGCTCCCAACGGTAGCTGAACGGCGGGTTGGCCACCACCGCATCGAACCTGGGGCTACGGGCCGGGTTCATCTCGCGCAGCATGTCCCAGTCGTTGGTCAGCGTATCGCCGTGATGAATCGCGAACTCGGAGTCCTTCACCCCGTGCAGCAGCATATTCATGCGCGCCAGGTTATAGGTGGTGATGTTCTTTTCCTGGCCGAAGATCTTGCCGATGCCGTGCGGGCCCATGCGCTGGCGCACATTGAGCAGCAGCGAGCCCGAGCCGCAGGCAAAGTCGAGCACGCTTTCCAGTTGTCTCTTCCTGCCGGTGGCGGGTTCCTGACTGTCCAGCGTAACCAGACCTGACAAGATTCCGGAAATCTGTTGCGGCGTGTAGAACTCGCCCGCCTTCTTGCCGCTGCCCGCCGCGAACTGTCCGATCAGGTATTCATAGGCGTCGCCCAGCGTGTCCTTGTCGGTGGAGAACTTCTCCAGTCCCTCGGCAATCGCCTTGATCACGGTGCAGAGCTTGGCATTGCGGGCCCGGTAGTCCTTGCCCAGTTTGTCCGAATTCAGATTGATCTCGGAGAAGAGCCCGCCGAAGGTGCTGGCGAATGATTCATTCTCGATATAGTCGAAGCCCTTTTGCAGCGTGTGCAGCAATCCCCCGTTCTGGGTGCGCGCCAGCTCCGCGATGCTGCCCCAGAGATAGTCCGGCTCGATCACGTAATGCGTCTTGCGGCGCATCTGCTGTTCAAATTCGACAGTGTCGTTCGGGTTCTGCGCGTACCACACCGCCAGCGGCGTGCGACGGTCGCCCGCGGCCAGCTTCGGGTAATCCGGCCCCAGTTCCTTGTGCGCGGCCGTCTCGTAGTTGTCCGACAGATAGCGCAGGAACAGGAAGGACAGCATGTAATCGCGGAAGTCGTCCGCGTTCATCGCCCCGCGCAGTTGGTCGGCGATGCCCCAGAGGATGGTGCCCAGTTGTTTTTGATCTTGTTCGGTCATTTTTGTCTTATTTGCTTACATGAACTGCCGAGTGCGCATGATCAGACGCAAGTGGCTCCAGCTTAAATCTCTACACGCTGTGTAGAGAATCGCCTGGTCGGGGAAGGTCAAGTAGAACTGGCGGCAGTTGTACAGATTGGCATAAGAAAAGCCCTTGCCGAGATCAACCGTCAATGCTGTAGAAAGGTCTTCAATCAGGCGGACGCCGTATTCCGCTTTGTGCTTCCCGCGCTGCTCTTCTTCAACAATCCGCCGACCAATCAACCAGTAGGCTTCGACCATGGCGGAATTCACCGCTGAACGCGCTTTGCTGCGTGCCTGTTCGAGAATGTCTTTAATGTCCGCGTGAAATGAGGTCAATGCGCTCATGCCGACACCTCATCCAGCACGGGGAAAAGCTGCTGCATCAAGCCTTTCTTTTGGGTTCTTAGGACGGCGAGTTGCTGGGTTTGGGCGGTAATGAGGTTATCAAGGGAAGTGACGCAATCGGCGATGCGCTGTTGTTCCTCTCTTTTCTGAGGAACGTAAAGTAAACATTCCAGAACACTCCCTTTGCTAAGGTGCGTCTGACTGAGGCCGTCATCAAATGCTAAAAGATGGGGATTACGGTTGAGTATGTAGAAGAGAAACTTTGCATCGACTCTATCTGCTTTGAGTCTGCAAACCCGCTGATTTACCCCATATCTCTCATTAACTTCAACAAAGTAGCATTTCGCCAGAGCTTTGCCTTTCGGCAGGTCACTCAGGACCATTAAAACATCCCCAGCTTCCGCAATAAGATATTCAGCATTTGTATATTTCCGCACAGAACCATCGGTGGAAATGAATCGCGAATTCACGACAATATATTTTCCGTTATCCGTGATGTCCTGTTCGTAAGCTTTGCCGTTTTTGTAACTGGAGAGTTTTCCTAAAGGTTCCTCCACCCACTCCCCCGCATCCCGAAACTCGGGGAAGCGCAGTTTGGGCAGGGTTTCGCCTTCGGCGGGGAAAAGCTGCTGCATCAGCCCTTTTTTATGGGTCTTGAGCGTGTCGAGCTTTTGCGACTCCAGGGCGATCAGTTCATCAAGGGAAGCAAGGCAGTCGGCAATTTTATGTTGTTCAGCGGAATTTGGGATGGCAATTGGTATATCAGCCAAGTCTGACGAGTTGATTGCGGGGTAGTTTGAACCCGTGCACTTTGCAATGACGCGCTCGACAAAATCGTCAGTGTGAACTATTTGAAACAGAAAATCCGCTGATTCATTTGCTCTAAGTTGCGCATAGCCGGTCGATGCGACGTAGTAAACGTCCCCGTCGATTTTGAAGTGAAAATTATTGCGTTGGTATGGACGAACAATCTGAAAAATCACGTCACCATGACGCAATAACCTTTGCGCTCTACTCGGCGCCTCGTCTCGATTGATGATCTTGCGCGCCTTTAGCTCCCCAGCTTCGACTGACTCCAAATCGATATACGCAAATTTCTCCGGGAGCTCAGAGTTCAATGGATTTACGTCGCAACCATCATTCAGCTTCATCGCAATCCACTCGCCCGCCTCCCGAAACTCAGGAAAGCGCAGCTTGGGCGCCAACTTCTGCTTTTCCCTCATTTCAACAAGCTCCTTCCCTTTTCAGTCAGCCGGTATTGCTGCAAGCGGCTGTTGGGTTTATCGGGGATAGTTGGCTCAATCCATCCTTGCTCCAAGGCGGGCAGCAAGTAGGCTTTGCGGAAGTGCTCGCGATCGGCAAGACCCAGCAGGGCTTGCAGCTCTTGCCGGGCGTGCTCCCCTGACATGGCGCGCAGCAGTTGCCTAACTTGCGGGGTAACTTGCGGGGTGACTTGCGGGGTGACTTGCCCTGTGACTGGCGCCTCGACTTGCCCTGTGACCGGATCGGTGACACCTTCCCACTGCGGCGCTGGCCGCCACACCTGGGCGGTAAACTGATTGCCGCGAACGTCGTCGATAAATTCAATCTGCGGCCATTCCTCCAGCGCACGCGGTATGCCGCTGCCAAGCCCACGGTAGGGCAGCACCTTGAAAGCGTGCTCGGTCAACGTGGGGTTGCGTCGGTTGGTCTTGCCCTGCCGCACATCCTCGATGCTCAGGCTGTCCGGGAGATGGCCGGGGCTGATGATCTCGATGCGGTCGATAAAAATCAGGATGCGAATGGAGGCGCTGGTGAAGTAATCGCGGTGTATCAGGGCGTTGACCAGCAACTCCTGCAAGACCACTTCGGGCACTTCCAGCAGGCCGAGTGAATTGAACCCCTGGTCGCCCTGCACCCGGTGCAGGTTGCGCTTGAGAAAGGCCAGCGCTTCGGTGTATTGGCTGGGCAGGGGGCCGCTGATGTCCTGACTGTCCAGATAGCGGCTGTCGGCAATGCTGGTGCCGGGAAAGGCCACGGCCTGCAAAAGCTCCGATTCCGTCATGCCTTTATTGCTCATACGCCCCCAACCCTGAAATCTCCCGCCCCTGGGCGAGTTTGTGCAGCAGCGGGATCAGGCCCTCCATCAGCGCCAGTTCCGCCTTGGTGCGCGCCTTCCAGCCCAGTTCCAGCGGGGCCAACAGGTCATTGAGCAGCTCGCCGTCGAAGATCATGCGGCGCAGGATGGCGTCCACAAAGCCCTGCAGGGCGGCGGCGGACAGGCCGTGCCTCTTGGCCAGGTCAGCAATGGCCTGGGCGGTCTTGGCGACCTTGTATTGGGCGTATTGCTCACGCACACCTTCGACGGTGTGGGGCTTGCTGGTGTCGAGGCTATCGATGTAGTCGGTGAGGGCGTCCCGATCATCGATGAGTTTGGCATCGGAGTGAATCAGGCCTATCAACTCGGCACGGCTCATCTTCTGCTTGCCCGGCGCCTGGCCGGCGTAGCGGGTAATCAACGCCATGATATAGTCGTAGTCGATGAGGCTCGATGCGAACAGCACGAACTCGAAATCGAGTTGCTGGACCATTTCCAGAGTTGGCGGATCAGTCTTCTCGCTGCCCTTGTCCTGCTTCGCCTTCAGGCGCTGGGCGGTATCCAGATAGACGCCCTTGAAGCCCAGCAACTGGTCCTTGGGCACGATCTGCTCGATGGCTTGGCGGTTGTCGTCGGTGAGGTCGGTGTACTGGTCAAGCTGGGTCTTAAGGCGTTGTACCTCCTTGAACAGGTTGATGAACTGGCCGCGCGCGGCGTCGCCCTTGAGCTTGGGCACCGCGTCGGGGGTGTTGGTCAGGCCTTGCGACTGCATGAAGTCGCTTAAGTTTTGCACGGCGGCTTGCAGCTTGTCGATGACCACCGGGGCCTGGTCCACCAGCCAGATTTCGCGGGCCTGCTTGCCGGTCTGGCCGGAGAAGAGGCCGATGGCGGTGTCCACGGCGTCTTGTTGCTGGCGGAAGTCGAGGATGTTGCCGTAGGGCTTGGTATCGTTGAGCACGCGGTTGGTGCGCGAAAACGCCTGGATCAGGCCGTGGTGCTTGAGGTTTTTATCGACGTAGAGGGTGTTCAAGTATTTGGAATCGAAGCCGGTGAGCAGCATGTCGACCACCAGGGTGATGTCGATCTTCTGCGCGTGGGGCAGGTCGGCATTGGGGTATTGCTGGTCCTTGATGCGCTGCGGTCTTCGATGGCGTGGGTGATGGTGTAGGCGTGCAATTGCTGCTGGAAGATGTCGGCCGTGGTCCGGTAGGACGCCTGTTGGCCTTGGATCTGCTGGTAGCCGGCGTTTTGCTCGAAGATGGGCGTGCCGGTGAAGCCGAACAGTTGGGCCTTGGGGAAGAACTCCTTGATGGCCTGGTGGTTCTCACCGAATTGCGAGCGGTGGCATTCGTCGAAGATGAAGACCAGGCGTTGGCGGCGCAGCGGTTCAAGACGTTCTTTGTAGTTACGTTTGTTCGTTCCATCCAGCGCCAGGCCCAGCTTCTGAATGGTGGTGACGATGACCTTGTCGGCGTAGTCGTCGGAGAGCAGCCGGCGCACCAGGGTTTCGGTATTGGTGTTTTCCTCGACGCAGCCTTCCTGGAACTTGTTGAATTCCTCCCGCGTCTGCCGGTCCAGGTCTTTTCGATCCACCACGAACAGGCATTTGTCGATATCCGGATTGTCCTGGAGCAGGGTGGCTGCCTTGAATGAGGTGAGCGTCTTGCCGCTGCCGGTGGTGTGCCAGACGTAGCCGTTGCCGCAGTGCTGGTGGATGGAATCGACAATCGCCTTGACGGCGTAGATTTGATAGGGCCGCATCATCAGGAGCTTCTGCTCGCCGGCGACCAGCACCATGTAACGGCTGATCATCTCGGCAAGCTGGCACTTGGCGAGGAAGGCGTCGGCGAAGCTGTCCAGATGGGTGATCTTGGTGTTGTCGACGTCCGCGAACTGGTACAGCGGCAGGAAGCGTTCGTCGGCGTTGAAGCTGAAGTGGCGGCTGTTGTTGTTGGCGAAGTACCAGGTGTCGCTGCGGTTGCTGACGATGAAGATCTGCAGGAAGCAGAGCAGGGTCCTGGTGTAGCCGTTGCCGGGGTCGTTCTTGTAATCGACGATCTGCTGCATCGCCCGGCGCGGGCTTAGGCCCAAGGTCTTCAGCTCGATCTGGACGGCTGGGATACCGTTGATGACCAGGATCGTGTCGTAACGGTGATGGCTGTAATCAGTGCTGATCCGCAACTGATTGACCACCTCGAAGCTGTTCTTGCACCAGTCTTTGATGTTGACCAGGGTGTAGTAGAGCGGGGTGCCGTCATCGCGTTCGAAGCTGTTACGGCTGCGCAGGTGGCGGGCGGCGGCGAAGACGTCGGAGGTAATTATCGTATCCAGCAGGCGGTGGAACTCGCTGTCGGTCAACTGGACGCGGTTCAGGGCCTCGAACTTCTCGCGGAAGTTCTGCTCCAATGCGGCACGGTCGCGGATGTCCGGGCGGTAGCTGTATTTCAGATCGCCCAGTTTCTCGATCAGGGCCTGCTCGATGTCTTTTTCTGTCATCGATGATGCTCGTGCGATTCTGAACGGCCGCTAGCGAACGAATCGTCGGCGCTCAGACCCCTCCCGCCAGCGACCGCGGAGGCTGCGCAGGTCGCGAGCTACAGCCAAGCTCGGTCGCGTGCCGCAGCCGCGGCCCCGGGTTTACCCCATGAAGCCCAAATCGTCCGCCGCAAAGCGGGCGATGTTGGGGACGACATAGTCGAGGCCGTCGGTGCCGACGCCGAACCACAGGGCCAGGGTCGCGGCGACCTGGTCCACCGCGGTGGTGGGGATGAAGCGGCCCTGGTTGCCCATGTCGTCCGGGCCGCCGAGGGTCTGGTCCGGCATGGTCCCGTAGAGACCGCCCGCGACGGCCCCGCCGAGTACGAACTGGACGCCGCCCCAGGCGTGGTCGGTCCCCTGGTTGCCGTTCATGGCGAAGGTCCGGGCGAACTCCGAGGCGGTGAAGGTGGTGACCTGTTCGGCCATCCCGGCCGCCCCCGCGTGCTGGTGGAAGGCGGCCATGGCCTCGGCCAGGGTGCGCAGCAGGCCGGGGTGGCTGTCGTTCTGGTCGGAGTGGGTGTCGAAGCCGCCCATGGAGCAGAAGAAGGTCTGGCGGCGGATGCCGAGCGTCGGGGCCACGGCCATGACCTGGGCCACGGTCTGGAGCTGGCGCCCCAGATCGCTGTTCGGGAAACCGGGCGGCGGGGCCGTCCCGGCCAGGGCCTCGGCCAGCGCGGCGTTGCCGGCCAGGGCGCGCTCCTTGGTCTCGCCGTAGGCGCGGGCCAGGACGTGGGGGGAGGCATAGAGCGCGCGCAGGACCCCGCGGCGCAGCCGGGCCTCCAGATCGCCGCCCGCGTAGCGGCTGACGGGCAGGTCCAGGTTGCCCTGGTTGTCGACGGTGTAGGGCCGCACACTCTGGCCGACCTGGATGAAGTTGCCGCCCGCGAGCGAGACGTTGGCGAAGGTGGAGAGCCCGCCGTTGGCGGCCTCGAAGAGGTCGGCGGCGCGGCCGTGCCAGCCGGTGTAGCCGGGCTCCTGCTCGAAGATGCCGCAGGTCTGGGTCTGGAACTGCTGGTCGGAGTGCGACTCCAGGCTCGGCGGGCGCGGGACCGAGCCGTTGCGCAACTGCTCCTTGGTCAGGGGGGCGACCAGGGGGCCGACGTTGAAGGTGACGGCGAGTCGCCGTTGCGTCTCGAAGATGCCGTGCAGCGCGGACATTGCCGGGTTGAGGCCGAAGGTCCGGCCCAGGGGGTCCTGGTGGCCGGGGTCGGTCAACGGCAGCAGGGCCGCCCGCGGGACCGCGAGCCCGCGGCGTGCCAGTGCATAGGTGTCGTAGCCGGCGGCGTCCGCCGGGACCACACAGTTGTAGGAGTCGTTGCCGCCGAACAGGAAGATGCACACCATCGCCTTGTAGTCGGACGGCAGTTCGGCGGCGGCCGCGACCCGGCTCCAGTCGAGCAGCCCCAGGGTGTAGCCGGCGCCGCCGAGACCGGCGACACCCCCGATGCTGCCCAGTTGCCCGAGGAAGCGGCGCCGCGAGGCATTGATGAGGCTGGTCATGGCGCTTTACCTCTGGGTCTGGAATTCGGGTGAGGTGAGGATCAGATAGACCGCGCCCAGGGCGCGCTCCGTCTGCCGCTGGTCGCCGACCGCGCAGGTCCCGCCGCCGTTACCCAGGAGTTCGTCCTTGAGGGTCTGACGCAGGATTTCGCTCATGCGCCCGCCGAGGAACAGCAGGTCCAGATGGTCGGCCGCCTTGTCGCCGCCGGCGGCGGTGAAGGCGAGTTCCATGGTCAGGTCATAGTGCGCGGCGGCGCCCAGGGTCCAGTCGTCGATGACGGTGGCGGCCCCGATCACCTGCTTCTCGTCGATCGCCTCGAACTCCGGTGAATAGAGCCCCAGGTCCGCGATCTCGCCCGGGCGCTGATGATCGGGCTTGAAGAAGTTGAAGACCGAGGGCGCGGACAGGGGCACCTGGCCGAGCGGGGTGAGCTGGTCGAGCCGCAGCCGGATGGCGGCGGGGTCGACCCCGAGCCCGCGCCAGAGCGCGGTGAGTGCGAGCAGCGGCTCGCGCACCTTGCCGTAGGCGGGGCCGGGCGGGGCCAGTTCGGGGTTGGCGGCGGCCAGGCCGTCGAGCGGGTCCGGCGTGCCGTCGCGCGCCTCCGGGTCCAGCAGCAGGGTCCGGAGCGTCTCGCCCAGGTTGCCGCCGCTGTCCGCGAAGGCCGCGGCCACCCGTCCGACATAGGCCGGGCTCGGGTTGCTGGTCACCAGCCGCTGGATCAGTTGGCGGGCGATGAAGGGCGGCAGGTTGGGGTGGGCGGCGATGTTGTCGAGCGCCTGTTCCAGGTCCGCGGTGCCGCCCTGCGCGGCCGGCAGCGACTCGCCGCCGAGCAGGGTCTTGGGCTCGTCGTCGTGCTGCGCCGGGTCGAGGACCAAGGGCCGCCGGTACTTGTCGGCACCGGACTGGACGGCGAAGTCCCACCCGGTGAAGACCCGGGCGAACTGCATCACCTCGGCCTGGGTGTAGCTGGGGAACGGGTTGCCGGCGCCGTCCAGGACCCGGGTGCCGTCCGGCCCCAGTTGCCAGAGCCCGAGGGCGAAGAGCTGGAGGATCTCGCGGGCGAAGTTCTCGTCCGGGACCGTGCCCAGGACCGGATCGGCCTTGCGGTTGCCGGCCATGTTGAGGTACTGGCCCATGACCGGGTGCAGGGTGACCGCGCCCAGCAGGTCGCGGTAGGTCCCGAAGGCCCCGCGTACCAGCAGGTCGTAATAGTCGACCAGGCCGAGCTCGCCCTCGTTGGTGGCGAGCGCGGGCTGGGTGTCGGAGACCACCAGGATCTCCGACAGCGCAAAGGCGACCCGCTGGCGCAGTTGGTCGGGTGCCGTCACCGCCCGGTCGAGCCAGGCGCGCACACGCAGTTCGCGGTTGCCGGGCGTTCCGGAGGCACCGCGCACGCTCGCGAGCGCGTCCGCATGGGTGGTCGGCGCGGCCTCGAGCTGGGCCTCGACCCAGGCCGCGGGGCCTTGCAGCATGACCTGGGCCAAATCCGGCTTGGTCGGCCCGAAGGTCGCCTGGGTCAGCAGGCGCACGGCCTCGGCCGCACTGGTCCGCGGGGCCGCACCGGCGCCCACCTGCACCACCAGTTCGCCCTGGCCGACACCGCCGCGGCGGTCGCTCAGGCTGTAGGTCACCCGATCCTCGCCGACGAAGCCGAGCGGCGGGACATAGACCAGACGCCCGCCGGCCGCATCCGTGAGCACGGCACCCGCGGCACCGGCCGCGCCGGCCCCCGCGAGCACTACGATATCGCCGTCCGGGTCGGTATCGTTACCCAGGACCGCGACCGCGACCGACTGACCGGCGCCGATGCCGGTGCCGGCCGTGTCGGTGCCGGCCACCGGGGCCCGATTGGCGGCCGGGTCGGTCGGCCCCTCCGGCGCCCCCGGGTCGCCGGGGTCGCCGTTGCCGGCGGGGTCGAGCCGGAACAGGACCGCGGGTGTGACCGGGGTGCGGCCGAAGCGCGGACCGGCGTAATGCACGCTGAGGGTGTCATCGCCGTCGCGCTCGAAGAAGTCCACCTGGATCTGATGCCGGCCGCGCTCCAGCCCGATGCGCCCGGAACGCTCGCGGGCACTGTGCAGGCCGTCGTCGTCGACCACCACCCGGCCGCCGATCGAGAGCCGGCTGCCGTCGTCCGAGGTGGTGTAGAAGCTGTAGTAACCGTACTCGGGGATGTCGATGTAGCCGGTGAAGCGCAAGGCGTAGCGGTCGTTGCGCCGCCGCGGCTCCAGGGTGAAGCCGGGGAGGGTACCGGTCGCGACCGGGGTCAGGGACCCGAAGTCAGGCAGCACCTTGAAGGCACCCTCGTAATAGGCGTACTGGATACCGCCGACCAGGGCGCTGCGGGCGGCGTCGGCGGTCTCCAAGGTCGGCAGGACGGCCGGGTCATAGACCAGGGCCGCGGCCGGGACCGGGACCCGCACCCCGTCGGGGCCGCGCCAGGTAAGTTCCAGGACGGCGTCGCCCCAGCGCTCGAAATAGTCCACCCGCAGCGGGTGCCAGCCGGCGGCGAGCCCGATATTGCCCGCCCGGTCCTCGACGCCGTGCAGCCCGTCGTGGTCAGTCACCAGCCGGTCGCCGATCCAGAGCCGGCTGCCGTCGTCCGAGCGCAGCCCCAGGTCGTAGAAGCCGTCGGCCGGGACCTGGACATACCCCTGGAAGGAGAAGCCGAAGTTGTCGGCGGCGGCGGCACGCTCCAGCCCGAGGGCGGTGACGGCCCCGAGCCCGACCGGGGTCAGGGCAGGGAAGTCCGGGAGTCGCGACCAGGCGCCCTCGTAGTAGCGGTAGGCGAGCCCGGAGCGGGCCCCGGCGGGCGGGACCACGGCGGGCTCCAAGGCCGGCAACTGGCTGGCGGTGTGACTGAGATCGCCCGCCGCGAGCGGGGTGCGCCGGCCCTGCGGGTCCTCGATCAGGAGCTCGAACGGCTGGTCGCCCCAGCCCTGGAAGTACTCGATGCGGATCGGCTGGGGTCCGGCCGCGAGCCCGACCGCGCCGAAGTAGGTCTGCCAGGAGCGGCCGGGGTTCTCGACCACCAGGGTGTCGCCGATGTAGAGCCGGGTCGCGCCGCCGGTGCGCAACTGGACGCGGTAGAAGCCGGGCTCACGGATATTCAGAT
>Ga0247841_10011144_pt1 | contig 12035 bp, 8 predicted proteins | sample LaCruzMarch2015__2_FD_192410 | JGI IMG/M metagenome (GOLD analysis project Ga0247841, IMG submission 192410) | Freshwater microbial communities from meromictic Lake La Cruz, Castile-La Mancha, Spain - LaCruzMarch2015_18m | ecosystem: Environmental > Aquatic > Freshwater > Lake | place: Spain...
TCACCGCGGGAGATCACGAAACCGCCGACATGCTGGGACAGATGGCGCGGACAGCCCAGGATCTCATGCACCAGGCGCATGACCTTCAATACCAGCGGGTTGTAGGGATCGAGCCCGACCTCCAGCAGGCGCTCCGGAAGCACCGCCTGCCCGTCCCACCAGTTGAGGTTGCGGGCCAGGCGGTCCACCTGATCCGGGTCCATCCCCAGCGCCTTGCCGACATCGCGCACCGCGCTCTTGGGCCGGTAGCTGATCACCGTCGCGGCCAGGGCGGCGCGCTCCCGACCGTACTTGGCATAAATGTACTGGATCACCTCTTCGCGGCGCTGGTGCTCGAAGTCCACGTCGATGTCCGGCGGCTCGCCGCGCTCCCGCGAGATGAAGCGCTCGAACAACATCTCCATGCGCGCCGGGTCCACTTCCGTGATCCCCAAACAAAAGCAGACTGCCGAGTTGGCGGCGGACCCGCGGCCCTGACACAGGATGCCGCGGGAGCGGGCGAAGCGCACGATATCGTGAACGGTGAGGAAATAGGGTTCGTACTTCAGTTCGGCGATCAGGGCCAGTTCGTGCTCGATCTGGCCGCGCACCCGCGGCGGCATCCCGTCCGGCCAGCGCACCACAGCGCCCGCCTCCGTCAGCCGGCGCAAATGAGCCGCCGCCGTGGTACCGACCGGCACCAGCTCATCCGGGTATTCATAGCGCAGCTCATCCAACGAAAAGCGGCAGGCCGCGGCCAGCACCAGCGTCTGCACCAACAGATCGGGCGGATAAAAGCGCGCCAGTTCGGCCAGATCGCGCAGATGGTGCTCCCGATTCTGGGCCAGCGCGGCACCCAGTTGATCGACCCGCACCCCGAGCCGAATAGCCGTGAGTGTATCCAGCAGCGGACGCCGATTCGCGACATGCATGGCCGCCGCCCCGCAGGCGGTGAGCGGCAGCCCCAAATCCGCACCCAGCCCGCGCAGCCGTGCCAGCCAGGCCAGATCGCCGCCGCGCCGGTGCGCCACCACGCCGATCCACAGCCGTCCGGCACCCAACCGCCGCAGCCAGTCGCCCTGCTCCCGCAGCTGCGCCGCGCTGTCCTGCGCGCCCGGCAGCCAGATCAGCAGACAGCCCGGCAACCCATCGGCCAAGTCCTCCGCCGTCACGCGCGCCTCCCCCTTAGGTGCGCGCCGCCGCGCCCGCGTGATCAGGTGCGCGAGATTGCCGTAACCCGCCCGATCCATCGCCAGGGCCCCCAGGCGCGGACCGGCCTCCACCGTCAACTCGGCACCGATGATCAGGTGCAGCCCCAGGGTACGCGCCTCCCCATGCGCCCGCACCACCCCGGCCAGCGAGCAGAGGTCGGTCAGGGCGAGCGCCGCATAGCCCAGTTCATGGGCGCGCCGGACCAGTTCCTCCGGGTGCGAAGCCCCTTGGAGAAAGCTGAAATTGGAACGGCATAGCAGTTCGGCATAGGCCGGAATCGAGGCATGGAGCACGGTTATCGGCACCTGGCGGGAGACTGTATAAATATACAGTATCTGCCGGATTGCGGCTCGCTGCCTCATCGCAAAAATGAAATTCTCCCGTGGGAGCGGCTTCCGGCCGCGACGGGATGCCGCGGTGAATGCTGCTATCCCGCGAGGCCCCGTCGCAGCCGGAGGCCCAGCAGAGGCCGATGGTGGATGCGCTGCGCTTATCCACCCTACGAAACCGGCTCCGTTGTAGGGTGGATAAGGCGCGCCGCTCGGTGTCAGGGACTTGGCACGGCGGTCGCGGGCGCCGCATCCACCAGAGGTCGCGCGGTGCCGCCCAAATTTGGAATTGCAGCCGGAGGCCGCTCCCACGGGTCGCCGGGGGATTTTCACGGTAACATCTGCGCCTTGCGAGGCTGACGGATGATCAGGACCCAAGGCCGCTCAAGACTCCACCGACACAGGCAACTCCACATGACGGCGAATCAAACAACGGCAGCGCCCATGACCCGACCCGGTCGAACCCGGTTGGGGCCTGAGCGTGACGCGGGGCAACCATGAGCGCCGCCACGGGCGACCGGGCCGACGACCCGCGATCCCAGCCGGAATCCTCCCCGCCAAGCGGCGATACGCAGTGGTCGGTACAGCAAGCGAACGTCATCGAACAGCGGGTGTTGCGGCGCTCGATCTGGGGCGTGGTCGCGGTCGGGCTCGGGAGCGTCGCCTACGGTCTGTTTCTGGAATCCGAAGTCGTCATCCTCAACGGGATCTTCTCCGTGCTCAGCCTGGTCGCCGGGGGCTTGAGCCTGCTGGCCGCCAAGTTGATCGTCAAACCGGCGGACAAGCGCTTTCCCTATGGCTATTCCCATGTGGAACCGCTGGTTCAGTCGGTCAAAGGATTCCTCGTCCTGGTGATCTGCATCTATTCGTTCATCAACGGCATCAATGGCATCCGCGAGGGCGGCACCACGGTCGATGCGGCGGGTGTCATCTGGTTCAGCTTGGTCAGCGCCGTGCTCTGTCTGGGCTTCTGGATCTACCTGTCGATTCTGGCACGGCGCCTCGACTCCCAACTCGTCGCCACCGACGCCAAGGAATGGGGCATGGACTTTGCGTTCAGCATGGTGATTTTGATCGGCTTTGCGATCCTGCCCGCGCTCGCGGAACCCTACCGCACCGCCTGGGCGAGCTATGCCGACCCGGCCCTGGTCGCGACCATGTCGCTGCTGCTGCTACCCGTGCCGCTGGGGATCCTCAATCGCAATCTGCGCGAGGTCCTGCTGATGGTGGACGTGAACGATGCGCTGATCGGGCGCCTCGATGCCATTATGAAAACGCTCAGCGCCGAGCACGCGATCGAGAAGTATGTCCATCATGTGGTCAAGACCGGCAGAACCTATTTCATCGAGATCGACATCGTCGTCGGACCGGGATTCGCATTGCAAACCATCGCGCAGCAGGATCAACTGCGGGAACTGATCTGGACCGCCATGGACGTCTCGGTCGATGAAGCCTGGCTGTCGATCTGCCTGACGGGCGATCCACGGTGGGTCTAAACCGCGCCCAGTGTGGTATGCGATGTTTTTGGATGGGATCGGGGCTTTGATCATCGTTTCCGCCATGCCCGTGCGTCGCGCAACGGAGGCTTCAGCCGGTGGCGTACGAACCGCGATGGGAGGGCCACGGCGAACTGCATCCGGCTGATCGTGCCCTGAACCGCCATCCGGCGGTCGCTCGCGCAACCTTGATCTGTTCTTCTTCGTGTCCTTGGTGTCTTTGTGTGAGCAATTGCCGGATTCAGTTACCATGCCTGATCGACCATGCGTGGCGCTCCCAGCCCGATCGGGAGCGCACCGATCCGGTCCAAGCAGTGACCGACACGCGCGCAACCGGCTCCACCCAATCCCAGCAACACGACGGAGTTGAGATTCCCATGCACGCAAACCTGATCAATGCAGCCCTGCTCTGCCTGCTCCTGACCGGCAGCGCCTGGGGCGAGTCATCCGCCTTGCCGCTGTCGGCTGCGGATGCCGCCAGGCAGGGTTCCCCAGCAGCCGAAGAAGCAGGCGCGGCAGAGCGTCGGATCAAAACCATCGGCATCATCGGCGGCGTGAGCTGGGTCTCATCGCTCGAATACTACCGGCTGATGAATGAGCAGGTGCGGGATCGCCTGGGCGGACGTCAGCGTCCCGGTCTTCGACACGACCGCCATCCATGCCGAGGCGGCAGTGGACTATGCGTTGGCCAGCCCCTAAGTATTGCGGACCACCGGATCAGGTGAAACAGACCTTACAATCACTCGGCGCAATACGCTACGCTATTGCGCCGACGCGCATTTTATAATAGGTGATACCGATGCTTGAAGACATACGAGTCGAGTGTCCCTACTGCGGCGAGGACTTCGATACCGCCGTGGACTGTTCCGCCGGCAGCCAGCGCTACATCGAGGACTGCGCCGTCTGCTGCCGGCCCATCGAATTCCAAGCCGAAGTCGACGACGCGGGGAATCTGATCAGCGTGACAGCCCACCGCGACGACGATTGATCGCCAGCCGATCGACCGCATCAACGTCTGCGACCTCCACCATCCAGAAACCAAACGCCTTGCCGGACGGTTCGCGCCTTGACCGGCGAGCCCGTCCGGTGCAACCCTTATAACGGAGCACAAGATGCTGTTCAGACAACTGTTCGAGCCCGTTTCCAGCACCTACACCTACCTGCTCGGCTGCGAAGAGACCGGCGAGGCGATCCTGATCGACCCGGTTCTGCCCACCTGGCAGCGCGATCTGGCCGAGGTCGCGACGCTCGGACTGAAGCTCGTCGTGACACTCGATACGCACGTCCACGCCGATCACATCACCGCGGCGCTCAGGCTCAAACAAGAGGCCGGCAGCCGGATCGCCCATCCCGCCGTCGACGGGCTCGCCTGCGTCGACCTGCCAATCGCCGAAGGCACGCCGCTGCTGGTCGGCAGTCTTCGCATCGACCCGCTCTTCACGCCGGGCCACACCGACGGTCATCACGCCTACCGCATCGGCAACCAAGTCCTGACCGGCGATGCACTGCTGATCGACGCCTGCGGTCGCACCGACTTCCAAAGCGGTGACCCGACGGCTTTGTATCACAGCGTGGCCGGCAAACTCTTCGCGCTGCCGGACGAAACGCTGGTTTACCCTGGTCACGACTACGAGGGACGCTGGGTCTCGAGCATCGCGCAGGAGAAAACACGCAACCCGCGGCTCGGCGGCAACCGCTCACTCGAATCCTTTGTCGCGTTGATGAACGGACTGAATCTCGCCTACCCGAAGTTCATCGATTATGCCGTGCCCGGTAACCGGGAGTGCGGCGTCTGTCCTGCCGGCGTTCCCGACAACCTCAGCCAATATTGCGACCAGATCGGGGAAAGCCGACAGGGTTGAGAATCACTCGCCTGATTCAAAGATCGGCATAGGCCCGCTCGTCCGCCGCTGAATACCACTCACTGAACGTACGGTCTGGTAATCAGCATTGCCGCCGGAAATGTAGTCCGACAGCTTCTTGCCGGTGAAACTCCCGTTGCGCATTCCGTACGACATGATGGCATAGGCGGTGCCGGGATCTAAAGCGCCGGAGGGATACAGGTGCAGGCTCGCGTCTCCGATCAGATTCAGCGCCCAGCTGGTCGGTTCAGTCGGCCTGCGGGCCGAGACCTATGCCTCGGCGCAGGCCTATCTCGACCGCTGCGAACCGGAGCGCCCTGGCGTTGGACATGCGCATGGCGCGCATTGCAGCCGGCTGCTGGAGAAGCTGGAGGTCCGCTGTATGGTCGAGCTGATCCACCTCGTCGGCACGCGGCGCGATTGAGGGGCTCAGCGGCGGATCGGGCGCCACTTCGCCCGGGGCTCGCCCGCACCGACGGACCTTACCGGGGCAGCGGCGCACCAGGTGGCGCGCGGCGAGAGCCGCTGAACGAATACCAATGCAGATTTCGGTCACCGACGCCAAAGCGCAATTGACCGAGCTGGTACGCGGTGCCGAGCTTGGCGACGAGGTGATATTGACCCGCTGCGGTCATGCCAGGGTTCGTCTGGTTCCCATCGCGGCAATGCCGGACAGCAAGGCCCAGCGGACGCTGCTGGAAACGCTCCGGGCGTCCGCATGTGCCTCCGCCGGGCCGAACGCCGCGCGTAGCCAGGATGTTCTCTACGGCGACGATGGCCTCCCCGGATGATCGTGGTCGATACTTCGGCTCGAATGGCGATTCTGCCAAACGAGCCGGAAGCGGATGCCTGTATCGCGGTGCTCACAACCGCCGATCGGCCGGAACCGATATCGAAAGCGTGCTGTGAGTCGATCATGAGAGCCAATCGCCGGCCTGCCCCGCCGGCAACGGCCGTGCGAAGTGATAGCCCTGACCGTAAGGGCAACCCATGGACAACAGCAGTGCCGCCTGGGCCTCGGTCTCGACGCCCTCCGCAACCACCTGCAATCCCATGGATTGGGCCAGCGCCAGGATGGTCCGCACCAGGACTTGCGACTCTTGGCGCGCCTCGATCCCGGTGACGAAGGAGCGGTCGATCTTGAGCACGTCGAAGGGCAACTCATTCAAGTAGCTCAACGACGAATAGCCGGTTCCGAAGTCGTCCATGCACAGCGGTATGCGCCGCTCGCGCAGGGCGGGCAGTACATCGCAGGCCGCGCCGATGTTGGCGATCACTGCCGTTTCGGTCAGTTCCAGTCGCAACTCCCCCGGAGACAGGCCGCCACGCAGGATCACGGCATCCAAATGCCCGATCAGTGCGTCGTCCAGCAACTGATTTCCGGACAGGTTGACGCTCACATAAAAGCCCGGACGCCAGCGGCCCGCCAGCTTCCATTCCTGAATCTGCACGGCCGTGCGCCACAGGACCCAGGCGCCGATCTGGACAATGAGCCCGGTCTCCTCCGCCACCGGGATGAAGTCCGCCGGCGATAGCCATCCCTGCCGCGGTTGATGCCAGCGGATCAGTGCCTCCATCCCCACCGCCCGCTGATCGGCGAGGGCGACAATCGGCTGGTAGAAGACCTGGAACTCGTCGCCGCTTAGCGCCTCCACCAGGTCCTGCTCCAAGCGGAAGCGCTTGAGCGCGGGCGCCCGCATGACGGGCTGAAAGTCGACGGAACGGTTACCACCACCGACCTTGGCCAGGTTCAGGGCGCTGTCAGCATCGCGCAGGATGTCGAGGATCCTACAGTCCGCGGCAGCATCGCGGACCACACCCATGCTGGCGCGCACATGCACCGAGCCGCCCTTCAGCGCGATGGGCTTGCGCAGACGGTCGACGATCCGCATGGCGACCGCTTGCGCATCGCTCGCAGCATCATCGCGGTGCAACAGGATGGCGAACACGTCCGCACCCAAGTGGATCACCCTGGCCGTGGGCGGAACGATATCCCCCAGCAATCGCGCCACCGCGATCAAGAGGCCATCACCGGCGGCATAGCCCAAGTTATCGTTTATAGCCTTGAAGCGGTCCAGATCGATCAATACCAAGCCGCGGCAGCCCGCGGCGGCGGCCCCGGTGTTCATCCAGGCGGTGAGGTAGGCACGATTGGGCAGCCCGGTCAGGCGGTCATGGGTTGCATCGTGGAGCAGGCGCGCCTGGTCCTTGGCACGCTCAGCGTTGAACCGCACAAACAGCGAGATCAGCCAACAGGCCGAGTCGACCAAATTGGCTGGTATGTAGACAAAGCTACCCAGTGTGCCCAAGCCCGCCCCGTTGAAGACAACAGTGGCCATCTGCGCGCCGCCCCCGATGAACATCACCACCATTCCAACGGCGAACCAGCGTACCCAAGGCTCATTGGTCCGCAGCCCGAGGACCAGCAGCACGGTCCCCGGAATCGCCATCAACATTACGATCAGGGCGCCAATCCGGTAGGCCGGGGGGTACCACCCGGAGGTGAGGAAGGCGCCCGTACCGAGCGTCATGCCGCCGATGATAATTAGGCGCAGCGTCCCCTTGGGGCGCAAGAAGGCAATAGTGGTCGCGGCAATGCTGGCCATGACCGCGGCCGCCGTGGCGCCCTGCATGACGGCAAAGTTGTCCCCCTGGGGCCAGCCGGGGATCCAGGCGGGTCCAATGCCCAGGGCCTGGAGCTGATACACCATGAGGGCGATGATGTAGACGCAATAGGCGTTCGCGAGCATGCCCGGATGGGCGCGCTGCAGACCCAACCCGATGATGAGCAGCACCGCGAACGCGCCGGTATAGGCGCCAAGCAAGACCCACAGCCGCCTACTGTCGCGGTCGAAGGTCTCAACCGCGGCGACGCGCAGCCAGGGGCGCAGCGTCTTGCCGTCCTGGATCACGACCGTCACTTCTTGAGCGGGGGCATCCAGCGGCAAGCGCAGGTTTGCCAGTGGGCTTAGCAGCGAGCGTTCGCCGAATGGCAAGGACCGACCCGTGACGGCGCCCCAGGGACAACCGCGCCCATCGCGGGCGATCATCACCAGGCGATTGACGACTGAGTCTTTGGAGTACACCACCGGCCGGGCCGGCGAGACCGGGACACGGAATGCCATGGATGGGAGACTCGGGTCCAAGGTCGGCACCGCGGCGGCAGGGCACTTGGCCTTGGCGGCAGACAACTCCCCTTCCAGATCGGCGAGCCAGCGGGCGGCAGCAGTGGATGCCTTGATACCCTGCGCGGCCTCCAAGACCAGGACGGGGCCGGGCGGGGTCGCGGTGTCGGCTGCCCAGGCCGCGGGCACCCAAACCAACCACAGGAGTGCGCCGGCCAAGTAGCGGCCAAGCCACCGGACAACCCCGGCAATGGGATCGGCCTCGTCGCTGCTGACGCTTGTCCGCTCGAACATGGCCTTGCCTCTCATCCCACGCAGCACGTGGTAGCAGCCTCCAAAAGGATCGTACCTGTCGATAATAATGAGAAATTAGGAGAGGTACGACGATTTCTACGTAGGACCACTCAGCTCGGTGCCGGAGCAGAAACAAGTACAGACTGCGGTGCCAGAACCAGATCTCGTCACCGTTGGTGAGGAAGACGAAGGGGTCGATGCCGTACTTGAGCTTCACGCGGTCCGCGTAACCCGCCGATTGGCACTCACCCTCCAGCGCCTCGCGCAGGTTGCGCTTGACCTCGTCGATGGCAATGGGGCACCCATCCGGAAGGACCAGGGCGTTATCGATGAACGCGTCCTTGACCGCTGCTCCGTCATCCGCCCGCACGGCCCTGTCTCCGGAGAGGAAGAATTCATCCACCACGCGGCGCGACGAGCGGGTTCAGCCGGCCTTGGCAAGCTGGCGGTCAACGCGTTGCGCGCGGGTGATGGACTCCAGTTCGGGGCTCATGGTCCTCTTGACCGTCAAATCGGCACTTGGCGGAATAGTTTTCGCGCCTGTCCTGGTGGCGTTTTTCTTACGGTCAGATCATGCCACAGGTTGCGGCTCTTGCGTGGCCGATATCCGCAACATGGGTAGCCGGGCAGTGTCGACTCGCATGTGCCCGCGAGGGAACTACGCCGGAGTGTGATCCTTGAGCCAATCCTTCAGCGCTTCGTTCATGCGCGTCTGCCAGCCGCGCCCGGTGGCGCGGAAGGCGGCGAGTACCTCCGGGCTATAGCGGATCGCCACCTGCTCCTTGGTCGGTCGGCGGTTTGGCCCCCGAGTCTTGACCTGACCCACCACGACACCATCCTGCTTGAGTACGGCGCCCTCCCAATCGGCGGCCGTGGTGCGGGGGCTGTCGGCGTCGTGGGAAATGTCGGCGTCAGTCATGGCGCGGACGCGTGGCCAGTCGGTGCGGTCGAGCGGGGATGCTGTTCCAGTAGATGCGTTCTTCATGTTTCGTCATAGGTCAGCATAATCAAATTGTAGATGCGCGCTTTCGGTAAGTCGAGCAAGATGTCGATGCGCTTGGCAGGGTGCGAAATTGGAGCTTGCGGAGGCGGGTTACGATGTGGAGCTTTGTAATCAGAGATCTACTGGCTGCCCACCGGCCTCGGGGCGCGAAGCGCCCAACAGATGCGTGACATGCCGGAGAGATTGGGCAAGTATTCGCCGCAGCAGCCAATCCGCCGCCGCAAGGCGGCGAGTGGGACCGCCGACAGCCTGTCGGCCCCGGCGCGAAGCGCCGGGTGCTTTGTCATTTTTACAGTAACTTATCAGGCTTTTATCGGTTCCGAACGCCGCCTGACGGCGGCGGGCCGGCAGGCTGCCGGCGCTCCCAGTCGCGGCTTCGCCGCGGTATTGGCGAAGACTTTCACAGTCTCCGGAGCGGAGTCACGAGGGGCCGAGGGACGGGGCGCGACCTACGATGCAGCGTTTCGTCACCAGAAGTCAATCCGAGCATTCTGGGGACATAAAAAAGGGGCCATTCGGCCCCTTCCTCCGGCGCGGCCGGCCACGATTGGCCGGACCTGTCCGATCGGCGAATTACTCGCCGAGCTCGACCGCCTTCATGCTCAGCCGAATCCGCCCTTGCTTGTCGACTTCCAGGACCTTGACCCGGACCTGATCACCTTCCTTGAGCTTGTCGCTGACCGACTGCACGCGCTCCTCGCAGATCTGGGAGATGTGCACCAGGCCGTCGCGGCCGGGGAGGATGGTGACGAAGGCGCCGAAGTCCATGATGCGGGCGACCTTGCCCTCGTAGACCTTGCCCACTTCGACATCGGCGGTGATGAGCCGGATGCGCCGCTTGGCTTCTTCACCGGCGGCCTTCTCGACCGAGAAGATTTTGACGATGCCGTCGTCGGTGATGTCGATGGTGGCGCCGGTCTCTTCGGTGATGGCGCGGATGACCGAGCCGCCCTTGCCGATGACGTCGCGAATCTTCTCCGGGTGGATCTTGAGTTCGATGATGCGCGGAGCATGCTCGGACATCTCGGCGCGGTGCACGTCGATGACCTTGTTCATCTCGCCCAGGATGTGGAGCCGGCCGACCTTCGCCTGGGCCAGGGCGATTTCCATGATCTCCTTGGTGATCCCTTCGATCTTGATGTCCATCTGCAGGGCGTTGATGCCCTCGACGGTACCGGCGACCTTGAAGTCCATGTCGCCCAGATGGTCTTCGTCACCCATGATGTCGGTGAGGACGGCGAACTTGTCGCCTTCCTTGATCAGGCCCATGGCCACACCGGCCACCGCGCCCTTGATCGGAACACCGGCATCCATCAGCGACAGGCTGGTGCCGCAGACGCTGGCCATGGAGCTGGAGCCGTTGGATTCGGTGATCTCGGAGACGACGCGCACCGAATAGGGGAAGGCCTCGATGCCGGGCATGACGGCCAGCACACCGCGCTTGGCGAGCCGTCCGTGACCGATCTCGCGGCGCTTGGGGCTGCCGACGCGGCCGATCTCGCCGACGCAGAAGGGCGGGAAGTTGTAGTGGAGCATGAAGTGCTCGCGCCGCTCGCCGTCCAGTGCGTCGATGATCTGGCTGTCGCGCTCGGTGCCCAGGGTGGTGATGACCAGCGCCTGGGTCTCGCCGCGGGTGAAGAGCGCGGAGCCGTGGGTGCGCGGCAGGACGCCGGTGCGGATGGTGATGGGGCGCACCGTCTTGGTGTCGCGCCCGTCGATGCGCGGCCGACCCTCGATGATGTGACCGCGCACGATCGCGCTCTCGAGCCGCTCGATGGCGCCCTGGATCTGCTGGGCGTTCCAGACGCACCCTTCGAGCGCTGTAACCCGATCGTGAATGTCCGCCCGGATCTCGTCCAGGACGGCATAGCGAGCCATCTTCTCCTTGATGGTATAGCCCTCGGCGATCTGGCCGGCGCCGGCGTGAGCCACTGCCTCGGCCAGTTGCGGGTCAGGGAGCACGGGCTTGAAGGGGATTTGCGCCTTGTGGACCTGAGCCGCCAGCTCGCGGATGGCGGTAATGACGACCTGCATCTGGTCATGGCCGAACAGGACGGCGCCCAGCATCACTTCTTCGGACAGGCCGCGCGCCTCGGACTCGACCATCAACACGGCCTTGTCGGTGCCGGCCACGATCAGGTCCAAGTCGCTGTCCGGACCCAGGCCGATGACGGCGGGGTTCAGGATGTACTCGCCGTTCTTGTAGCCGACCCGCGCCGCGCCGATGGGGCCGTTGAACGGCACGCCGGCCACGGCCAGGGCCGCGGAGGTGCCGATCAGCGCCGGCACCTCGGGGTTCACGGCCGGGTTCAGCGACTTGACCGTCGCGATGATCTGGACTTCGTTGGTGAAACCATCGGCGAACAGGGGCCGGATCGGCCGGTCGATCAGCCGCGAGGTCAGGATCTCGCCTTCGCTCGGACGGCCCTCGCGACGGAAGAAGCCGCCGGGGATGCGGCCGGCGGCATAGGTCTTTTCCTGATAGTCGACGGTCAACGGCAGGAAATCGCGCTCCGGACTGGGCTTCTTGCTCACCACCACGGTGACCAGCACCACGGTGTCGCCCATACTGACGAGCACCGCGCCATCGGCCTGGCGAGCGATCTCGCCGGTCTCCAGGGTGACGGTCTGATCGCCGAATTGAAACTGCTTACGAATGGGGGTGGGAATCACGGGTCAGTCCTCTGGTCTCGGCCTCGGGTTTGCAAAGAGTCGCCTGCGCCACAGGCTCCAGG
>Ga0247841_10011146_pt1 | contig 12034 bp, 9 predicted proteins | sample LaCruzMarch2015__2_FD_192410 | JGI IMG/M metagenome (GOLD analysis project Ga0247841, IMG submission 192410) | Freshwater microbial communities from meromictic Lake La Cruz, Castile-La Mancha, Spain - LaCruzMarch2015_18m | ecosystem: Environmental > Aquatic > Freshwater > Lake | place: Spain...
AATATGTATGCCTATCTCTTTTGTCAAGAATTATTTACAGCTATTACTAATTATCTCTAAGCCTTCTTAACAGTTTTTGAAAGTAAGATAGAGTTAATGGTTAGCGGATTCTATGTGCAAAGGTCTCCTAGTGTGATTAAGCATTGGTATAGAATAGATGCTCGATAGATACTCGGAGAAGCTTGCTTTATCTATTTGGAATATCTTGTTCATGTTTAGAGAGTGATAAGGGGAGGAAGTGGGTAAAATGATATCTGTGAATGTGTTTTATAATTGTGGTTTCAAAAAATCCTATGCGTTGATTAAAAACAGGCTGGATTCCTGCCTGCGCAGGAATGACGACCATTAGCAAGCCGGAATCAACAAATAGTAAATCGTTTACAAATAACTAATGATTTATGTACTTATCTGTATTCTAAAATAATCCAACCTGCAGTGGCTGCTGCAAGATAGATATAGTCGCCATCAACCGCGACGCTGCGGATTGCTGATTTGAAAGGGAAATTGTTTTTTTCCAAAATCCTTTTGGGATTTGAAACATCCAGAATCTTGAGTCCGGATGATTTTAGAGCAACAAATACTTCGTCACCACGGGCTTTGATATCATTTATATCATAAGAAAAGCGATAGCGGTTTATGATAACGGGTTTTTCCGGATAGGTTATATCAACAGCCAATAAAGTGCTGCCGGTGCCTATCCAGGCTAAATTTCGGTTAACACTGATAATTTTGCCATCAACAACTTCATAATTGGTGCCATTGGTATGTGGCTGAGTGAGGTCAGTGATGTCAATATTGACATATCCGAAATCATTGAGGGCATGCACAACCGGATATTGAGCCTGCAAATCGATGATGCCCCACTTTTCTGAAAAGGTTGAGACAAGTTGCGGCAAAACGCTTTTCCCGATGTCATAAATCTGCAAACCGATATTCGGATTAGTAGTATAGAGCAAAGTGCCTTCCCGTCTTGCTTTATCACAAACCAGCTTTTGGGCATAATATATGCGTCCGAAAGTATTCAGCGAATCGATTTCAGTTATTGTATTTGATGGTTCAAGCGAACAAACAAAGACATGGTTATTGTCCAGACTCAGCACATCAGTGATGGGAAACGTTGTCAAAAAACCTGTCTCAATCTGAGGCGACCACAGATTTTTAAGTGAATATATGTAAAGATACCAGTCGTTATAGATATATGCATATTGGTCGGTAATTTTGATTCCATTGGCAATCGGAGTTTTGGTTTGGGAAATCACTCGGACAAACTTATTGTCAACTCCTTGCAGCGTAACAGATATCATCGCCAAAAGAATAATCAGAACAAGACAAAGCCTTTTCATAATAGTTTACTTCTTACTTAGTAAATGTTTGATAACTTCGACAGAGCGTATCCCTTCAGCTTCTGCAGCAAAAGAGACGATAATTCTATGCTGGAGAACAATTTCCGCAATACTGATAACATCGTCTTCTGAGGGAGAATATCTGCCCATCAAAGCTGCTCTGCTTTTGGCAGCCATAATCAGAAATTGCGAAGCTCTCGGTCCTGCTCCCCAGTTGACCCATTTCTTGATATAATCACTGGCATTGGGTTCATTGGGACGAGTGGAACGCACTAAATCCACAGCAAAATTTATCACATGTTCACTGACCGGAATACTGCGGATGGATTTCTGCACCTGAATAAGCTCAGCAGCACTCAAAACCTGATTTGCTTTGGCAATATTCAGTCCGGATGTGTGGGCAACAATCTGCTTTTCTTCTTCCAGAGATGGATAGCCGATATTGATGTAAAACATAAATCTATCGAGTTGAGCTTCCGGCAAAGGATAAGTCCCTTCCTGCTCAATAGGATTCTGCGTGGCTAAAACGATAAAAGGCAAATCCAGATTCCAGGTGCGGTTGCCATAAGTAACCTGATTTTCCTGCATAGCTTGCAACAGGGCAGCCTGCGTTTTGGGAGGAGTACGGTTTATTTCATCCGCCAGAATAATATTGGCAAAGACGGGACCTTTGATAAAGTCATAAAAACCTGCCTGGTTCTGCTCACCCTTGTTAAGAATCTCGGAACCGGTTATATCCGATGGCATCAGGTCAGGTGTGAATTGAATCCTGCTGAATTTCAGATTGAAAGCTTCTGCAATAGTTGAAATTAAAAGGGTTTTGGCTAAGCCGGGAACACCCTCAATCAGCATGTGACCGTTGGAAAATAAGCCTATGACAATTTCATCAATGACTTTGTCCTGACCGATAATGACTTTATGTATCTCGCTAATTAATTGTTGACGTTTTTCTTTGAGGTTTTCAATTACAACTAAGTTCTCGTCCATTATAACTCCTTTTGAATCTGTTTGATGGATTTAATCCCTGCATAACTAAATCCTAAAATCCCTAATCCACTAATGATTATAGCAGTAAACACGTGCGCGAAAACCATAATTGCTGAGGCTATGTTCTGCGTCAACCCGAAACCCAAAGAAAAGACAATTATCATCATCCATTCTGTGCTGCCAAGTTGCGCCGGAGGTTGGGGTATGATATATGAAAGATTTATTAAAGTACATCCAAACAACACAACCAGAAATCCGATATTGCAATTGAAGGCTTGGAAGATAAAATAAAAATACAGACCATCCAACAGTACTCCGATAGCTGTTAATAACACAGAATATAAGATTATACTGAAATGATGGTCAAAGATATTGAGCCCATTGATGAAAATCTCAATCAGGTCAAATATCTTCTGCCTAAACTTCCGCGGCAGCCAAAAGAAGAATATCTGCAGAATATTAGTAATTCTGCCTTTGTTTTTGGCAGCCAGAAGCAAGATTGTAAACACTATAACAAACATCAGAATTAGAAGAATAATTAGGATTTTGATGCCTCGGGACATATGGACACTCACAAAAGGGATGAGCAGCAGGACAAAGAATATGCCTATTGTGTCAAAAAACTTGTCGATAAAAATGGAAGGGAGGATGGAAACAGCGCTTCTTTTTTTGATTCTTTTTATTAAAACCGCTTTAACCAATTCACCTACACGGATGGGAATCAGATAGTTTATCCAATTTCCCGCTGCACTTATCAGCCAGGATTCTTTGATAGACAGGACTACCTGTCCTCTCAGCAAAAGATTCCATCTGTAGGAGCGAATGATATAGGCTGAAATGTAAAACAAACCGGCAATAGCTACGAGCAAATAATTCAGACTATGAAGCGAACTAAACAAATAGTCGAAATTGAAGGTGTAAAGCCAGACAGAGATGAGAATCAGTCCTATCACCAAGCCTGTCAAAACAGATATTGTGCTCTTTTTCATCATAAAGCAGGGTTCTCAAAAAGCAGCCATTTATGATGTGACCAATACTTCTTAAACAGAGTAGGAGCATAGTTTTCAAGAAAGGCAAACTTTCTCATTCTATCAGGAAAAGAAGGGTCTCTGTCTTTGTAAAAATCCAGAATACTGATGCTTTGTTTGGGCTTCATTTCTTTTTGGGACGGCAGTAGTGATGAAATGTATTTGCCCAAAAACTTTTCCTTGCTCATACCGATATCAGGCCAAAGCGGGCAATCTATAAAGTCTTCACCGATGTATTTCCAGTAATTGTTACGCATGATTGTTTTGATTTGAGCAGGGTCAATGTTATTCTCATTGAAGGTAATATTATGTGGGATACTAGTGTTGGCTTTTTGCCACTTGTAACCCAAGCCAAATTGGTTGGGCACACAAATCAATATTATCTTTCCGGTAACTCTGGTCAGTTCTTTGAGAAAAACGGACAAATCTTCCACAAACCACAAAGCAGAAAAGTTCCAGCTCATATCAAACGTGTTGTTTTCAAACGGGAGTGCTTTGTAATTGGATACGACTTGGGGTTTAATTTCAGCGTCATTCCTGCGCAGGCAGGAATCCAGATTTTTTTCATTCTGTGGCACGATTGCAGGAGTTACATTTTTTAAATCATCAAGTACTTTATTGATTAACACAATTCTCTCAGGGTCATGGTCTATCAAAGTGACGTCACAACCACGCTTTGCTAAAGCAATTGAATTTATTCCTGTAATGCCAGTGAATCCAAAAATCGGTGCTTCCAAAACAGATGTTATTTGATAGCGTTTCATTAATTTGAGCAGTAAATCATTGAGGATAATTCTTTCGTAGGAAGAACCCAGCCCTTCGTGATTATCAGAAAAGTATGCTTTCCATGTTTCCAAGATAGGTAGTGCCATATTATTTCGCTTGTTTTACTTTTCCATTCTGAAGAATGGGCTACTTTAAATAATCTGAGATTACAATTTTGAAGTCCGGCACAGTGAAATGAGCAGGTAAATCCAAATCTTCATAAGCATCATGCACCTGATAAAACCAGCTATGAGCAATCAATTCAAACCTGCTTGTCCACAAATCATTTTTAATGAATCGGGCTATCTTTTCTCCAATAACCAATATATTATTATCCAGTGTTAACATGGTAGGGTAGTTCTTGTTGTAAACTTGCCTGTAAATGAAATTTACCAAGTCCCGAAGATGCACCGGCTCAACATCCGATATATTGTAAGCTTTTCCGGTGATACTTGCCTTGGTAGTAGCCAGATTGATAATGGCAGAAGTAATCGTATCAATGTTACAGAGATGCATCCAAACGTTTTTGTTACTAAGGGGAAAGATTTTGTGCTTTACAAGTTTCACTAATTGGAATGGAAAACCATAATCACCCACTCCATAAGTGATGGAAGGTCTTACGATAACAGCGTCCAAGCCTTTCAATATGGCTCTGTTGATAATCTTTTCAGCCTGGATTTTAGTATAGTGATAATAGTTGTCTTCTTTGTAGGGCGTCTCGTTATTAGCCGGCATTTCATCAGGAATTGCGCCAAATACACCCACAGAAGAGCAAAACACTAAACGGGATTTATTAGTCAAGGCATATTCGACGAATTGTTCCGTGGAGTTTACATTGGTTTTGTAATATTGAGCTTGAGAGGCTTTTCGTCCACCTCTTAAAGCACCGACGTGGATAATAATATCATAAACCTGATTTGTGAGATGATTCTTTATTCTACTAATGTCGCTCAGGTCAAGAGAAACAGTTTTGATATTATTTGAGTGTTCAATTCTATCCGGATTGGTACCCGGTCTGACAATTGCAGAAATCTCAAAATCAGTTACATGCTCGATTAATCGGTTTAGTACTGCACGACCAATCATACCGGAAATGCCGGTAATCAGGACTTTTTTTTTCATCAAATGCCTAAGGTGCGCATCAATCGTTTAACCAAATTCTTCTTGTGAACCCGATGCACCATCACATAGTCAAAGGGAATCAGATCATTGGTCAGAATAGCATTGGGATGCGTCTGCGTCAAAAGCTTGGCAGTTGGTTCATCTACATGCTCAGAGATTTTTTCTATGGCTTTGAAAAATGCCGTATAATCTCCTTTGATATGTTCATCCGAACCCATTAAATGCACCCAACCCATGTGTAATAGCTTCCAGGCTGTTTGTTTCACTTTTTCGCCGTAACCGCCAATCAGACTAGCAGCATTTATCTGCACATAAATATTACGCCTAATCATACTCTTCACAGAACGTGTCTTCATCATCACGGATACGTATCTCTCAGCGTGAGCTAAGATAGGTTTGTATCCATGCCTGACAATGTCAAACATGTTTTTGTCAAAGTCACGCGGAAGACCGTTCAAATCAGTTTCTATCAAGACATAGCTCGATTCTGCCAGAGTCAGCTTATGCGATTTAATTTCATCCGAAATACCGGGTGTCAAAAATACTTCAGCACCGGGGTAAATCGTGATGGGAATCTTCTGAATTTTAATTTCAGCTTCAAGTTCGCGATACCGGGATAAATAATTCTCATATTTATACTGGTAATGACCTTTCATGTAGTGGCTGGTGCAGATTACGGATTTAACTCCTCCCGCTGCCATTTGGCGCAGAACATGAATGGAGCTTTCGAGACTGGTTGAGCCGTCATCTACATTGGGAATCAAATGAGCGTGACAATCTATCATAGTTTATGGCAACCTATCTTTTATCATTTGGATAAATTCAATCAGTATTTCGTTGTTGTCATAAGCTTTCAAAGCCCGTAATGAATCATCCAGCAATTTCTCCACTTGTTTTCTTGCTTTATCGAAACCCAATAAACCTGCATATCCTGATTTTGAGGTTGCAACATATTCTGAGTCAAAATCAAAGTCACCTGTATCACCATAATCCTCAATGATATCTTCAATCATCTGATATGCCAGTCCCAGATTTAAAGCATAACTATTCAACACTTGTTTTGTATCTTCATCAGCATTTGCCATAACGCAGGCAATTTCCGCAGAAGCTTGCAGCAAGGCACATACTTTTTTCATGTCTATGTATCTGAGCGTATTTATCTTCATGACTTTTCTGCGATTGACCAAATGAACTACCTGGCCTCCAATCATCCCATAACTGTTTGAGGCTTTGGAAAGAATCCTGATGCTTTGATTGGCATGTAGGTGATCTGGTATATTGGCAAGCATTTCAAAAGCCAGAGTAAACATTGCATCACCGGCTAAGATTGCAACAGCATTGCCAAACTTTTCGTGCACCGCTTCTTTGCCTCTGCGTTCTTTTCTGTCCATCAAACTTGGCAAATCATCATGTATGATGGAGGCATTATGCATCAATTCCACTGCACAAGCGGCATTCAGAACTGCTTCCAGTTTTGGTTTTTTCTGAACTCCCCTGAGCATTTCGTAAATTGCCAGGACCATAAGAGGACGCCATCTTTTCCCACCGGAAAATACTGCATAGTTCATCGCATCATTCAAATCGGCTGCATATTTGTCCTGAATGCTCAGAACATCTTTGAGCCTTTCTTCAATCATTTTTAACCGAGTTTCAAAGTAATGTTGGATTAACAAATTACCTCCCTAAAACAAGAACTATCACGACAATATATATTCTGACAATTAAGCGTTTGTGTCAAGCAATATTTCAAATCCACTCTTCCTGACAGTTTAATTATCAGTATTCTCAGTATTATCATCCTCTGTCAATTCTTCCTCTTCCAAAGCTACGACATCATCTTCCCAGGTAGTTTCTTCTTCGGTCAGAGTAGTTGCATCTTCTTCCCAGGTAGAAATAACTTCAGCAACCTGAGAAAGTCTTTCTGCTTCTTTATCAATAGTTTCATCATCGGGTTCAGGCAGAATTCTGGTAATGTCATGCACTTTATCATTGTCGTTAAGATTGATTAAACGCACGCCTTGTGTATTACGGCTGATTGTTTTGATGTTTTCGACTTTCTGGCGGATAACCATACCGTCTTTGGTAACGATTACGAGGTCATCCGGGTCTTCGACTTTCATCAGAGAAGCAAGATATCCATTACGCAGAGTAGTTTTTAGTGTGATTACGCCTTTGCTGCCTCTTCTGGTCACAGTATAGGCTGCGACATCTGTTCTTTTGCCATAGCCGTTTTCACTGATAGCCAGAATGGTGCCTTCATCATTGTGGACGATTGTCATGGATATTACGTAATCTGTGTCTCTGAGCCTGATTCCGCGTGCGCCTTGAGTGTGCCTGCCCATTTCGCGAGCGTCTTTTTCACTGAATCTATTGCAGAAACCATTGTGGGTTGCCAGGATAATATCGTCATTCGCTTCCAATATTCTGGCATCTATCAGCTCATCATTATCAAGCAGTTTGATTGCCCAGATTCCCATAGCACGCGGCTTACTAAAGGCTTTAAGCGCGGTTTTCTTGATTAAACCATTGCGGGTGCACATCACCAGGTAATTTGGCTCCATGAATGAATGCACCGTTACAAAAGCTTTTATCTTCTCATTTTCAATAAACTGAACAAGATTGACGATTGCTTTGCCTCGTGCCTGTCGGCTGGCTTCTGGTATTTCATATACTTTTATCCAGTGACATCTGCCCAGATTGGTAAAGAACAATATATATGAATGATTAGTAGTTACAAAGATGTATTGAATAAAATCATCTTCTTTAAGATTTGTGCCGGAAAGACCTTTACCGCCTCTCCCCTGCACTTTATATGCATCAATCGGCATTCTTTTGATGTAACCGTCATGCGTAATCGTCACAATCATGGAATCATTGGGAATCAGGTCTTCCATGGAAAAACTTCCGGAGGCGGAAGTGATGGTTGTGCGTCTGGCATCACCAAATTTCTCTTTAACTTCAATTGTTTCCTGTTTCACGATATCCATTCTCAGTTCGCGTTTTTCCACAATTTCTTTTAGTCTGGCAATTGTCACCAACAATTCATTGTATTCAGCAATGATTTTGTCTCTTTCCAGACCTGTGAGTCTTTGCAGACGCATCTCGAGAATTGCTTTTGCCTGGATTTCGGATAAGCCGAATTTGGCTTGCAATTGCTCACTTGCTTCAGGCGGTGTTTGGGAAGCGCGAATTGTGGCTATCACTTCATCCAGATTGTCCAGCGCAATGCGTAAGCCTTCCAAAATATGTAATCTGTCTTCTGCATTTTTCAGCTCAAATAAAGTCCTTCTTAAGATAACTCCATGTCTGAATTCAATAAAGTTCAGCAGCATATCTTTCATGCAAACAACTTTTGGTTCTCCATTTATCAGACAGAGATTTATCACGCCAAAAGTGCTTCTGAGCTGGGTATAGAGATATAATTGATTGAGAATCTTATCTGCTGCAGCATTGCGTTTGATTACAACCACGAGCCGCATTCCATCTCTTCCCGATTCGTCTCTGATATCGCTAATGCCTTCAATTCTTTTTTCTTTGACCAGTTCTACCATTCTTTCAATTAAAAGGTTCTTGGCTAACTGATACGGAATCTCGCTAATGATTATTTGTTCCTGGTCATTCACAGGATTAACCACTATTTCAGCTTTACCCTGCACAGTAAGATGTCCTCTGCCCGTTTCAAAGTAGCTTTCAATTCCGGCTTTACCACGGATAGTACCTCCGGTCGGGAAATCAGGACCTTGGATAAATTGGAGCAAATCTGTGGAAGTAAGCTCCGGGTTTTCAATCAACGCGGCAACACCATCACAAATTTCGCCAATATTGTGAGGGGGCATATTGGTTGCCATACCCACTGCAATACCCGATGAACCATTGATCAATAGATTGGGCAACCGGCTTGGAAAGACTATGGGTTCCCTGCGAGTATCATCATAGTTTTGTTTAAAATCAACTGTATCTTTATCCAGGTCGTCCAACATTTCGACGGTTGTCTTATGCATTCTGGCTTCAGTGTAACGCATGGCTGCAGGTGGGTCACCATCAATGGAACCAAAGTTACCTTGTCCGTCTATCAAAGGATAACGCATAATCCAGGGCTGAGCCAATCTGACTAAAGTTGGATAGACAACCTGTTCACCGTGCGGATGGTAGTTACCTGATGTATCACCGGCTATCTTGGCACATTTTCTAAAATGTCCACCGGGGGAAAGATTGAGCTCATACATAGCAAAGATAATTCTGCGCTGAGAGGGTTTGAGACCGTCTCTGATATCAGGCAGGGCGCGTGAAACTATCACACTCATGGAATAATCAAGATAAGCTGTTTTCAGCTGATCTTCGATTTGGACATTTATGATTCTATCTCTAATTTCAGTCATTTATCTTCTCCTGTTATATATCCAGATTCTTAACGTATTTAGCATTTTCCTGAATATACGCTCTGCGGGGTTCTACTTCATCACCCATCAACTTGGTAAACATCATATCAGCCTCGATGGCATCGTCCATTTTAACTGAGAACATGGTGCGGACTTCAGGATTCATCGTGGTTTCCCAAAGCTGTTCAGGATTCATTTCACCCAAGCCTTTGTAGCGTTGGGTAATTACACCTTTGGAACCGCCAAAATCTTCAATCGCTTTGTCGCGTTCATCTTCAGTAAAAACGTATGTTTTCTGTTTGCCTTTTCTAACCAAAAAAAGCGGTGGTCTGGCAATATAAAGATGTCCTTCTTCAATCAAAGGTCTCATATATCTCAGGAAGAATGTCATGAGCAGACAGGCTATGTGTGAGCCGTCCACGTCAGCATCAGCCATGATGATAATTTTGTTGTATCTGATTTTAGTAACATCAAATTCTTCCCGGATGCCGGCTCCGATTGCCAAGATAACAGGAGATATTTTATCGTTATTCAGCACTTTGTCCAATCTGGCTTTTTCGGTATTGAGCATTTTTCCCCAGAGAGGCAGAATCGCCTGGATTGATCTGTCTCTGCCTTGTTTGGCACTTCCGCCTGCAGAGTCTCCCTCAACAAGAAAAAGCTCTGTTTTAGTCGGGTCAGTTAAAGTGCAATCAGCCAGCTTGCCCGGTAGAGAACCGCTATCCAGCACAGATTTGCGCCTGGTAAGCTCTCTGGCTTTACGGGCTGCATCTCTGGCACGGGCTGCCATCACGCTTTTCATGCAGATATTTTTGGCTTCTGCCGGATGTTCTTCAAAATATATCATCAGCTTTTCATAAACTATTGAATTGATTATCCCTTCCACATCTGAGTTTTGCAGCTTGGTCTTGGTCTGACCTTCAAACTGGGGATTAGAAAGTTTAACGCTCACCACGGCAGTCAATCCTTCTCGAATATCTTCACCGGAGGGAGAAACTTTCTCATTTTTGAGCATGTCACCATTCTTGATATAGGTATTTACCACCCGCGTAAGACCGGATTTGAAACCGCTGAGATGAGTTCCACCCTCTATAGTGTTGATATTGTTGGCAAAACTAAAAATGTTTTCCTGATAGCCTTCATTATATTGCAGAGAGACTTCAAAATTCAAATCATCCTTTTCTCCAAAAATATGCAGAGGTTTGGGAGTGAGGGGCTTCTTATTTTGATTGAGGTATTCCACAAAAGAAACAATACCGCCGTCATACTGGAAGTCATGCATCCGGTCTGTCCGCTGGTCTGTAAGAATGATGCGAACGCCTCTATTCAGAAAAGCCAGTTCTCTCAGACGTGTGGTTAGATAGTCAAAACTGAAATCAACCGTTTCAAATATCTCGCCGTCCGGTTTGAAGGTGACTGTCGTGCCGGATTCATTGGACTGACCGATAATCTTCAATCCGGTAACCGGGATTCCTCTTTCATAACGCTGGTAATAAATGTTTCCGTTTTTGAAAATCTTCACTTCCAGAAATTCTGACAAAGCATTTACGACAGAAACACCCACACCGTGCAAACCGCCTGATACTTTATATGTCTTATCGTCAAATTTTCCGCCTGCGTGCAAAACTGTCATAACAACCTGCACAGCGGGAAGATTCATTTCTTTTTGAATATCGACCGGAATACCGCGTCCATTATCAATTACTTCGATATTTCCATCGGCTAAAATGGAAACTTTGATTAAATCGCAATAGCCCGCCAAAGCCTCGTCTATGGAATTATCCACAACTTCATAAACCAGGTGATGCAATCCGCGTTCGCTGGTGCCCCCAATATACATGGAAGGTCTTTTGCGTACTGCCTCAAGACCTTTGAGGACTTTGATATTACTGGCAGTGTAATCTAAATCTTGCATAATCTATGTTCTCCTATTCATTTTCTATTTATGATGTCAAATCTTGTCTTTTAGCCATTATGTACTAAAACTGGCACTTTTTGATTTTTGCACATCAAACAATCATTTATGTTGCAATTTACACTATATTAGTGATTTGCACCGTTTCACATCTATTTAGTTGCAGAATAATTTATTAGACTAATCTTGTCAAGTTTTAATTAAATATATTATTCGTCTGTAACTGTCTATCTAATAAGGCTTTACTAATCGCTCAGTTTGTTTCTTAAAAATTATCCTCTCTTGTCCATCTTGGTTTAGCGTATATCAAGCGTAATTTTATTACGCTTGACTTACGCTTGATATTGCCGTAGGATAGTCGCCCCCGACTGTGTAGTTTCCTGATTTTGGTTGACAACTAAAGTGAGGAGAGTTATGAAACGCAAAGCAAAGAAAGCAGTTAGCTACTCAGAGAGCTATAAGCAGTATGTAGTATATGCAGTTATGCGTGATGGA
>Ga0247841_10011147_pt1 | contig 12033 bp, 9 predicted proteins | sample LaCruzMarch2015__2_FD_192410 | JGI IMG/M metagenome (GOLD analysis project Ga0247841, IMG submission 192410) | Freshwater microbial communities from meromictic Lake La Cruz, Castile-La Mancha, Spain - LaCruzMarch2015_18m | ecosystem: Environmental > Aquatic > Freshwater > Lake | place: Spain...
ATTCCGCTCACCCTCAACAAATCATTAAGCGAATAAAACGGCCTGGCTTCTATTATTTTTCGAGCTGTCACCGGACCGACGTAAATTATTTTTTCCAAACTTTCCTGGGAGGCGGTATTTATACTTATTTGCCCAGTACAAACAACTGTTGCGCCTGTATTACCCAAATTATTTAGATTATCGTCTTGGTCGCTGCCATCTTGGTCATTCTCTTGGTCTAAATCTTCGAGATTTTGGTCATCTTGCTTTCCCGGGTTTTCCTCTTGCAAAATTTGGGAGGCTGAATGATTTTGTTGAGCAATAAGCGCTTGCACCTGCTGGCTTATAATATCTAATTTCTCTTGTATGTCATCTAGTTGATCTTGCGTGTCTTCTTCTGTCGCAACCATTTGGCTTCTGCCTCCTGTGCCCGTATAATCTGACAAATCGGCGGTTGGCTCTAAACCATTCTCAACTGGCTCTGCTTGTTCTAACTCTATTGCCGTAATTGCATTCTCGCCATCAGACGGTAAAACGGTGCTTGAAAGGTTGCCTTCAAAAAACTTCGAGCCAGCCCTGCTTATCTCGCTCAAAACTTGATTAAAAATGTTGCTTTCTGAGGTTAAAAAACCATTCCAAATAAAAAACCCCGCGATAAAAGTTATAGTTAAACTCAGGAAAAAATAAAAAATTGGGCTTTTTTTAAGCATTGTTTAAACCTGTCACGCAATAATTAATCTACTACAAATTAAATCTTTTGGCTGCAAAATCATAAAATCTCGTCGGCTTATCGACTCCGCTGATAAACCTCCTCGCTTTTCTAATTTTTCGCCAGAAAATCTTTAATTTTCGTGACGAAAATTACTGCGAGACAAGTTTATGGTTGCATTAGTTTTTTTATTTTATACCTTATCGCGCTCACTTGCAACCGAGATTTTTTTGCTGGGCATATTTTTCGGCTTGGGCAATTTCGGCTTTATATTTTGTGCCTGACTCATAAAAAGAAGCAATTGCCAAGCCCTCTTTTACCAACTGAACGCCAACATTTATGTTCCCAATAAATATATATCTTAAACATCTGCCGTATTGGTCAACATCTGTTTTGTCTTTTTCAAGCAAAACCTGCTTGCCTAAAACTAATGCCTCAAGCCGAGTTTTGGCTGGCAAATAGCAAGAATAACCTGTTTCATCGGCATCCATCCCTATAATCCGCACATGATAACCGCCCTCAACAACAACTGTGTCGCCATCAATTACTTTTGTCACAATTGCATTGTCAGCTGCCCCGCACGAAACAGTTGTTGTTAAGTCGGACTTAACAAAAATATCTTGTTTATTCGAAATTATTGGGACGCCGGGCGTCCCATTGACTTGGGTTTTTTCTAACTTTGAATTATTATCTTTTACTCCCAAATACAAAAACCCGCCAATTATTACAGCTCCAATTATTATCGCCAAAAAGGTTTTATTGCTTTCCATAAATATATTTTACCCCTCCAATAAATTCAGGGCAAGCAAAAAATCGCGGACCCATAAGGTTTCCCGCGATTTTTTGTTGTAACTTCTACTTTTTTGCGTTTGCTAGCTTTCTTCTCTCAACTGTTCTTGGCAGAATCTTCGGTGAGGCAAAAACCATTTTACCGCCTTGCTCGTCAATTAAAACTCGGCTACCCTCGCTAATTTCATTGGTGACAATTTTTATTGACAATGGGTCTAAAATTAAACGCTGAATAACTCGCTTTAATGGCCTGGCTCCCAAGTTTGAGTCAAATCCTTCTTTAACCAAGAACTCTTTAGCTTTTTCTGAAATTTCAATCTTTATTTCTTTTGTAGCCAAACGTTTTTCAACTTTTGCCAATTCCAAATCAACAATTGTTTTAATCTGCTCTTTTCTCAAATAATTAAATATCACAATTTCGTCAATTCTGTTCAAAAATTCCGGCCTAAATGAATCTCTCAAGGTATCCATTATTTTTTCCCTCATTGATTCTCTTTGCACCAGCTCTTCTTTAGTGTTAAATCCAATTGACGACATTTTGTTGATATAATCAGAACCCAAGTTTGAAGTCATTATAATAATTGTGTTTTTGAAAGATACTACTCTGCCCTTTGAGTCGGTTAATCTGCCATCTTCAAAAATTTGCAGCAAAAGATTAAACACATCAGGGTGCGCCTTTTCAACTTCATCTAACAAAAGTACAGAATAAGGCCTTCTCCTGACTTTTTCTGTCAGCTGGCCAGCCTCTTCATAGCCCACATATCCTGGCGGAGAACCAATCATTTTTGAAACAGTGTGTCGCTCCATATATTCTGACATATCTAAACGTATCAATGCTTTTTCATCGTCAAACAAAAATTCTGCCAAAGCTCTTGCTGTTTCTGTTTTGCCGACGCCCGTTGGCCCCAAAAATAGAAATGAACCTAAAGGTTTGTTTTCCTCTGAAATCCCGGCTCTTGCCCTGCGGATTGCCCTGGAAATTGCAGAAATTGCTTCTTCCTGGCCAATAACCCTTTTGTTTAGGGTGTCTTCCATTGCTTCTAATTTTTTAGCCTCTTCTGTAATCAAACGGGTCACCGGGATTCCGGTCCAGCGCGAAACAACTCTGGCAACTTCTTCCTCGGTAACCTCTTCTTTTAAAAATCTGTGCTCTTTTTGTATCCTAATTAATTTTTGTTCAATTGCTGCCGATTCCTTTAATAACTCGGGAATTCGCCCATATTTTATTTCAGCTACCTTTTCTAAATCAGCTTCCCTTTGGGCAATTTCTGTTTGGTAAGAAAGATTATCTAACTTTTCTCTGATGTCTTTTATCTTGTTAATCAATTCTTTTTCGGTTCCCCATTTTAATCTCAGGGCTTTTGCTTTTTCATTCAAATCAGCTAACTCTCTGGCGATTACTTTTAGCCTTCTTTCTGACCCTTTCTCTTTTTTAAGAGCCTGCTTTTCAATTTCCAGTTTCATAATTGCCTCGTTATAGGTTTCCAATTCCTGCGGGTCAGATTCAATTTCCAATCTTAATGCCGAAGCAGCTTCATCCATTAAGTCAACTGCCTTATCTGGCAAGAATCTGTCGGAGATATATCTGTTTGCCAAATCCACCGCTGCTTTAATGGCAGAGTCTTTTATTTTTACTCCATGGTGGACTTCATACTTTTCTTTTATTCCCCGCAAAATTGCAACAGCGTCGTCAACGCTTGGTTCTTGCACAAAAATTGGCTGGAACCTTCTTTCTAGGGCCGGGTCTTGCTCAATATATTTTTGATATTCCTTTAAAGTTGTGGCTCCAATGGCTTTTATCTCTCCTCGAGACAGCGCCGGTTTTAACAAGTTTGAAGCATCAATTGCTCCTTCCGCAGCTCCAGCTCCCACCAAAGTGTGTAGCTCGTCAATGAATAGAATATATTTCCCGGCAGCTCTAGATAACTCTTTCAGCAGGGCCTTAATTCTTGTTTCAAATTCTCCCCTATATTTTGTGCCGGCTATTATGGCGCCCAAATCTAAAGAAATTACTTCCTTGTTCTTCAAAAAGTCCGGCACATTTTGTCTGGCAATTCTTTGGGCAAAACCCTCTACAATGGCTGTTTTCCCGACGCCAGCTTCTCCTATCAAAACAGGGTTATTTTTTGTTCTTCGGGAAATTATCTGCATCAATCTCCTAATTTCATTATCCCTGCCGATAACAGGGTCTATTTTCCCGGCAGCAGCTAAATTGGTTAAATTTCTGGTATATTTTTCAATCACCTGATATTTTGATTCAGGGTCTGCATCGGTAATTCTCTGGCCACCCCTTATTTGAGACAAAACTTTCCCGACTGCCTCATAATCAAGTTTTGAACTCTTTAAAGAGTTTTGGTCTGAGCCAGAAGAATATCCCGCTAAAAAATTAACTTTTTCCAAAACGTCTTTGGCACCAGATTTTGTATCTAACAATGCCATAAATAAATGCTCAACCGAGATAAACTCATCGTTCATTTTTATAGCTTCCTGCCTGGCCCTGTCTAAAACTTTTGCCATATCCTGCGTAAGATAAAACTGGCCAAATGCCTGTGGCGTTAAAATTGTTGGAATTTTTGCAATCTGCGTTTCAACTTTTTTCTTTAACAAATCTGCATCAACTCCAATTTTCTGTAAAATTGTAGTTATAATGCTTCCTTCCTGCGAAAGCAGCACAGACAGCAAATGCAGGGCATCAATTTGGGATTGCCCTTTTTCTTGAGCTAATTGCTGAGCCTGCATTAGTGCGTCCTGAGCTTTGTTGGTAAAATTATTTCCATTCATATATTTTATTTTAGTACAGATTCAATAATAAATCAATAGCACTCTCAAGTCAAGAGTGATAACTAATAGCCAAAAAAAGACGGAGATAAAACCCCGTCTATTGAGAAAACGCGCGTTAGCGCTTTTTATGGCCTTAAAACAATACTTGGGCTGTGATGACCCGCCTAACTCCCGGAAGTCGCTCGAAAGCTCTTGCATCAAAGCCCACGCCTGAAGCGTCTGGAATTTTAATCGCTGATTTGCGCGGGCCAGAACTTGGCGAAAATCCGAGCTCCCTCACCCTATCTGCAACATTCTGTCTCTGGTTATCGGTGGCGTTGTCTTCCATTTCAATGACCATATAAATAATTGGTTGATTGTTAATGTGCTACAAAAAGCCCCTCGAAGAGAGGGGCTTGTTTTGATTAACTAATTTCTATTTTTAACTTTTACACTTTTAATTCACCAAAACCAACCCCTCTCGTAAAGAAGCTAAAAAAGAAATACCAGATATTTGTCGGGTTGATTTGGTTCATACGTTTATAGTTTACTAAAAACAAAAGCCGATGTCAAGCTTTTTGGCTTAAACTCCTACAATAACCTTTCTCCCAATGTCACATTAATATCCTGCTCCGTGCCATTTTTCAAAATATGTAAAACTATTTTATCTCCGGCATTATGCTTTTGGATTATTTTAGCCATTGAGTTGTCTGTAGCAATTTTTTCTCCATTAATTGACAAAATAACATCTTTCTCTTTAATTCCGGCTTTTTCTGCCGCAGAGCCAAGGGTCACAGCCGGCTCGCCATTATCTCCTTTCAAAATTAACGCCCCGTAAGCCACCGACAAATTATATTTTTGTTTCACCTGTTCATCAACTAAAATATACCTTACGCCCAAAAAAGGATAGACAATTTTGTTTGTTTTTACAACCTGGTCAATGTCTTTTTTAGCCCTATTTATCGGAATCGCAAAACCAATATCCTGGGCTCCCTGCGCCATGGCAGTGTTAATCCCAATAACCTCGCCTTTTAAGTTCAGCAATGGTCCTCCGGAATTTCCTGCGTTAATTGCCGCGTCTGTTTGTATAATATCTTCCAATGTTTCTGAAAATGAGCCGGTCTGGTCGGAGGCTAAAATTGTTCTGCCAAGCCCGGAAACTACGCCGACAGAAACAGTGTTAGAAAACTGCCCCAGTGCGTTTCCAATGGCAATTGCTGTCTGGCCTATTTGTATTCCCGAAGAGTCTCCTAAAATAACTGGCGAAAATACTGCCCCGTCATTCGACGAGGTCCCGCTGGGGCGGGAAATTTTTATCACTGCTAAATCTTGCACTGGGTCTAAAGCCAAAACTTTAGCTGAATATTTTTGTCCGTCATTTGTCAAAACAGTATAATCTGCTTGGCTGTCTGAAACAACGTGCTTATTTGTTAAAACTAAACCATCGGCTGAAACTATAAAACCAGAACCGGCGCCGACTTCCCTATATTGCGTTCCTTTCTGCACTTGCTGAGGAATTAAAAATTCAAAGGGAGAATCTGGTCCGAATGGATTTACATATTGCTGTTCGTAAGTTGGCAAATTTTTTGAAATAACAATGCTAACCACCGATGGAGAAACCTTTTTTGCCGCATCTATTATTGCCTGCTCATATGAAATGTCTGACGTGTATGGCTGGTCGGTTTGTTGATTATTTGTTACTGCTGGTTTTGGTTCTGGCGCTTCGAAATACTGCAAAAATGCCCGGGTTTCTGCTGGAAAATAACGTAAAGCGCCAAAACTTAGAACGGTTCCAACTGCGCACCCGATAAAAATTAAAAACACGGTGACCCAAAAAATTTTGCTTTTTGAAGCTTTCACAACACCGCTTCGGACTTCGTTTAAATCAAATTTTGGCAAGTTGTATATATCCATATATTTTTATTACGTTTTAGAATTAATTTTTGGGTGCGTCTTTATCTTTATAATGGCCAAACCTATACTTAAAAATATCGGTCTTCACCGGACCCAAAAAAACCATGTAAAGTTCGGCTAAAATATATTTTATACAGCTTTTTATTTTTCCCTCTTGCTCAAATCTCCTGTTAGAAATTAATACCGGTTGAATTTTCAAGAGCCCGTACTTAGTAATTTTCTTTACTTTTCCGACATAGTGGACATCCTCGCAAAATATAACATTTTCGTCAAAACCATTAATTTTTTGGTGAATGTCCTTTTTGACTAAAATAAAAGCTCCAAGGGCATGAGGAAAAAACTTTTTAGTGAACACAACCCAAAAGTTATAAAATCTTGAAAAAAACCTATATATTGTTCCTCCTGTAAATAAAAACGGAAAAGTGGCTCCACCAAACTTTTCTTCGTAAAAATTTTGTATAGCCCGCTCTAAAGAATCGGCCTGTGAAAGTATTACATCAGAATCTAAAAACAACAATAAATCTCCCTTGGCTATTTTTGCCCCCTCATTTCTGCCCTTAGACGGCAACCCTCCGGGCGTTATTATGCAACCGTATTTTCTTGCAACTTCTACGGTTTTATCCGCAGATCCGGCATCAGCCAAAATTATCTCATAATCCCTGAAACTCTGCTTTTTAATCGACTCTAAAAGCAAAGGCAGATATTTTTCCTCATTTAAAGCTGGAATAATAATTGAAAGCATATAATTTTAACTATGCTGGTTTAAAATAATTTTCTGGCTTCATTCCAAATCTGCGGTTGATTTTGCTTTTCTTTCATCCAATACCACCATTCTACTCCCCAAAAGTAAAACGTGTCCAGTCCCGTTTCTTTAGCATATTCGACATTCTCTAGAAATAATTCGGGGTTCATTGTTTTTGACTGCTCGTCTAGTGCAACGTTGTAAAATGGTTTTGATGTCCACGGTTCCGCTTGAAGCTCTATGCAAATTATATCTTTGCCGAATATCTTTTTAATAAGCAGGGCTTTTCTCCAATATGTTATAGGAGAAAAAAATGAGTCGACATTAAATCCAAAATTATCTGTTACATGCGCCCAAACTTTTCTATACATTGTAATACCAACTATATCGCCTATTTTTGCCGCACCGAACCAATTGGACTGCTCGCCTGAATCAGAAATAATAACTTGCCTTGACCGATCTAATGATTTTACAAGCTCAACCTCTTTCTTTAAAAAATTCTCATCGTACCACGGGCATTTTCCAAAATTAAAAAGAGGTTCATTTTCCACCTGCCAATTGATAATTGCCTCGTTGTCTTTGTATCTTAAGATAACTTTTTCCACATATTCCAAAATTTCATTTTGCTGTTGTTGTTTTGACAAGTCATTAGCCCAAACAGGAACGTGGCACTCGGGCCAGCGCCCGCTTTTCATTCCCACAACATATATAACTTTTACTCCCTTGCTTTTTGCTTGGGCCAGTTGCCAATCTGTATCGTCAAAATAATAGCTACCTTGCTTTCCTTCAACCCAATCCCACTGCGTATGGATTTTTATGTTCTTTGCCCCTAGGTCGTTAATTATAGCTGAATAAGTTTCTTTCCAGTCCAGTCCCAAAGATTGCGCCTGCATCTGAGAGAAGTCAACGCCCCATGTTATGTTTTTTGAAACCGGGACCGACCCTACAAAAAAATAACAAAAAACAACTACTAGTATGACCAGAATAACTGACAGACACCAAATAATTATTTTTAAAATCTTTCGCATTGGTTATTTAACTCCTTGGTAGCTGATTGTCTATTGTTATAATTTTCTCAATGTTATATGCGCCGTTCTTCTCTATTTCCATAAACCCCTGCATGGCAACTTCAGCTAAATCTCCGGCGCAAAGAAGGTCATAAAACCACTGGTCAGTATATTCGGGGTTTTCTTGTGAAATGCCTGCGCCAGTGTGCAACAACCATCTTTTATTAAAATCTTCCTGCGAGCCGATTGGGGGCGCTATAACAATAGGAATTCCTAGGCCGGCATAAAAAGAAAGCTCCGACGGTTTTGTCCATAAAACATCTGTTTCCCTTAGCGCTTCATTAAAATTTCTAAAATAGTCATTTGTTGTTATTCCAGAAAGAATATGAACCCACCCGTCTAACTTTAACCCTTTTATATTTTCTGAAAAATATTCTCTAAGCTCTTCTCGGGCTCCAATAGAAATAATAAATCTTAATTTTTTAGCCCTAATTTTGCTTACCAAGCTTTTTATTGCATACAGGGGCACTTCTTTCTGCGCGCCGGCTCCTCCTATAGAAAACATAATTGTTAAGGGGTGGTCTGATTTTTCCGGCAATTTTCCCAACGCCCCGCTTACCAAAGGTTTATATATTTTTCTATACTTTCCAAAAGGATCTAAGTTAACAAGACGGTTTCTCATATCTTGCTTTAGAATTGCTAAATTTTCTCCGATATTCTCTTTGGGCAAAGGATAACCGGTCAGAAAAATGTGCTCCGGATTTACGCCATAGAATTTTAGCCTGTCCCTGGCCCAGGTACAAGGGGCAAAGTATTTGATCTTGCTTTTTCTCGGCTCTAAAGCCACCCAAGACCTGTTAACGTCTGCATCACAGATTACGCAGTAAATATTGCCGGGATATTTAAATTCTTCTGCCATAAAGGCAGGCGTAAAAAATGTCGATAAAATAGGCAAAGGATTTTTTTTAAATCTCTCAATCAAATCTTTGCCCCAGCCCTTTTTTACAAAATAAAGAGTGTTTTTAAGAGTGAAATTTGGTCGAGACAAATCTCTTTTAGGATAATAAATCAAAATTTTCTGGAACCTGTCTAAAATAGAAAAAACTAAATCTCCCAGAAGAGGCATTCTTTTAAATCTTGAGATAAATTCGTAGGCGGACCTCGTCTGCTGCCAAAAGCCTTTGTCTTTTTTGGGTATGCCATCGTAACTATTGGCATTTATTACTTTGCCGGAAAAAGCAACATCTCTTAACGGGTAAGCTGTACGCTGATGGCCATACCCCATGTCTGCGGCAACAACCCAGGCCTTATTGTTTTGTCTTTCATCTTTCATATTAAATCTATTATACATTTTTTTATTCCTTGTTAAAAGTCTTCTTACCGACAAGTTTTACCTTGCAAATAACTAAAAAATATGTTACTGTATATATCTACGCTAAGCAAAAGCGTAGAGACAGAACTTTTACAAAGGAAGCGGGAAACACGAAAAATATGAAAACATACAGGGCCATAGTGGCCCCTCAACCAACCGCGCTCGTGATACGGTGCGGAGACCCAAGGTTTAGGATTGCATTTCTTGCCTTTATATCAGATGAATTGGGGCTCAAACAAGGAGAATTCGTGCCGATTACTGTTGCTGGCGGACCGGCAGCGCTGGCGCACGCAGAAACTCGCGCTATCGACCACTCATTCATAATGAAGCAAATCGGATTTTTCCTGACCCACTTCAAATCTATCCGAGAGGTCATTATATTCGGTCACCAGGACTGTGGATATTATAGAACCATTGATTTTGGCCCGACTGTAATAGACCGAGAAAAAAATGACCTGCCAAAAGCCGGCAGGGCAATCAACGAATGGGCAGATGCATTCTTTCGGGACAAAGACATTAAAATTTTGTCTTACTATGCCAGCTTTGACGACGAAAGCAAGACTGGAATAGTTTTCGAAACGGTTAGCTATACCTAATAGGGCTAAGCCAAGCAAAGCCGGAGATTCATCTCACGGCTCTTTTATTGCTCTGCAACAAGTTGCTATATAAATTCTTTATTATATTTCGTTTTTAAAAACCAAATAACAGAACCTAATATCAAATAAAAAACCACTGGCCAAACCCACGAGACATTTGTTATGCTTTTTGCCATCTGAGGCTGTGAAAAAATGTCTATTACTTTTACAAAGTAGGTTAATAAAAACCAGCAAGGAATTGATAAAATCCAACCCAAAAAATCAAACAAAGCTCCAATTGTAGAAACCAAAAAACCAAAAACCATTAGCCCGTAAACTATTGGCAAAACTAATAAATTAGTAATTGGCGAAACAAAAGACACGTTTCCAAAATTATATATCATAATAGGCAAAGTAAAAATTTGTGCAGCAAAAGTTGTCGAAAAAATTCCCACAAAATCTTCGACCTTTTCTTTGGTTAATCTTTTTATAAAATTTTTGATAAGAGGCTCTAAATAAATAAGCCCCAGGACAGCCAAAAACGAAAGCTGAAACCCCACATCGTAAAACAAAAGCAAGGGGTTTATTAAAAGCATTAATGCGCAGGCCAAAGCTATTAGCCTAGAACTCATTGTCTGCCTGCCGATTTTTTGGGACAGAAGATATATGAGGCCCATAATTCCCGCCCTAACCCCAGATGGGGGAAGGCCGGTGAAAACTATATAAATGCAGATAAAAATTAATGCTATATAAAATGCCTGGCCTCTCCAAAATCCAAAGGCCAACAATACCGACATTATAATGGCGCTCAAAATAACTACGTGCGTGCCGGAAACCGCTATAATGTGGCGAAGTCCGGTAATATTTAATTTGTTTTTTAAATCGCTTGTCATTGCCCCGTTATCTCCCAGAATCGTTCCCTCTAAAATTGAACTCTGCGGGGGCGAAAAATTATGCCTTATGCTTTCTCTTATTTTTTGTTTAGACCACAGAATTGTCGAATAAATTTTTTGCAATATATTGGGCTTAGCCTGGCCAATTTTCTCAATGGCAACAAAATTCATCGCAGAATAAATTCCATCTTTCATCAAATAATTTTTATAAGACCCCAGAATTGCCCCATCTTCTGTTTGGCCCGGTGTTTCTAATTTACCAATAAGTTTTATAACATCTAAATACTCGTATTCGGGATATCTATTTGTTGTTACTAAAATTAAACTATCGCCTGCCTGCGCAGGCAGGCCAACTTTTACTTTAATTTTCTGATAAGTATCTCTTACATCTGGTTCGCTGTAAATTGTGCCGGTCAGCACAATCTGCCCTTTTCCATTTAGTTTGCTTAATTTATTATTCGCAATATTAAACTCAGAAATTTGCATTCGCGCAACTCCCAAAACTAAAAAGAGCAGGCAAAACCCAACAACGAGCATAATGGTAAGTTTTTTGCCACGAGGCAAAAAACTTACCTCTCGCGAAATTAAAAAAATAAAAATAATCAATACCGCCAAAAATAAAATTACCCAAACAAAAAATTGGGGAATTTCAACAAGCGATTCCAAAAATATCCCGGTTATAAATGAGAGACAGAGAAAAAATAACGTCTTAGACGGGCTCATCTCAATTGGCAAGTTTTAAAATATGGAGAAATTTCTTTTACAATGTCTTCCAGAAACTCTCTTGGAAATGGTTTTATCTTTTCAAATTCCGGGTCAATTGTTTTTTCTGCCCTGAAGTTTTGCAAATAATATTTAACATTGGGGTGTGACCCAAGGGGTGCCCCGGACCCGCCTATCCATTTTGCAATTTTCAAAAAATCTTCTTTTGAGTGGATGCCAGGAACGCATGTTGTACGAAATTCAAAATCAATTTTGCCTTGTTTTAAAAACTCCACGCTTTCTTTTATATGTTCTGTTGTTATACCCTCTCCTATAACCTTTTCGTATTGACCTAAGGGCCCCTTTATATCCATGGCAACATAATTAATTAATTTTGTATTAACCAAATCTTTTAACATCTTTGGATTCGAACCATTGGTGTCTAGCTTTACTGGATACCCTAAAACTTTTACCTTTTCTATAAATTGGGGCAATTCCTTGTTTATTGTTGGCTCTCCACCACAAATTACAACCCCCTCTAATAGCCCCTTTCTTTCCCGCAAAAAATCTAAGAATTCTTTTTCTGAAATT
>Ga0247841_10011149_pt1 | contig 12032 bp, 14 predicted proteins | sample LaCruzMarch2015__2_FD_192410 | JGI IMG/M metagenome (GOLD analysis project Ga0247841, IMG submission 192410) | Freshwater microbial communities from meromictic Lake La Cruz, Castile-La Mancha, Spain - LaCruzMarch2015_18m | ecosystem: Environmental > Aquatic > Freshwater > Lake | place: Spain...
GTTGATCTCACTCTTGCATTAAAACGTTTGAAAAATATTATTTTATCACGCAAACTTTCCCAGAATGTCGGAAATCTCGCCGAAATAAGTCTCCATCAGCTACAAAATCCCCGCCAGGGTTATTCAAAATCAGACGAATTTTTCAGGTTATGTATCTGGTGGATGATCCTGACTATGGCATTCTATGCTTATGTGGGTGAGAAAGTGCCCTGGCTGTTAATCCCACAACTGCTCCCTATGTGTTTTGTCGCAGTATACAAGCTGAACTGGCAGAAGATCGCATTTGCTCTTGCCGGATGTATCTTCCTGGTCGTAATGACCTGGCATGTTGCATTCATTCCAGTGGACATCAATGAACCGATAGTCCAGGTACAGAACTCTGAAGAAATGCGTGAAGTTATGCAACTTATCGATGCATCAGATAATGTCGTTGTTGCATCAAAAGATTACTGGCCTCTTCCCTGGTACTATCGTGGCGATCGGTGGAATAAAATTAAATTCTATGGCAATCGGGCTGATGAATCATCACTTAAGGAAAAAAATCCCGGTGTAATTATTCTTCATGATGCCGAAAGCTACCCGGTTATCGAAGGTTATGACAAAAAAACCTACAAACTGAGTTACTGGTTCTCTTTCTATGACAATGAGAAACGGTTGACAGATTACTATATCAACCGAGATGGGAAAATGGGAAGTATCAACATAGATGTTTTTACCATCCGAAAAACAGTATAAATTTCTTTTTTTTACAAGGTTACTACATAAGTCTTCAACCCGAATACAATCTTAAAAAGAGTCCCAGCTAATCTACATAGGTTATCCTCGTTTGATGAACAATGAGATAATCACACCGGAGCAACAGTAAAACCATAAAAATCAAGGGCTGAAATTCCCCCAATCGGATATAAAAAAAGGAAAGGTGTTATCCGAGTTCATCCCAGCGGGAGCGTTTTCGGTATATTACGACACCCACAGCAACCAGTATGACAACGATAACACCGATTACAATAAAGATTCCACCGGGTATGGGAATCTGGGGAAGAGAAAAACTCCATCCCGACGTCAGTACTTTCTGGCGTGCAAGCGCATCAGTATAAGATTCATTTCCTTTCGTAAAGGCATCCTGTGCTTTTGAACGGGCTTGTGAATATTCTCCACTGGCAATCTGATCATTTGCCGTGGATATGTAACTGACTGCAACTTCCCGTTTTGCAACAATAGCTGGGAGTTGCTGATCTTCAGCGGTAGTCTTGTTGCCTTTGAACCATGCAATGACAACATCAACATTGTTGATAGGGATTTGCGCTGCGGCAACTTCGGTCTCTGCCCATGCCCTGTCAAGAGCTTTTTCTCCTGCGCTGATACTGGTCTGTGCAGCAGTGAGATCCGCCAATGCTTCTGTATACTGTGCAGAGGTGCGGGCACGTGCAGAATCGATCTTCTGTTTTGCTTCATTGTATTTTGCATCAGCTGCAGATGTGTCGATACCAAGAACTGCCTTCTCATCAATATGAGTTCTGTAAGTCTGAAGATCTGCACTACTGGCAGCAATAGCGGCGCTCACTTCACCGGTATTGATCACTTTAGCCGTCCGTTCTACCTTTGTTGAAGCAATCACTGCCCCGGTAGTTCCTATTTCCTGAATACGGATAATTGTTTTATCTGCTGTTTGAGTGACCGTGGGTGCTTTACCTTCGAGGGTTGCTCTGACCTCAACGGTATCTCCTGATTTGTAAGCAAGTTCAAAACCCGTAATAGTAAGGGTCTTCCCACCAGTTGACGGGCGTAAATTATCAATTCCGTTCACTGATATGGTGTAGGTCCACTTGGGATTATCGAGCTCAGTGAAAAACTGGAGATCATCTCCAGACGGAAATCCCACGGCATCTATCTTATACGATACTGTAATAGGTGTACCGGGAACCAATGATCCCGAAGGATCTATTGAGATCGTTCCAACAGAAAATGCAGATGCAGCCGAAATACAGAATAAAAGAATTGCAGTTAATATAATCCACGTTTTAAAACCCTTCATTGTCAACCTCACTCGAATAACGGATCAATACCTTCTTCAAACATATTCGATTTTTTCTCTTTTGACTTAATAACATCTTCCTTTGTTTCCTTTGCGATGTCAAGAAGCTCTTTAATCCTTGGCGCATTGCCAACAGTTGCCAGCATAACAACTACGGCCACATATTCACTGTTCACCGGATAATCGCCGCCACGCACTTCAACACCGGCAATATTTTCCTCAACCCAGCTCTTTGCCTTTTCTATACCTTTTCTGTCCATCTCTCCAGGGGGCCCGGCAATGAGGACCAGTGCACGTTCTGCAGTCGAGTAATCACAGGGAAGGGTAAGTCTACCCAGCATTGCACGGCGTACAAGGGAGATAATTTTTGCAGACTTGTCCTCGCCCATTAAGACTTCTTCGTTTGCCTCTTTCTTTGGCCCGAACTTGTCCTTTAATCCGCCGAAAATGCCACGTTTTTCCTTCGTGTTTTTGCTCATAACCTCGCTGATTGCATAACCAACGGAGGTGATTCCACCGCCGCGAAGAGTGTTGATGATCTCACTCGAATCAACCACCATCTCACCAACACCCATCTTGCTCACTTCACCTGCACGGAAGAGGACACTAAAACGCCGGACTACTTCATTGTTCAACCGGTTAAACGCAGTTTTTACACTTTCCCCTTCATTTTTCCAGGCACTATTATCAAAAATAAAGGTGTTGTCGGCCTCATTTACAAGAGTAGTCAGACTTCGTGCCGCATTGTAAGAATATAGCCGGCCTTCTTCGGGTGCCGGAATAATTCCCAATGCATAAACGGGTTCACGGTAGATTCTTTTTAGATGACGGGCCAGAACCGGTGATCCACCAGAACCTGTACCACCGCCGAGACCCGCGACAATGATAAAAGCATCCACATCATGAGTGCCCCTCATATCAATCGCACTGATGATACTGTCAATTTCATCGGCAGTAACACGTGCACCGGTCACGTTATCAGTGCCTACTCCGTGACCTTTGACCATGGTCTGACCGATGAGAATCCGGTCCTTCATGTCGATATTTTTTAACCCCATCAGATCAGTTCGTGCAGTATTGACGGCAATACCGCGGAAACTGTTGGTACCGAGCTTTTTATCCTGCTCAATAAACATATCAACAATTTTACCGCCCGCCTGGCCGAACCCTATAAAAAATACTCGCATATTAAATACACCATCCGATGGGCTGATAGATAACTAATTTCTTTTAATTCTTTTTAAGTCCTTTTACCCGTATGAACCTTTATTTCGACAACACAAAAACTTTCTTATAAAATCTTCGAGGTTACAACAAAAAAATCTCATTTGTTTGCGGAGGATTTTTCATTTCGCCCTGAAAAATACTATAGAATATTAATTATGAAGATCGGGATTATTGGTGGGGGATTAACCGGGCTTGTCGCAGCTCATGCTCTATCGGGACAACATGAGGTAGATCTTTTTGAAAAAATGCCCTTTCCCGGGGGATGTCTTTCATCTTATCCCATCAACGATTATTGGATCGAACGGTATTATCACCATTGTTTTTCAACAGACACGCACCTTTTTGCTCTCATTGAGGAACTGGGACTGTCGGATAAACTCGAATGGAGAACCGGCACAACCGGTTATTATGCCCGTAATAAAATCTATGCCCTTAACACACCCATGGAGATCCTGCTCTACCCCGAACTTTCCATTTTTGACAAAGCAAGACTTGCGTATCTCGTCCTGACAGCAAAAAACGCCGATATCGCCGCATTGGATGACATCACGGCAGAACAGTATATCGTTGAGCATCTCGGAGAAAATGTCTATACCTCGTTTTTTGAACCACTCTTAAAAAGTAAATTCGGAGAACAGAGAAAAGAAGCCTCTGCGGCGTGGCTTATGAGCCGGATTGCCATACGCTCAAACCGGGGGGCGTCGGGAGAACATCTCGGCTACCTCAACGGTGGTTTTCACCTGCTCATTGATGCCCTTTTACAATCCATTGAGAGAAATGGCGGAAAGATCAGGAAACAACAACCGGTCTCATCGATCAGCCAAAAAAACGGATCCTGGACGATAAATGACAACCGCTATGATGCAGTTATCTCAACGATCCCACCACAGGAACTAAAAAAAGCGGGTGGGCCCACTATGCAACCAATCCCTTACCAGGGAGCTGCATGTATGACCCTTGCCATGGATCGGCAAGTGACAAAGGATATCTACTGGCTGAACATGAAAGATGCTGCACCATACGGGGCTGTTGTTACACATACGAACTTTATTCCAAAGGAACGTTATGGCGAACATATCGTGTACCTTGCATCGTACTTTTCCGGCTCTGTTCCGGCACAACTCGACCGCCGTATGCTCGATGACTTCTGCAACCGTTTTTCCGTTGCTCCCACAGAGATCCACTGGCATAAAATGGCCATCGATCCCATGGCAGGTCCGGTTTATACAACCGGCTACCGCTCCTTAATCCCCGCGTACGAACAAAAAGGACTCTATCTTACAGGAATGTTTTCCCAGCCCAATTATCCTGAACGAAGTATGGAAGGATCAATCCGGGCCGGTCAGGATGTTGCAGCGTGTATAAACAAACGGAGTTGCCATGAGGGAACCTGAAGTTACGGCAATTATTCCGGTATACAATGACCGCATTTCTTTAGAGATTGCCATCCCGCGATCGATCGAGATGCTCGGAACAATTACAAACGATTTTGAAATTATCGTTGCTGAGGACGGTAGTCATGATGGTAGTGCAGAATTTGTGGAGGGGTATAAAACACAGGACGTGCGGGTGCGCCTTCTCCACAGCGATAGCCGACTAGGCAGAGGAAAAGCCCTCAACCGGGCAATCCTTGATGCAAAAGGCACAATTGTCTGTTATTTTGACGTGGATCTCGCAACAGATATGCACCATCTTCCCGAGCTTATAACAACTATCCGAAAAGGAGCTGCAATCTCAACAGGATCACGACTCATGCCTGCCAGCGATATTGTTCGTACGAACGGGCGGGAGATTGCAAGCCGAAGTTACAATTTCCTTGTCCGCCTCTTTCTTGGCAGCAGGGTTTTTGATCACCAGTGCGGGTTTAAGGGTTTTAACAAAGCTCTCATAATACCAATTCTTCCGAAGATAAAATCGGATCACTGGTTCTGGGACACAGAGATCCTTGTACGGGCCCAGCGCATGGGCTACCCGGTTGCTGAATTCCCTGTACACTGGAGAGCGGGAAAGGGAACAACAGTAAAAATCAAAGATGTTTTTGAGATGGGGTCATCCATACTGCGTCTCTGGTGGCAGGTACATGTACAAAAAAATTAGCGCAATCCTTGTTCCGACGCTCCTCGCCATTGGAATCATTGCATTTATGCTATACCGGGTATGGGGAGATCTGCTCGAAGCACTCCAGCATATCGTGCCAGCATACCTTGCGGCAGGAATTATTATCTGCCTTATCGCATGGGGGCTGAGAGGATGGCGATACCAGACAATTCTTAAAAGCCTCAACTATCCGGTAAGCATCACTGTAGCAACAGCATGCATATTTGTCAGCCAGACAGTCAACCTGATCGTGCCTGCACGACTGGGTGATTTTGTTCGGGTGTTTATCCTGAAACATGAATACAACACCACCTACTCAGAAGGGGTTTCATCACTTGTTGTCGAAAGGGTTTTTGATATTGTTACCATTGCAATCCTTGGGGCACTATCACTCCTGTTTGTTCTCAATGTGCGTTCAGAATTTTACATCATCATTTTCGTGCCAATCATTGCCTGTTTAATTTTTTTTATCTTTTTGCTGATCATCGGGAAAACTTCGTCGAAAAACAAGTATATCCAGATCATCTTAACAATGCTTCACGAGATCAAACGGGCATCTCTTACGCTGCGATCTATCATCCTGTTGGGAAGTTCCTCCCTAGTGATATGGCTCCTCGATATCATTGTCTGCTATGCAGTAGTGTTGATGTTCCAGCAGCAGATTCCCTTTGCTGTCGTAGTTCTTGCAGTAGTGATAGGAAATCTGGTAAAAGCAGTTCCGCTCACACCCGGAGGGGTTGGTACCTATGAACTCGCGCTTGCCGTCACCTTCGGGCTGGCAGGGGTTTCACCGGCAGTTGCGACCCTTATTGCGGTGATAGACCACTTAATCAAAAACCTGATCACCCTTGCCGGCGGTATTGTCTCGATCTATTACTTTGGCGACTGGGTTATTCCAAGCATTAAAAATGCACTGAATTCCAAATTCGGAGGAGAGGATACTCCTGGCCGTTGATCAGCAGATCTTCTCGGTTCTCAGCTGGCTTTGTGTCCTTTCGCTGATCCAGATATCCCTTTACCCATCGCTGAAAAAGACATTTGGGAATTTTGCTTTTCCTGCCGCATTCTCTGCCTCGCTTCTTATCTTCACCATCTTTTCCTGGTACTGTGGCCTTTGTCATCTGCCGGTCCAACTTGCCCTTCTGCCATTTCTTGCTCTGCTCATATACCATATATGGCACCATGATTACTCCTTGGCCGAATTAAAAAAAGAGTGGCGCTGGGAGATCCTCTTCCTCATCTTCTTTTTTTTAATGCTCGATGTGCGGTTTGTCAATCCCACCATATCCTATGCAGAGAAGTTCATGGATCACGCATTCCTCGCATCTGTGATCCGAGCACCTGTTATTCCACCACTAGACCCGTGGTTTTCGGGTGGAACATTAAATGTCTACTATTATCTCGGGTACTGGATGTTCGGGTGCCTTGCGATCGTGAGCGGAGTTCCGTCCAACATTGCATTCAACCTCGCACTCCCCACAGTATTTGGCATTGGAGTAGTGAACGTTTACGCAATAGGAACACTCGTACTTAACCGGTTCCGCTGGCTCCCACTGTTGATCTTCTTCTTACCAAATCCTTCTTTTTTTTACCAGATTGTTCAGGGTAAAGCAATTAATACGATATTGTGGGACAGTACTCGGACGATAACCAATACCATCAACGAGTACCCCCTCTTCTCGTTTATCTGGGGAGATGTCCATGCTCATGTGGTGTCCATATTCAACCAGGTTTTTTTGATATTTCTGCTCATCTTTGCTTACCAGCGGTGGGAGTCACTTGAATCCCGGGCGAAATGGATCCTCTGCATACTTGCTGCGCTCAGTCTTGGCTCCATGCCGCTGTTCAATACCTGGGACGTGCTGATCTATGCCCCAATCACTCTTGTATTTGGTGCGCTGATTCTCTGGCGATGTAAAAAAGAATGGTTCAAAAGTATCTCTTGGGCATTGATCGTTATCGTTCCTCCGGCAGCCATCCTCTGCTACCTGCCCTTCTATCTGCAATTAAAGACCAGCACCGGCGGACTGTCAATAGTTCAGACTCCATCAAACCCTCTCGAGTTTATTCTGGTAAACGGCTGGTTCGTTGCACTCTTTTTTGTCTTTCTTATCCGGGATATCAAAAAGCGCCCATACCTGCTGCTGGTTGCCATCCCTTTTGCACTCATGGGTTATACAGCCGCAGCAATTGCGATAATTCCAGCAATTTATTTTACCGCACGACTGGCACAAAAGAAAGAGACAGATTCAGCTGCGTTGCTTGCCATTCTGGGTCTTGGAATTTTAATTTTTTGCGAATTGTTCTACCTCAAAGATAACATGGGTGACACCTATTTCCGGATGAACACGATCTTCAAATGCTACCTGCCCGCATGGATCCTGCTCGGCATTGCAGCATTTGTGATGGCAGGGAAATGGCTGGACAGCTGGGGAAAAATTCCGGTACTGCCCACCCGCCAGTCAGCAGTCATTGCCATTACAGTTATAGGCATACTTTTTGTTGTGCCCTTTGTTGTGCCATTTACAGTCAGTTATGGAACCCATACTCTTGACGGGCTGGCGTACCTCGGTGAATCGCACCCGTCAGATGCTCCAGCAATTGCTTACCTGCGTACTCTTTCCAGTGACGAGATCCTCGTTGAGGCAGAAGGTGGCGACTACACGTATTACTCGCGGGTTTCATCGTTCACAGGCATTCCCGGCATTATCGGTATGCCCTTTCACGAGTTCATGTGGCGCGGTGATGATACCGGATGGTTCAGTATACGGAACAATGACATCAGGGCCATCTATGAGCAGCCTCAACATACAATCTCTCTGATGAAGAAATACAATGCAACCCTTCTCTACGTGGGTGATGCAGAGCGCGAGCGCTACAATGTAAATATTTCACCTGCGGGTCTTGAGAAGGTATATTCTGACAGGGGAACTGAAATTTATCGCCTTTCGGGATGGAGCCGGCAATTATTGACTCAATAATACAGTTGAACAAAATACCTGCAGAAACGTCAGGCACAAACCTTTATTGCAGTTCTTGTCGTAATAATATGGCTACATCATGGCATCATTGCTGACTGATGAGTAATGAAGGAGAACGCTACTCCTGAATGAGGTGAGTTATGTCAAAAGGCTACGTTAAAACAATAGCTCCAGAAGAGCTTCAGAACAAGGCTCTTGAAGCCCTTGAAGTTGCGCGAGACACCGGTAAGATTAAGAAAGGTTCCAACGAGGCAACCAAAGCCATCGAGCGCGGTATCGCAGCACTTGTCCTTATTGGTGCAGATGTCGAACCAGAAGAGATCGTTATGCACCTTGCTCCTCTCTGCGAAGAGAAGAAGATACCCTACATCTTCATCAACAAACAGAATGATGTCGGTGCTGCAAGTGGTCTTGATGTCGGATCGGCAGCGGCGGCAATCGTAAAGCCCGGCAAGGCAAAAGAAACGATCGACGACCTTGCAAAGCAGCTGACCGCGCTGAAGGCGTGAGGATATCACTATGGCAGAAGATGCAACGCCAGCCGAAGTGATCGAGGTCATTGGCTCAACCGGCATGCACGGTGAGGCAATGCAGGTTAAATGCCGGATCCTCGACGGCAACAACAAGGGCAGGATTATCACCCGCAATACGGTCGGTCCAATCCGTGAAGGGGATGTCCTTATGCTCCTCGAGACCGAGCGCGAAGCAAAGAAAATGTCGAGGCGGTAAGCAATGGTAGAACGGAATGTCTGCACTTTCTGCGGGGGTCCGGTTGAACCCGGCACCGGCAAAATGTATGTCAAAAAGGACGGGTCAGTCATGTATTTCTGCAGCTCGAAGTGCCAGAACAACCACAAGCTCGGGAGAGTTCCCCGCCGTGTTGAGTGGACTGCTGCCGGCAAGAAAGCACTTGGCAAGAAGTGAGCATCCATGGATCGCTCATTTGTCATGATAAAACCCGACGGAGTCCAGCGGGGTCTTGTAGGAGAGATTGTTTCCAGGCTTGAAGCAAAAGGATTGAAACTTGTTGCCGCCCGCTTTGAGGTTCTTCCTGAACCAAGAGTGACGGAACAGTACAAGGAACACCTTTCAAAACCCTTCTTTCCCTCTTTAAAGAAATATATTATGGGGGGACCATGTTTCCTCATGGTATGGGAAGGCAGGAATGTTGTGGCAATTGTCCGTAAAGTGATCGGTGCAACGAATCCGCAGGATGCAATGCCAGGAACGGTCCGTGGCGATTTCGGTATCGATATCGGCCGGAATGTTATCCACGCTTCAGATGCACCCGAAAGTGCCGCAATCGAAATTGCGATCCACTTCAAACCAGCCGAACTCTTCACGTATACACGGATTGATGAATCTGTGATATACGAATACTAAACTTTTTTTTTGAAAATTGGCTCTGCCATTTTTTCCTGTATCCTTGTGGTCATTGGAATTGTTCTAATCTCGATGGTCATTTGGATTGTGCTCAACAATTATATGATGCAAAATTCAGAATATATCCTTACTAATAATCTGAAAAGAGGAAATACAGCACTAATCAACCATATGATGAGGATGCTGCATATCGCTATTGCGGTTGAGTTTGTGATCAATGGTATAAGGCTCCCGCATTTCCTCTGCTTCATATAAGGAGAAATATGGATAACTGGAATCTTACATCGGTTGGTCTCGTATTGATAGGTTGCAGCATAACGGTTGCAGGTACCATCATTGCAGCACTGCTTTTAGGAATTTCTATAGGTATTGCCCCATATCTCCTGATAATAACGGCACTGTTGATTGTTATGAGTGCAATACTGATCATCTACGGGGACCAGAAGACAAATGCCGGGTAGTTTTGATCCTATTTCGGATCCAGAGGGAAGTGTCCGGGTGTGTATTGCCCAAATCTCCAGTTTCTGGGAGGAACCTGAAAAAAACCTGGAAAAAGCGGACATGTTCATCGCTCATGCGGCGAGGTGCGGCGCGCAGTTGATTTGTTTCCCCGAGCAGTTTGCTACAGGTTGGGATCCATTATCCGGAAAAAATGTGCAGGATTTAATTGGATCCATTATCACCCGGCTGCAAACCTCTGCAAAAGCGAACAGGATCGCCGTAATAGGATCGCTGCGTGAAGCAGCATCCCCGCATCCAAAAAATTCAGCCGTTACGATCGGAAACGATGGCAGGATTATTTCCACGTATTCGAAAATTCACTTGTTTTCCCCTGCAAAGGAAGACGAGAATTTTATCCCGGGAATAAATCTGGGGATTTTCTCACTAGGTCCGCTAACCTGCGGACTTGCGATCTGTTATGATCTCCGGTTCCCGGCACTCTTCCGGGTATATGCACAGAGAGGAGTACAAGTGGTATTTGTCCCTGCAGCATGGCCAGCGAGTCGCATCCGGCACTGGGAACTCTTTATACAGGCGCGGGCCGCAGAGAACCAGATGTATGTGATTGGTGTGAATACGACAGGTACTACACCAGTTGACCGCTATTCCGGCTCATCCTTGGCAGTTGATCCGCACGGCACTATCATCAGTCATGCGAATGAAGCCGAGCAACTGCTCTTTATGGATCTCGATCCGACAGAGATTGACGCAGCTCGATCAGCTCTCCCTATTGAGAACGACCGTAAGGATGCTCTCTACCATTCCCTTCTGACAGAAAAATGATCTGTATAGATGTTTCTTAACAAAAGGTTCGATGAAACCGCACGCCTATATGTATCTGGCAGATCAACACTATTCCATGTATCATCTCGTGTGCGTCAACTGTGGAGCCACCTATCCCGCTGACGAGATTCTCTATAATTGCACAAAATGCGGCCATCTGCTCGCAGTGAAATACCCGCTGGACGAAATTTCTGTTACGAGAGCTGCATGGAATAAGCGACCACTCTCGGTCTGGCGCTATAAAGAACTGCTGCCGGTCACAATACAACCCATAACCCTGCATGAAGGCGGTACTCCTCTCTATCACTTGAAAAAACTTGGAGCGGAGATGGGACTGCCCCACCTGTATGCGAAACACGAGGGCATGAACCCCTCCGGTTCATTCAAGGACCGGGGCATGACGGTCGGCGTATCGATGGCTATCCAGCTCGGTAAGAAGAGTGTAGCCTGTGCAAGTACCGGTAATACATCCGCAAGCCTTGCAGTGTATGCAGCAAAAGCGGGTATCCCTGCCGTAGTTCTGCTTCCTGCGGGAAAAGTTGCGGTAGGAAAAGTTGCACAGGCACTGATGCACGGCGCAAAAGTCATCTCCATACGTGGCAACTTCGATCGTGCGCTTGAGATGGTTCACGATCTCTGCCTATCCCATGGACTGTACCTGCTCAATTCCATCAACCCCTACCGGCTGGAAGGCCAGAAGACCATTGGGTTTGAAGCCCTCGACCAGCTCGGTGAAATACCAGACCGGTTTGTTCTTCCGGTCGGAAATGCTGGCAATATCTCGGCAGTGTACAAAGGATTTCTGGAGTTGCAGGAACTAGGGTTCATCGACCGGCTGCCAATGATGACCGGCATACAGGCACATGGGTCAAGCCCGATTGTCCGGGCTATCCGGGAGAACCTGCCTATAGTAATACCCGAGGCAAATCCCGAAACCATCGCAACTGCCATAAGAATCGGAGCGCCGGTCAATGCAGAAAAGGCCCTGACGGCAATCCGTATGACCGGTGGGCTTGCTGAAACCG
>Ga0247841_10011151_pt1 | contig 12031 bp, 6 predicted proteins | sample LaCruzMarch2015__2_FD_192410 | JGI IMG/M metagenome (GOLD analysis project Ga0247841, IMG submission 192410) | Freshwater microbial communities from meromictic Lake La Cruz, Castile-La Mancha, Spain - LaCruzMarch2015_18m | ecosystem: Environmental > Aquatic > Freshwater > Lake | place: Spain...
CGACAACCCAGATCTATCAGCCGACGTGCCGTGGAACGGTGAAGTTTGGGGTTCCTGTTACTCCTCACCGCGAATTGCATCATAGGGATTCATCCTGCTACTCCGGTATGCCGGATACAGTGATGCAATGCTTCCGATTGCGATGACAACGATTAACGCAACACCCGCCATTAAACCAGTTTCAGCCATTGTTGGCATACGGAACGATACCTGAAGTACACTGTTGAGTATCCCCTGCGTGTTCAGTATGTTGAAGGTTATTAAACTTACAACAACCCCAACAATACCCCCGATTGCAGCGAGGAACAGCGATTCTGCAATAACGAGAGAAAAGATGACATTTCTTTTCGCACCCATCGACTTGAGAAGCCCGATCTCCCTCTGGCGTTCATGGGCGACCATCGCCGCAATAAGCGCTATGAGCGGAAATGCAGCCACTACAATGATCACAGAGATGCTATTCAAAAGGAAGGGAAGACCCTCGATATCCTGCGAGACGGGATCCAGGGTAAAATGTCTCCCGATGACGGTAATTTGCGTACGGGGAAAGGATCGCCGGATACTGGCTCCGACAGTATCTGGATTTTCTCCGGGTACTATCCGTACTAGTACTGCATTAATATCCCCGGGAGAGATGTGGGGGGCAGAAGGGTGAATAATTCCCTCAGTAGCAGCAAGAGTATACGCATCATCTAATCTCAGAAAGACGGTATTATCAACTGCTGACTGAGTTGGATCAAGTCTGCCGGCAATAGTATATGCATGGTTGGATACCTGGATCTTTGATGATATCTCCCCGTTGATTTGGTGCCCAACAATAATTTCACCAGGATCGAGAGGGTGTTTTAAGGGTTGTCGCAACCAGGGCTGGATAGTAAAATCCGTAGTCGGGTCAATACCGAATACGTCAACTGGTGATGATGACAACGCCGGTAAATTCAGAGTCGATACATAGAGTTGCGGGCTCATCCCGGAAACGCCCTGCACTTTCCCGAGTGTATCCATAATATTATTGTTTACCCGCCAGACCGACGGGAAAGCTGTGACAATCGCAAACGTGTTTTCTGGTCCAGATCCTCTCAAAAATACCGAGTACTGAACAGGGGCTACGATGTAGTCAGCCCCCATCCGGGTGATTCCCTGGTTAACACTTCCCATTGCACCAGCGATAAGATACTGACCGGAAAAGATATTTGCAGCGATAAAGGCAAAACAGAAAACGGTCGCCAGGTTGCGACCAGGTTTATTCCGAATGCCAGCCACAATAAAGGTCAGGTAATTTATCTCCTTTTTCATGACACATCCTTTGGTTTCAGATGGGTATCCGGTCCCGGCTCCCATTTATTAAAAGAAGAGGATTCAGGTCTTTTTACCATTTTTCCCCGGTCCATACAGTACGTTTGTGTCCCGTAATGTATGAGATCCGGGTTATGGGTGACCATCACGATCGTTGTCCCTTCGCAGTTCAGTTGCCTGAATAATTCCATGATCTCATATTCGGTATCAACATCCAGGTCTCCCGTCGGCTCATCTGCGATCAGAAGGGAAGGACCGTTTATAAGCGCTCGTGCGATAGCAACCCGTTTCATTTCCCCGCTTGAAAGAGTGCGGGGATATGCATCCGCCCGTTCTGAAACTCCCACTTTTTTTAAGAGTTCAAGAGCCCGGGACCGGGAACCGGGACTATTTTTGCAAAAAAGCGTAGGCACCAGTACGTTCTCAAGGACGGTTACTGTGGGGAGTAGCCCTGAGAACTGGAAGACAAATCCTATTTCTTTTGCACGCAGCTCAGATATTTTATCATCAGACAGATTACCGATATCCACTCCATTTATCCGGATCTCCCCATTAGTCGGACGGATAAGACCAGCGAGCATACCAAGAAGTGTGGATTTTCCACTCCCGGACCGTCCAAAAATCAGGATAAATTCCCTGGGCTGTACCGCAAGATGTACATCATCCACAGCCTGTATCTCCAGACTGCCTGTCCGGAATGTTTTAGTTACACCAGAAACTTTAATCACGATTATCCCCCCCTGATGGTCTCGTAAGGCGCTGAACGGGTGATAAGGTACACGGGATAGAGTGAGGCTATTCCTCCAATCACGATTGAAAGGAGGAGAGCACTACCCCCCTGGACAAGCATCGCTGCTGGTGATGGGATAATAAAGGGAATTTTAAGGGTAATCCTGATAAAATCCTGGTAAATCATAAGGATACCAGCGGATGCTCCGATCCCGATAAATCCGCCAATGATCGCAAGTGAAAAAGATTCTGCAAGCATGAGCCGTACCACAAATGACTTTGATGCACCAAGCGCCCGAAGGATGGACACTTCTTTTTTGCGTTCATGTGCGACCATTGCAGATATTAATCCAATGAGCGGGATCGACACAATAGTTACCGCCAGAGATGCACTATAGAGAATACGCGTGGTTGCACCCAACTGTCCGCTTACTGCGTTGAGAAGACCATTGGACATTATTACTTTCGTTCCCGGAACCTGTGTCATTATTTCACTTGCAACCGCAGCGGGAGAAGTTTCGGGATCAACCTTCACAAGTACTGCAGAAACCATACCTTCAGGAATCGTGAGTTTTTTTACTGCTTTTTCCCCGGACTCAGCCGCCATTACATACGCGTCTTCGAACCGTGTAAAAACCGCGTTGTCAACACCCATGCCGGTCTGCTCAAGAACACCGACAACATGAAAGGTATGTCCATAAAACATGAGATCCTTACCTACATCCTGGATAATTGCGCTGCCGATAATAATATCGTCCTTTCCAATCGTTACCTCAGGATTCTTCTTGAGCCACGTGGATATGGTAAAGTCCCGCTCCGGGTCTATTGCTATCATCTGGACGGGTGCTGCACAGCATGATGCAAATAATGTCGCAATATATATCTGGGGACTGGCTTTTGCAACCCCGTGAATCCGGGAGATTTTTTCAAAACCGGAGTCGGCAAAGAAAAAACTGGACGGTGTGCCAGAAAGTATGACGGTCTGTCCGGCTCCGGCGTAATCTTCTGGTACAACAAGGATATCAGCACCCATCCGTGATATGCCGGTGTCAAGGCTCTGTTGTGCCCCGCTCATCAGGTACTGCGACGAAAAAAACGTTCCTGCGATGATTGCAAACGCGAATACTGTGGCGATGTTCCGATACGGGCGGTTTGTGAGGTTTCTCACAATAAGACTGAAAAACCGGAAATCAGGGGGTTTGCTCATCTACTCCCTTTTCCAGACCAGGTATCCACCGATGATAATTACAATTATACCAAGTATCTCCAGTCCGGGAAGGGTTAACTGCCGGCACGGATGATCAGCAAGTTTACACATCCCGATAAGGACTGTCGGGAACAGGATTACGAGCACCCCTGTAGCAACGCTGAATACACCGACAGCCTGCCGTGTTTCCCGGGTGCTTCTTGCAAGGAGAAGTCCACCGCCAACAACGATTAGTGCTCCGATTCCGGTTTCTGCCCGGGCAGTATACCCACAGGGCATGGGTAACTTGGTCCCGGTTTTGGTTTCAACATATAAACCGTGCATCTCGCAGACGGGGAAAATGATCCAGCTTGTTAATGCGACAACAACACCGAGGAGAACGAGCAGAGCACCGATTCCGTTTACCATCTTATCGGAATTCATTATAGCAGTAATTGCTAAATTGTTATATTTAAATATTGATTTTCTAACTGTAGAGTGCCAAAGTTTCTATCCTAAAACTCTGGCACTCTACACTTACTCATCAAAAAGAAACGGTCTACGATGTGTTGAGCCTTTCCAGCTATACATTATGTCGGGACAGAACCTCTGGCACTTTACATGTAATAATGCACCATCATGTTTCTTTTTTTGAGACAAAGAATGGAAATAAACCGTGAATATATCCCCTTGCAGAAGATAGTGAGAGGTTGTATATCCTTATAAAAACGCGAATTAAAGTCAGGATGACTTTCATGCACGTTTGATGAAAATGTTCACTGCATTTTCATGCCAACTGCCGATGAACCAGTGACGGCGCAGGCATACGGATATGAGTACGGTGTAAGCCGTTTTCAAAAAAATACCTATGAGATATATGATCACAGGCTCGATGGCAAAAAAATCGCAAATGTGATTTTCATGCCAAAAACTCTCCGATAATGTCAACGCCATAGCAGGTAACCCATCAGCCAAATCAGGAATATCACCAGGAGAACCACCGGAATCATCCGGTAGACCTCTCGCGAAAGATCACGGATATACCCATTCGAATTCAGGGACTATGTCATGAGTGTATGATTATGTCAGCAGATAGAATGACGACAGAAGTATTTCGATCACAGAGAAAAGAAAACAGGGCACATTCAAAGGGAAAATTGATCACCGCAGCATTGCTGCTGATAATTTTCATGTTGTTCATCAGCGCCGGTAGTGCAGACAGTAGCACGGATCTCAATAAATCAAACATTACTACAGTAATTCCCGATCCGTCTCTGACAGTTACCCCATTACCTACTACGCAGATTCTGTATACCACTATAATACCCACGATTCAAACTCAGATTACCACAACGGTTCCAACTATACCGACTCAGGATATAACACCAATACCAACAACACTTACTCAAAACCCAACACCAATACCAACAACACTTACTCAAAATCCAACCACAATACCAACCCCTCTGACTCAGGATGTCGCTACAGCAACGACAACTCCGATTTTAAGAGCGGGTTCTGCAGTTAATGATCAGTTCAATATCAGAGCGGGAAAACGTGTGTCACAGGCTGAAAAAGATGCTGCCGCAGACCGATTTAAAGCGATTTATAAGCCAACTCCGACTACAACGCGGGTCCTTGACACGATTGGAATGGATCCCGGTGGAATACCTCATTATTTCGGTCCGTATGCAAATTATGCAAATAGTCCGATGCCAAAGGGCAACATCACGAGTATCACGCTTGCAGATGGAGGAAGTGGCTATTCCGCTAATACAATTGTTACTATTAGTGATGTTTACGCAACAGGATCAGGTGCTACAGCTAATGTAACCGTAACTGCCGGGGTTGTAACAGATATCACGCTTCAAAACCCGGGAACGGGATATACCGCCCCCATTGTCACCATCACTGATCCCGATGCCACTGGAACAGGAGCTGTTGCAACGGCATCGTTAGGAGGACCTTTAACCGGGGGGATCAGGAAATTTGTCGACACATTGCCGGGACTGAATGTTGCGGGTGCAAATAATCTCGGAAATTATATTCCGATAGCAATTCCCGACACTACTTCATATCCCCCCGGAGGAATAGGCTACACCTCTGCACCTAGCGTTACTATCAGCGATAAAACTGGATCAGGAGCGAATGCCACCGCAACAGTAGCAGGTGGGATTGTCACAGGTGTCACCATTATCAGCCCCGGGAGTGGTTATTCAGCAATCCCGGTGGTGTCCTTTTCTGGTGGTGGAGCCACAACAAACGCCATTGGGAAGGTGACCGTAGTTGGTGGAGCCATAACCGGAATTTCTCTTGTTGGATGCGACTATTATGTCATTGAACTTGGTGAATTCAACCAGACAATGCATTCTGACCTGTCCAGTACCACATTCCGGGGTTACCGGCAGGTGAACACGGCTGATCCAACGGTAAGCAGTTTCCACTATATGGGGCCATTGATCATTTCTAATACTAACCGGCCGGTGCGCATCAAGTTCATCAATAGTCTCCCAACCGGAGCCGGTGGCAACCTCTTTATCCCTGTTGATAGGACCGTCATGGGCGCAGGGATGGGACCACTTAAAATGAATGCATCCCCGCCCTATTACACCGAGAACCGGGCAACCCCCCATCTACATGGTGGAGCAACCCCCTGGATAAGTGATGGTACTCCTTTGCAGTGGATAACACCTGCAGGAGAAAACACCCCGTACCCCAAGGGAGTCAGCGTGTATAACGTACCTGACATGCCAGACCCCGGCAACGGGGCTATGACTCTCTTCTATACCAACCAGCAGAGCGCCAGGCTTATGTTCTACCATGACCATGCCCTTGGCCTTACCCGCCTCAATGTCTATGCGGGAGAAGCCGGAGGTTACCTGGTGACTGACGAAGCAGAGCAGGATATGATTGCCGGTACCGATGTGACCGGAATCAATCCAACCCTCGCCAAAGTCCTCCCTGATATCGGGCTCCCCCTTATTATCCAGGATAAGTCTTTCGTCGATGCCTCAACAATCGCTTTGCAGGATCCAACCTGGAACTGGGGAACAGGAACATTAAACCCAGATGGAACGAGACAGCCACGCACCGGCGATCTATGGTATCCCCACGTCTACATGCCAGCTCAGAACCCTGCTGATTTAACTGGTGTAAATGCATTCGGCCGGTGGCACTATGGTCCCTGGTTCTGGCCACCTACTGCTATACCATTTGGACCTGTTGCAAATCCGTATTACACTGGAGGGGAGGGAACTGCAGCTCCATGGGAACCACCGATGATACCGGGAGTATCTAACCCCTCCATGACAATGGAAGCCTACATGGACACTCCAATCGTCAATGGGGCGGCGTATCCCAACCTGACGGTAGAGCCCAGAGCCTATCGGTTCCGCATATTGAACGCCGGTAATGACCGTTTCGTCAACCTGCAACTTTACGTAGCCAACAGCACTCTCACTACAGCAGATGGCAGGACAAACACCGAAGTTGACATGGTGCCGGCGACCGCAACTCCGGGTTTCCCGGCTGGATGGCCTACTGATGGAAGAGAAGGCGGAGTGCCGAATCCAGCCACAATGGGTCCATCGTTTATCCAGATCGGTACGGAAGGCGGCTTCCTGCCAGCACCGGTAGTAGTGCCAAACCAGCCGGTCACCTATATTTTGGACCCGACCAGGTTCGACGTCGGGAATGTCGATAAGCACGCGCTCCTCATAGGCGCTGCAGAGAGGGTGGATGTCATCGTGGACTTCTCCCAGTATGCCGGTAAGACTCTTATCCTCTACAATGACGCCCCTGCAGCGTTCCCTGCCGGCATTACTACATATGATTATTACACCGGCAATCCGGATCTGACCGATACCGGCGGTGCTCCTACTACACAACCAGGATATGGTCCAAACACCCGCACTATTATGCAGATCAAAGTAGGTCCGTCTGTCGGAGCCAGCCCTTACAACTTTGCGGCATTACAGGGGGTATTCGCCAAGACCGCCTCAAAGAGGGGTGTCTTTGAAGTGTCACAAGACCCGGTCATTATACCTCAGGCCAGTTACAACAGCGCCTACAATAAGGTTTTCCTGACTGACACATACGTGAGAATCTTCGAAAGCTTCAAGAATTTTACAACAGTGTCTGGTGCGAAGGTGAATGTCACGTTCCAGCCAAAAGCTCTCCATGATGAGATGGGTGCAGCGTTTGACCAATACGGAAGGATGAGCGGAATTCTTGGGCTCGAAAATGTCGTTACCACTGGTAGAAATCAGAACTTCATCCTTTACAATTATGCCAGCCCACCGGTCGATCTTATCAGGGATTCCATGACACCGATGACGGAGCCTGCACCCGGAGATGGGACCCAGATTTGGAAGATCACACACAATGGTGTTGATACTCACCCCATCCACTGGCATCTGTTTAACGTACAGGTGATCAACCGTGTGACATGGGATGGAAGAATATTACCGCCAGACGCAACCGAACTTGGCTGGAAGGAAACGGTAAGGGTGAGTCCACTTGAGGACACAATCGTAGCAATGAGAGCTGTTGCACCCACGTTGCCATTCGAGGTTCCAAACAGCATCCACATGATTGACCCGACAATGCCCGAAGGTGCGGTCTTAGAAGGACCGGCATTAAATGGAATAGTCGATCCTCAAAATCAAGCTGTAACGGTACTTAACCATATGGTCAACTATGGGTGGGAATATGTCTGGCACTGTCATATTCTTTCCCACGAAGAGATGGACATGATGCACTCGATGTTGTTCGCGGTTGCACCTAAGCCTCCGGTGAGCCTGACTGCTGTCAATGCCAGTCTCAACCGAACTTACAAAGTAAATCTGAGCTGGACTGACAACTCCCTGAGTGAAACGAGTTTTTACCTCTTGAGATCTGCCACCATGACCGGTCCATGGACCACTATCGCATCGATACCTTCGACAACGGGACCCCAAAAAGGCGCGAGAATTATTAATTACACTGATTCAACGGGGACATCCGGTACGAAATATAACTATGTCGTGCTTGCCTCCAACTTAGTCGGTGACAATGCAACGTATGCAGCTCCATCGCTTGGATTCCCCCGCATGGAAGTCAATTCCACGCCATCGAATGTGGCGAATGTAACGGCAATCCTTCCGGTTGCGAACTTCACAGCCACCCCACGGAATGGCACCATGCCGTTAACCGTCAAATTCACGGACAGCTCAACGAACACACCGACATCATGGTTGTGGGTCTTCGGTGACGGATCATCAGTGAATGCCACGATGCAGAACCCGGTTCATACCTATGTAACATCCGGAAACTACACGGTTTCACTGACCGTAACCAATTCAGGTGGCAGCAGTTCATTCACACGGACGAATTACATCACGGTGACAGTCCCGGCACCGGTCGCGAACTTCACAGCCACCCCACGGAATGGCACCTTACCGTTAACCGTCACATTCACTGACAACTCAACGAACACGCCAACAAGCTGGATCTGGTCGTTCGGTGACGGATCAACAGTGAATTCCACGCAGCAGAACCCGGTACACACCTATGCAAACGCCGGTATCTACACGGTCTCACTGAACGCAACGAATGCAGGTGGATCGAATACGAAGACGGTTGCAAACTATATCACGGTGACAGTCCCGGCACCGGTCGCGAACTTTACCGCCACCCCACGGATTGGCACTGCACCGTTAACGGTCACATTCACTGACAGCTCAACGAACACGCCAACAAGCTGGAACTGGATCTTCGGGGACAGTTCATTAGTGAATGCCACGCAGCGGAACCCGGTACACTCCTATGCCAGCGCTGGCAACTACACGGTTTCGCTGACCGCAACGAATGCCGGCGGATCGAATACCACGACGGTTGCAAACTACATCACGGTAAATGTCACGGCACCGGTTGCCAACTTCGTCGGAACTCCCAGGTCCGGTTCCTTACCGTTAACTGTCACATTCACTGACAGCTCAACGAACACGCCAACAAGCTGGAACTGGTCGTTCGGCGACGGGTCATCAGTGAATGCCACGCAGCGAAACCCGGTACACACGTATGCCAGCACCGGTACCTATACGGTTTCACTGACCGCGACCAACGCGGCTGGCAGCAATACATTCACGCGGACGAATTACATCACGGTTAATTCTGTAACTCCGGTTGCAAACTTTGTCGGAACTCCCACATCTGGTTCCGTACCGTTAACTGTCACATTCACGGACAGCTCGACCAACATACCGACATCATGGTTGTGGGTCTTCGGCGACGGGGTTACCAGTACACTCCAGAACCCCACTCACACGTATGCCAGCGCCGGTACCTACACGGTTTCGCTGACCGCAACCAACGCGGCTGGCAGCAATACAATCACCCGGACAAGTTACATCACGGTTAGTTCTGTAATTCCGGTTGCCAACTTTGTGGGAACTCCCCTCTCAGGCGCGGCTCCATTAACGGTCACATTCACGGATAACTCGACCAACACACCGACATCATGGTTCTGGGTCTTCGGCGACGGGGTTACTAGTACACTCCAGAATCCCACTCACACGTACGCAAGCGCCGGTACTTACAACGTGGCACATACTGCAACCAACTCTGCGGGAAGTAATACCGTCACACGATTGAATTACATCACGGTTAGTTCTGTAATCCCGGTTGCCAACTTTGTGGGAACTCCCACCTCCGGCGGCGCACCGTTAACTGTCACATTCACTGACAGCTCGACAGGTTCACCGACATCATGGTTGTGGGTCTTCGGCGACGGGGGTACCAGTACACTCCAGAACCCCACTCACACGTACGCAAGCGCCGGTACCTACACGGTTTCACTGACCGCAACCAACGCGGCTGCCAGCAATACATTAACGCGGACGAGTTACATCACGGTTAGTTCTGTAATACCGGTTGCCAACTTTGTGGGAACTCCCACATCCGGCGGCGCACCGTTAACTGTCACATTCACTGACAGCTCGACAGGTTCACCGACATCATGGATGTGGGTCTTCGGCGACGGGGGTACCAGTACACTCCAGAACCCCACTCATACGTACGCAAGCGCCGGTAATTACAACGTGGCACATACTGCAACCAACTCTGCGGGAAGTAATACCGTCACACGATTGAATTACATCACAGTTAGTTCTGTAATCCCGGTTGCCAACTTTGTGGGAACTCCCCTCTCAGGCGCGGCTCCATTAACTGTCACATTCACGGACAGCTCGACCAACACGCCGACATCCTGGAGCTGGTCGTTCGGTGACGGATCATCAGTGAATGCCACGCAGCGGAACCCGGTACACACTTATGCCATCTCCGGCAACTACACGGTCTCACTGACCGCAACGAATGCAGCCGGGTCGAATACCAAGACGGTTGCAAACTACATCACGGTGACCGTCCCGGCTCCGGTTGCCAACTTTGTGGGAACACCCCTCTCTGGCACGGTTCCATTAACGGTCACATTCACGGACAGCTCGACCAACACGCCGACATCCTGGAGCTGGTCGTTCGGTGACGGATCGTTAGTGAATGCCACGGTTAAGAACCCAGTTCACTCCTATGCCAGCGCTGGCACTTACACGGTCTCTCTGACCGCAACGAATGCCGGCGGTTCGAATACCAAGACGGTTGCAAACTACATCACGGTGAATGCGGCGCCAGCTGGTGATAATGTCGGAGTGTGGCGAAGCAGCACTACTACGTTCAATCTCAGGAACAGCGCTGGTGCTACTACCACGACTGTCTTTGGTTCACCAACTGATACACCTGTAATTGGCGACTGGGACAAAAATGGCTTATCAGAACCAGGTGTGTGGCGTAGCGGCTCTACCGCGTTCTATCTCAGGAACACCAATGGTACTATTACCACGATTGTGTTTGGTTCACCAACTGATACACCTGTAATTGGAGACTGGGACAAAAATGGCGTATCAGACGTAGGTGTGTGGCGCAGCAGCACTACTTCGTTCTATCTCAGGAACGGCAATGGTACTACTACCTCGATTGTGTATGGGTCACCAACTGATAAACCAGTAATCGGTGACTGGAACGGAGATCTCATATCTGATGTAGGTGTGTGGCGCAGCAGCACTACTGCGTTCTATCTCAGGAACAGCGCTGGTGCTACTACCACGACTGTGTATGGGTTATCAACTGATACACCTATAACCGGAGACTGGAACGGAGATCTCATATCAGAGGTAGGTACGTGGCGCAACAGCGCTGGTAGTGTGTTCTATCGCAATGGTGCTACCAGCATTACGTATGGTCTACCAACAGATAGACCTATAATCGGCAAATGGGTTTGAACTGTAAAAAAAATGTGGGGAAAAAATCTCCACGAATATTTTTTTTAAAAGGACTCCCAATCCAACGATTAAACCTCATGTGAAAGTTGCAGCTCTCACGTATGAACCTGGTTGAATCGCGGTTGTTCTCGTGTTTTCGCCATGAATCTCCTTAAATTACCGGTGTCGTTACCAGACCTCGGGGAATATCATGTAGGTGCGGCTGTTCCTATTTAACAATCCACTTTATTCTGCCTGATGAAAGAATTTTCTCGCTGAAATCTCTTTTAAAAAAAATAAAATATACGCCGTTCATTACGAAATTATTATAAGGCATCGGTATCTATGCCTTCTCAGTAACCGGTAGTCTCAGGTCTGAAGATCGTTTTTCTCATCTGACATGAACAGGAGCAGGAACTCACAACATGTAACACAATGATCGTGAAGGTGGGCGCATGGATTTCGGATCGACCTTTTTTTATAAATACCGGCGATTTGTCAAGACACTCAAAATTTATCTTCTCCT
>Ga0247841_10011152_pt1 | contig 12030 bp, 10 predicted proteins | sample LaCruzMarch2015__2_FD_192410 | JGI IMG/M metagenome (GOLD analysis project Ga0247841, IMG submission 192410) | Freshwater microbial communities from meromictic Lake La Cruz, Castile-La Mancha, Spain - LaCruzMarch2015_18m | ecosystem: Environmental > Aquatic > Freshwater > Lake | place: Spain...
GTGAAACGATGGGGTTTTTGAGATTTGGGAATAATAGAATTAAATGTGTTGTTCGTATAGGATTTTCAATTGCAAAAAAAGAACAATCTCTTGAAAATATTAATTTATATAGAGGAATTCATCTTGGAAATGTTAATACAACGAATATCCTTTTATCTATGGGTGTAAATTATAAGTTTGGATTAAATTAATATCATTAAACCCCAATTATATATTAGATCAAATAATTAAATTCGGGTTTCCCATATAGAACATAAAATACAAGGAATACAGAATATTTATTTTGGTATAAATCTTAATAATCAAATTAGTTACTTTTTAAATAATCAATTTATAATATTTACATTGGTAAATCTTGATTAAATTACTATTCACTATTTCCACAATATTTTATACTTGTTCTTTTCATCAGTTTGTTTTCTTTAGGTTGTTTATTATTCCAATGGTTGTTTATACAAATAATCAAGACTGAAATCTTTGGGATTTTCGCTGATATAGTATACAAAATTGCCTTTTATTTTTATATTTCTTGGGTACCTGTGTACTTCAAGATTGTATTCTTTTATGATTTTGCCTGTATGAATATCTAATTGTTTTAATGATGTTAATCCTGTACTTGTACAAAATTTTGCAAATATTCTTTCATTGTCATAATCCATAATTAATTCTTTTGCCCAACCGTCTTGTTTATTATAACTAATCTCATGTTTGGTAATTAGTTCTCCTTTTATATTATAAATTAATAAAAAATTATTGAGGTGGTCAAATAAAAAAAGAGTATCAGAAATCAAAAACAAAGGTGCATAGATTGGTGTTGTAATTATTTTTTCAAAAAACCAAGTTCTGACTTTCAAATCATTAATATTAGTCATTGCATCATAAGCATTATTACTATCCATTACATCAGAAAAGCTAATATCCTGCATTTCCGGTGGACCATTTGAAGAAAATAATTTATATTCCATAACACTCTTATAATACATATTAAATAATGCTTCTCCTTTATTATCATGAATTACTGTCAATATTTTTTTATTTTTATTAGTTTTATTTATCATAAAATATGTTAAATACTGATTATAATATTGATATTTTTGAAAAATCAAATCCTCATTTATAGATAAAATACATGGTTTTAAATTAGTATTAAAGGTATCTATACTTGTTTTATCAATCAAATAAAGTGCAGTATCTATATAAATCTGGTAAGCTGAATCTTCGCTAATTAGATGTATGTTTCCAAAACAATCTTTGTAAAAATTCTCAAAATCTACAGGTATTTTAAAATCTGATAATATACTGTCAGAATTATCTACAATACGAAGTTTTTTTGTTTGATTTTCAAAAAGGTAAAGTAAAATATTATCACCTGTAAATTCATAATCGTAAATATTGGCTTTATAGTTATCATAAGCAAAATTAACTCTTTCAGAATATACTTCAACCGGTTGTATTGTATAAACTTCTGCTTCAAGTATAATATTAAAACTAATAGTGTCTTTTTTTAAGTACTTTTTTGAAATATCTAGCCTGTATGGTTTATACCCGATATGTGAAATTTTTAATGTAGTTGCGTTTTTAGGAATAATTATTATAAAAGTCCCGTTTTTATCAGTTATAACTGTTTTTCGTGTTTTAACATCTAAAATATAAACATTGCCGATGGGCTTCTTCTGTTCATCAGTGATTTTTCCTGTGATTGTTATATTATTCTGCTTATTTTGTGAAAAAATATTTTGAGAATAAAATATTAAAAATATTGATAATATTAAATTAAAAATTTTCAAGTTTTTAAACAAATTTAGCATTTCAGAAATTTAAAAGTAAAATTATAAAAATAATATTTAGAAATTGCATTTAAATAAGTAAAAATATTTAATATTTGCAGAATTAGTTTTATTAAAAATTATTAAAGAAATGATTTATATAAAATGAATTTAAAGTTTTCAAAATTTAACGGAAAATCTGAATTTTTAAAAATCGTATTGAGTATTCGTAAAGAAGTATTTGTTGAAGAGCAACAGATTGATGCCTCTCTTGAATTTGATGGTTTAGATAAAACTTGTATTCATTACTTAGCATTTAAAGACAAACTACCTGTTGCAACTTGCAGGTTAAGAATTACAAAAGAAGGATTAAAACTTGAAAGATTTGCCGTTTTAAAAAGTTACAGGAAAAAAGGTATAGGAAAATTGCTTTTATCTGAAATTTTAAATGACAATATAAATAAACATGAAATAATATATCTTAATTCTCAATATTCAGCCTTGAATTTTTATAAAAATAATGGTTTTAATATTTGTGGGTCAAAATTTTACGAAGCCGGGATTGAACATTATAAAATGATTTATTCTAAATAAAAAAGTTGCGGTTAAACATATATTTATTAAATAAATTACAATACTTTTGTCTCTGTTTAGATTTTTTTCAAATAAATTAACAATACAAAATTGAGCAGAATAAGACAACTTGCAGGACAAACCGCTATATATGGTTTAAGTAGCGTAGTTGCAAGGTTTTTAAATTATTTGCTTGTACCGTTACAGACAAATGTTATGGTTACAAGTTCTTATGGTATTGTTTCGGAAATGTATGCATATGTTTCATTTTTAATAATCATACTGACTTATGGAATGGAAACAGGTTTTTTCCGTTTTGCAGAAAGTAACCATGATTATAAAAAAGTTTTTGGCACATCAGTAATTTCACTTTTTTCTACTTCGGCATTATTTGTAATTTTTGTTATAATTTTTGCACAACCTATAGCTGATATACTTAATTATCATGACTATAAAAATTATGTGATCTGGTTTGGTATTATTATTGGCTGTGATGCGTTTGCTTCTATTCCCTTTGCAAAACTACGCCAGCAAAATAAAGCAGGACGTTTCGTTTTGATTAAAACAATCAGTATTTTGATTAATATATTTTTTAATATATTCTTTTTATGGTTTTGCCCTAAAGTAATTCATAGTGATCCTGATTCAATACTAACTCATATATACTCAAGTGACAATTTAGTAGGGTATGTTTTTATTTCAAACCTGATAGGAAGCGTATTAACTTTAATTTTATTAATTCCCGATATATTTGATTTTAAATTGTATTTTGATAAAATAATATGGAAGAAGATGTTAATTTATTCCTTACCTCTTCTAATCGGAGGACTTGCAGGAATTATTAATGAAACAATGGACAGGATATTTATTAAAAATTTATTAACCGGTTCATATAAATATATTATGGGGCAAGTTGGTATTTACAGCGCAAATTATAAGATTGCCATATTAATGACTTTATTTATACAAATGTTCAGATTTGCAGCCGAACCTTTTTTCTTTGCTCAAAATAAAGAAACAGATTCAAAACAATTATATGCAGATGTTATGAAATATTTTGTAATTTTTTGCCTGATTATTTTTCTTGGAGTAATGATGTATATTGATATTATTAAATATTTTATTGGAAAGGATTATTGGAGTGGATTAAAAATTGTACCAATAGTTTTGCTTGCAAATTTGTTTCTCGGAATATTTTTTAATTTATCTATCTGGTATAAACTGAATAATAAAACAAAATATGGAGCATATTTATCAATTTTTGGAGCAATAATAACAATTATTTTTAATATATGGCTTATTCCTCTTAAAGGAAGTTTTGGTGGAATAATGGGTGCAGCATGGGCAACATTTTTTTGCTATTTTTCTATGATGATAATGTCTTATTTTTTAGGTCAAAAATATTTTCCAGTTAAATATAATTTAAAAAGAATTTTTGGATATTTTTTATTTGCATTAACTTTATTTTTTATTAGTATTAAATCAAAGACCGACAATTTAATTGTTGATCTTATTATAAACACATTTTTGTTTTTAATATTCATTTTCACAATAATATACAAAGAGAAGTTTTATAAATTTTTATTAATTAAATAATTTTAATTTATTTTTTAAATATGAAATACAGGATAGAAAAAGACACAATGGGAACAATAGAAGTTCCGGCTGACAAATATTGGGGAGCCCAAACTCAACGTTCAGTAAATAATTTTAAAATTGGTAATAATCTAATGCCAAAAGAAATAATTAGTGCTTTTGCTATTTTAAAAAAGGCTGCAGCAATAACTAATTATGAACTTAAAGTATTATCAAAAGAAAAAGCAGACCTAATTGTTGCAGTTTGTGATGAAATTCTTGAAAACAAACTTGATGACCAGTTTCCTTTGGTTGTTTGGCAAACAGGCTCAGGAACACAATCAAACATGAATGTAAATGAAGTAATTTCAAACAGGGCACATATTTTAAAAGGAGAAAAATTAGGAGAGGGAAAATGTTTTATTCATCCAAATGATGATGTTAATAAATCACAATCATCTAATGATACTTTTCCTACTGCAATGCACATAGCAGCTTATAAAATTTTGATTGAAAATACTATTCCCGGAATCACAAAACTAAAAGATACTTTAGACAAGAAATCTAAAGAATTTATGCAGATTGTTAAAATCGGAAGAACACACTGGATGGATGCAACTCCTCTGACCCTCGGACAGGAATTTTCGGGTTATGTGTCTCAGTTAGAACATGGATTAATTGCAATTAAAAACTCTTTACCACATCTTTCAGAATTAGCTTTAGGAGGAACAGCTGTTGGCACAGGAATTAATACACCTGAAGGTTATTCTGAATTAGTAGCAAAACACATTGCAAATCTTACCGGATTTCCTTTTATAACTGCACCAAATAAATATGAATCTCTTGCTGCACATGATGCAATTGTTGAATCTTCTGGTGCATTAAAGACAGTTGCAACAAGCCTGATGAAGATTGCAAACGATATGAGGTTTTTAGCATCAGGACCAAGAAGTGGTATAGGAGAAATAATAATTCCTGAAAATGAGCCGGGCTCATCAATTATGCCGGGAAAAGTAAACCCAACCCAGATTGAAGCTATGACAATGGTTTGCGGACAGGTTTTTGGTAATGATGTGGCTATCACTATTGGTGGCATGAACGGACATTACGAATTAAATGTTTTTAAACCACTCATGATTTTTAATTTCTTAAATTCTGCACGTTTAATTGGTGATGTATGTGTTTCATTTAATGATAATTGTGCAATTGGAATTGAGCCAAATATACCTGTAATTCAAAAAAATGTTGAAAATTCTTTAATGCTTGTTACAGCATTAAATCCACATATCGGATATGATAATTCAGCAAAAATTGCAAAAAAAGCGCACAAGGAAGGATTAACTCTCCGTCAGGCGGCAATTGAGCTTGGTTTGGTAACAGATGAACAATTTTCTCAATGGGTTGATCCTAAAAAAATGGTTGGGAAAATATAAACATATTTTTTCCTAAATCAGACAAAATAATTGTCCTTTAATGTATCTGATTATATAATCATTATCATATTTTGACTTTGGTTTATAATTCGGAAAGCAAACGTACCTGAAATTATATTTACTATATTTATATCAATTATTTTTCATTATCTATATTTTTTGTATTTGTTGTTTTTTTCATTGGTATTTGTTTTTTTTATAAAATTCGTTTAGGTTTGCGTATATAATAAGCTCATATTTTTTTAACAAAATAAATATATATGATTACTATTAAAGAAGTTAAATCCAAAAAAGACTTAAAAGAATTCATTTATTTACCTTCAAAAGTACATAAAGATCATAAAAACTGGCTGCCTCCTATTTATATTGATGAATGGAATTTTTTTAATCCTAAAAAAAATAAATCCTTTTCTCATAGTGATACAGTTTTGGCTCTTGCTTATTCTGATGGTAAAGTTGTAGGCAGAATAATGGGAATAATCAATAATAAATATAATGAATTCAAGAACGAAACAACAGGAAGATTCGGATATTTAGAATGCTATAATGACAACAAAATATTTCATGCTTTGCTGAATTATGTCGAAAATTGGGTAAAGCAAAAAGGAATGAATAAAATTATCGGACCATATGGTTTTTCAGATAAGGATATACAGGGATTTATGATTAAAGGGTTTGAATATCCTCCGATTATTGATAGTGCCTGCAATTTTGAATATATGATTCCTCTCCTTGAGAATGAAGGATATACTAAAGAAATTGATTGTTTTGCCTGTAAATTTGATCTTACACAGAATGCCCCTGAAATTTATTCAAAAATTTACGACAAAGTTGCTCAGAAAAAAGAATATACGTTGATTGAATTCACAAAAAGAAAAGAATTAAAACCTTACATTATACCAATATTAGAACTTGTAAATGAGACATATAAAGATTTATACGGCTTTGTTCCGATGGATCACTCCGATATGGTTTGTTTTGCTGACAGGTACCTGCCAATTTTAAATCCTAATTTTATAAAAGCTGTAAAACATGAAAATGAAATTCTAGGATTTATAATCGGAATACCTGATATGACTGAAGGAATTCAAAAATCCAAAGGTCACATTTTACCTTTCGGGATATTTCATATTTTACGTTCTGCAAAAAAAACCAAAAAACTTGATCTGATGCTTGGTGCTGTAAAAAACAAATATCAGGGTTGTGGATTTGAAATATATATGGGTTTAAAATTAGTTGAAACAATGAAGAAATTCAATTATGAATCAATGGAAATTCATTTAATGCTTGAAACTAACACTAAAATATTATCATGGATGGATAATATTAATGCTCAAAAAATAAAACAATTCAGGGTTTTCCAAAAATCATTATAATTATTTAATAGATAATATTTTACAAACTTATTACATGTCCGACTTATCAAAACAGGTAAATATTGGTAAAGAACTGGAAACCAAACTAATAAAAGTTGGCATCAGTTCTTTTGAAGAGCTAAAACGTACAGGAGCCGAAAAAGCTTTTCTTAAAATTCAAAAAATTGATAGCGGCGCTTGTTTAAGCTTATTAAATGCAATTGAAGGAGCAATACTCGGTTTAAGGTGGCATAATTTACCAACTGAAAGAAAACAGGAATTAATTCAGTTTTTCAAAAAAAATCAATTTAATAATCGATGTGAAGAGTAAATAAATATTGTTGAATTCCAAAATTTAACATTCGCTATTTCCCTTTTACATAAGGTTCATAAATCATATCGACATAAGTATCAACTTCCTTAGCAATCTTATCAACAACAAGATTTGGAATTATAATATTATAATCTTCCGGTGCAATTTTAAATACAGCAGATGCGAATATTTTATCTTTTGTAACTTTTATATTTCCTGTAACTTTTATTTTCTTTGTAATCCCGTGAATAGTTAAGCTCCCTTCAACATTAGCTTTATAATCCCCGTACTTTGTTAAATCAATATCATTTATATTTGTAATAATACCATTAAACTTTGCATCAGGATATTTGTCAGATTCCACGTAATTTTCATTAAAATGCTCTTCTGCTAAAGGCAAAGGAAATTTAAATGATTTCATCACAACTCCAAAAACAATTTTCCCTGTTTTTAAATTTATATAACTTAATACTTCTTTATTATAACCTGCAATATCAATTATAGGTGTTTTAGATATAAAGCTGATATTACCTGTTCTTGTAAAATATTTATCCTGAGCCTTTACAAATGTAGAAGCAACTACAAATAAAATAATAAATAAATTTTTTATAACTGGTTTTATACTTTTTATATTCACTTTATTACAATCCCGCATTTAAATTATTCATTTTCAAATTACAAAATCAGTTCATCAACTAATTATCACATTACAAAGATTTTTTTTTAATCGTAAAAACCCGTGAAATATTAAATCCAAGACAAATCCCTCCGTTTCCCCACTTGCCTGTAGTTTCAGGGATAAAAATATTTTCAGTAATACCTGTTGAGTTAGACAAAATAATTTGAAACACATGTCCTCCGGTTTCAATATCAAATCCTACTGACAAAGGATTATAATGTTTTATTACAGAATTCTTATTGGGATTTAAAACATAAAAATATTCAAAATTTACTGCAACCCTGTTAATTAGCTTGTATCGCCCCGAAAATCCTATGGAATAAATATCATTTGCATCTTCTTTGTATTGAACTAAGTTTCTATGAACCAGACTTGGAGTAAGCTGAACTGATAACCTTTTGTTAAATTTCCTTGCAATTAAAATCTGATGACAATATGCAATACGGGAAGAATAATGATTATTTCTCTCAGTATATAACCATTTTTGAGAATTAACATACATTCCTGAAAAATATGAAAGTGATACCGGCATGTTTTTTTTACCTTTCGACTGACGTAAAATGCTGAATTTTAAAAAGCCGCTGTAAGTTTTATTATATGTTCCCCTGCCGATTCCAAACATAGCCCAATTGTTCAGACCGTACTCAAGACTGAAATTAATATTTGAGTAGTCAAGACCATAAAAATTATAAATACCAGTATTTATTTCTCCGAATCTATGAGTGATTCTGAAATCCAAATCTCCTTTTTGCATCCTTTCAATTGATTGTCCATTAATTACCCTTGTAGCTTTAAAAGTAGCAATAGTATAATCAATATGATCTCCTAATTCTGTGTTTATTAATGAATCCAGATTTTCTTCCTGCGAAACAGAATAATAAACATTAGTTAAAATCAGACAAAATATAAAAAAATATTTTTTGTAAAATACTAGTTTTAAATGTTTTAAAATGTACATAATTTGCTATTAAATTAATAAATCAGTTATAGATTAATACATTTTATAAAATCATATAAAATTACAAAGTAATAATTTAATTTTTTCTTTTTTTAATTTACTGTTTAATATCTTTTATCTTTATCAAATATTCAATAACTTATTTTAATTACGGTTTCAAATTAATATTTTTGTTCTTTAATCTATAATTTATGGCTGATAAAAATAAAAGAGCTTTTATTAATATTTCAGTTTTTTTGATATTAATTATAACTTTTGTAACATATTATTCATCACTTAATTATGAAATTACCAACTGGGATGATAAAGATTATGTTACTGATAATATTCATATTAAGGAATTATCTCTAAATAATATACAGCATATTTTCAGCATATTCTATGTAGGTAACTATCATCCCGTTGTTTTACTTGTATATTCTGTTTTATATCATTTATTCGGATTAAATCCTTTTGGGTACCATCTTTTTAATATATTGTTTCATTTAGTTAATTGTATCTTAGTTTTTTTGCTAACCTATAAACTGACAAACAAAATATTGATTGCTTTTATAGTAGGACTTCTGTTTAGTATTCATCCGTTGCATATAGAATCTGTTACATGGATTTCAGGAACAAAGGATATTTTGTATACTTTATTTTACTTAGGCGCATCAATAAGTTATTTAAATTACATTAATAAATCGTTTAATAAAAAATTATATATTTTATCACTTATCCTTTTTATCATTTCCTGCTTATCTAAAGCAATGGCAGTAACTCTTCCAATCGTCCTGCTATTATTTGATTATATTCTAAACAGAAAAATTAACATTAAAATTTTTATTGAAAAAATTCCTTTTTTTATAATATCATTGATTATCGGAATTATTGCAATATATGCACAATCAGATGTTTATGCTATTAAGGATTTTACTTCGTACAGCTGGATAGAAAAATTATTAATTGCTTTTTGGGGAATTTTATTTTACATCTATAAAATGATTATACCTCTTAATTTATCGGCAATATATCCTTATCCGAATAATAGTTCGGAATTTTATCAATTTAAATTTTTAATATCTCCTATTTTAGTAATTACACTTTTTGTATTACTATACTATTCAAGAAAATACTCAAAAATTATTATAGGCGGTTTTTTATTTTATTTAGTAAATATTTTTCTGATACTTCAGATAATTCCTGTTGGTGGAGTTATAGCTGCTGACAGATATTTTTACCTTTCTTCAATCGGACTATTTCTGATAATCGCTTATTTCATTAATTCTGCATATAAAAATTTAAAAAATTTTAAGACAGCCATTATTGCTATTTCATTGATTTTAATTATAGTATTATCTTCAATTAATTATAAAAGAACAAAAGTCTGGGAAAACAGTTTTACTTTGTATAACAGTATAATTAAAACATACCCAAATAGTTCCGGGATAGCCATTGCTTATAACAATTTAGGAATTTTAAAAAGTAATTCTCAAAATTATACAGATGCAGTAAAAGATTATAATAATGCAATAAAGCTAAACCCAAACTACGATATTGCATTTTTTAACCGAGGTCTTGCAAGAAATTATTTAAGAGATTATAAAGGCGCTATAAGTGATTTCGACTTATGCGAAAAATTCAAACCGCGATATTTTGATTTATATTATAGCAGAGGAATATCAAAATACAATATTAATGATTATCAGGGTGCAATTAATGATTATAATCAATCAATAAGCAGAAATCAGAATAATCCTAAAGCATATTATAACCGTGGAATTGCAAAATTCAGCAATAAGGATTATGAAGGAGCAATAAATGATTATTCAAAAACTATTTCATTGCAACCTAACAACGGGAATGCTTATAACAACCGCGGATATGTAAAAAGTTTTCTTAAAAAGTATACTGATGCACTTAATGACTATAATCTGGCTATAAAATATATGCCCGAAAATGCTTTTGCATATAATAACCGTGGATTTGTAAAAGCAAAATTAAACAACTTTAAAGATGCAATACAGGACTGTAATAAGTCTTTATCAATTTACCCAAATAATGCAGAAGCTCATTTTAGCCTTGGTTATATTTATTTTAACATAAAAGACTTTAAAACAGCAGTTAATGAATTTAATAATGCTATCAGGATTAACCCTGATCATGGAGAATCTTACTTTTATATTGGCAATATTGATTTTTTTGAAAAAAATATTCCTGATGCTTGTAAAAACTGGAAATCCGCTTTAGATAAAGGTTATACCGATGCAGATTCAATTTTTAAATGTAATTGCAAAAAATAAAAATGTCTTATGATGATTTGTTAAAATAGAATTTTTACATTTGTCTTATATATACATTTAAAATGTTGTGCTTTGTATGAGTTTGTGATATTTAAGCAAGTTGGGCAACATTAAAAAAAACATCGCAAAATGAAAATTAAAGGATTAATAATTATGGGATTTTTAAGTTTGGTATTTGGATTAAAGTCAAATGGACAAAGCAAATTGATTGATATTATCTCAAAATCTGAAGAAGGATTTAATGATTTAATTTTTAATATCACGGATAAACAACTGGATAAAAATAACAACTGGGTTTTGATTGCTAAAGGTCAATATAAATCCACAGTTGTTGGATTAAAGATTAAAATTAAAAATGGACTTAATCCAGGATTAATAAATGGTAAACCAGACCAGTCAGGTATGACTAAAAATGCTGGCGAACTTATTAGCAATGGATTAGAAAGTGATAACTTTATTAAAATTGTATCTGGATTGTACGGATTCAAATCTGACAAAAAATTCTCAAAGAAAAATATATCATTTGATTGCTTTTCTCTAAATTCTCTAGTTGGATACTTAGATAAAGGTGATTTTAAATTCAAATTGTTTTTAGATAGTCAAAATATAAATGGGTTGTATTCTGAGTTATTTTTAAATATTAATTTATCAACTGGATTGATTGAATTAAATGAAAAAGACCCGGGATATAGAGAGAACATAATTAAAATATTGACAAAATAGAAAAAACGTTACCAAACACCTCATATAGCGTATGTCGCCAGCTTTTTGACAAGTGATTTCTAATGCGAATCTTGGTAGTGTTAATTATTGTAGTGCTTACTTGAAAACATGCAGTACGACACCATATACGAAAACATTATGCACAAAGTTTAATTTCCAAAAAAAAACTTAAATCCGTATTTACAAAATAGCTGAATAAAATTATATCTTTGTACTACCCTTTTAAAAAAATATATAATTGAAAAATATTTCTATAATAGTTGCTATTGCTGAAAATTATGCTATTGGTAAAGACAATAACCTTTTATGGCATTTATCGGATGATTTAAAACGATTTAAAAAATTAACCATTGGAAATATTGTTATAATGGGT
>Ga0247841_10011153_pt1 | contig 12030 bp, 8 predicted proteins | sample LaCruzMarch2015__2_FD_192410 | JGI IMG/M metagenome (GOLD analysis project Ga0247841, IMG submission 192410) | Freshwater microbial communities from meromictic Lake La Cruz, Castile-La Mancha, Spain - LaCruzMarch2015_18m | ecosystem: Environmental > Aquatic > Freshwater > Lake | place: Spain...
AATAAAAAAGCCGGATCAATGAAGTAATTGTAATTCAGGAAATATGAAAAAACTATTATTCTTAGCCTCCCTGGTTTGCTTAATAGCCGGTTGTGAACAAAACCCCGTAAATGGATCTGATAACCTCATTGAATCTGAGTATATTGCAACAATAGTCGGATTCGACCTGAATTGCTCAACCTGTATTTTGGAATTCCCCGATGATAACTCTCAGATCAGGAAAGAAATAGGTGAGAGCCCCAATAATTATTACCAAACCATTAACCTTAGTAAGGGAGACTATAAACCAGGGCAAAAGGTAAGGGTTAGGGTCAGAAAAGCAGAATCTGATGAATTAAAACCCTGTATCACATTGTATCCTTCATATAGTTATAAAAGTGTTTTCATTACAGAATTTGAAGATATTAGCAATATTGTTTTCAATGATACAATTGGGCTTTCTTACAAAAAATGTTTGTATGATCCTGAAGATAATTTTTATATCTGTCTCGATTCAGTTCTGAATGATTCCCGGTGTCCGAAAGGTGCAATGTGTATTTGGGAGGGGAATGCAGAGATAAAACTTAAATTTGAAAAGCTTAATGAAAGTCCTCTTTATTTTAATTTAAATACAAATTTGAGATTTACCCGTGATACTTTCATTGACAGATATAGTATTTCTATTATTGATCTGAGTCCCTATCCCGAAATTGGTATTAAGCATTCCCCAAATCTCTATAAAGCCAGCCTGATTATAAAAAGAAACTGAAATTATTCTGCCCGGACTTTGAGAAAAATCATATAGTCGAACCGATTGACAAACTTCAGGTTTGGCAAAACATTACAAATAATTTATTTGCGGAACTAAATTATCACCAGCAAACAGACCAAATGAAAAGCAACAAACCCAAACCGCACAGGCACATCATTAATTTTGTAATATGAAAATGAGAATATTTCTGTCATTATTTATGTTGCTTATTCTGACAGCTCCCTGCTGGTCGCAGAAAAGGCAGGAACTCAAACCTCTTTCCTTACAGGCATTAAACCTGTCGAATCTGCCGATAAGGCCAATTGATCCGCAAGTAGTACACGACCAGGATGATATGACCTGGGATGATTACTGCCCCATTCCCGACAAAAACTGGGCTGACCCGTTGCTGATTCCAGAGCGAAAATTCAGAATGGCACTCGTGGCAGTTGATTTTCCCGATCAGCCTTTCGTAATTACCTTGCCTAAAAATTCTGATCTCTTTGGAAATCCGCAGATCGATCCTGTTAAGAGAGAAGATGTTGCTAAGTTTTATTCCGATTTCTGGCTCACCCCTTCAGCAGTTAACCATGGGCAAACAATAAATGGTTATTGGATGGAACAATCGCGCGGGAAATTTGGAATTACTGCACTCGATGCCTTCGGTCCTTACCTTATGCCAAAAAAACTGTGGGAGTACGGGCTTAATGAATATGGACAGAATAGTTCAACCCCCGATGGAACAAAGGCTGCCTCAAGGATGGAGCCCGATGTTGATGCTCTCTGGGCTGCAGCCGAAGGTGATCTAAAGAAAAAGTATGATGCCATACTCAGAATTTATGCAGGGTACGATGAAACAGGTGTCTGGCAGGAATTTGGCGAGATGAGGTTCTTATCACAGGAGGATATTCCTGCCCAATGGGGTAACCCAGATACCTCAAAACCCCGATGGATCCCAACACGATATGTTCCATGGACTTCGTGGAAGGCAGGACAGATGCAATGGGGGCTGTCGTCAATTAGGCAGGGTGAAAACTCGGGTACTATAACGCATGAACTCGGACATTTCGCATTCCGGACGGGTGATAATAACAATAATCCTTACGTTAAGCCCTATCGCAGGGTAGGTTCCGGACCGTGGGATATGATGGACAGGGGATCTTTCAACGGCCCGGGCGGACCTCACATGCGCTGGGTCGTCCCAGCAACAATGGGTGCCGCTATGCCTGCAGGGCTTATGCTCAGAAACAGAATTGCGAATGGATTCTTAAGTGAAAATCAGGTTTTGACTATCAGTCGCGATAACCTGGCAAAAGCAGGGTCTGTTGTTGCAACTATTACAGCAAGGGCTGTCGGGCCACTCCCGGGGGAATATGCAGGTGTAATAGTCAGGCTCGACGGCAAAGAACCCCATGACAGGACGCCTTCCGATGATCCTGCCTTAAATCCCCTTTCGCCTGGCATCCCGAATTTTGATTTCTATTCACTCGAAACTGTTCAAAGAATCGGTTATGATTCATTCTGCCCTGACAACGGTGTACTTCTTGCAAAAAACAAAGATAAGGAGAGCCGTAACGGAGGGCCAAACGGATTCAACTGCTTCAACTGGGTTATTGATGCTCATCCTGAAGATATTAATAAAGCCGATTATAAAAAGCCTGACGGGACAATTGTTATGAGAACAATAGCCGATTACAGGCAGCTGAATGATGCTCTGTTCCACGCAGGGAACAATTCGGGCAGTCAGTTCGAATATGTTGATACTCCAAACAGATTGCATTTTTATGTTATTGACCTTAAAAAGGATTCATCAGGGATTCTTTCATATAAGATCGGAGTAAGATCTCTCGATGGTCCTGATCAGCAAAACAGGAGTGTCGAAGTAATCCCCCCTTCACCTTTACAAATTAAAAGACCGGGAGAATATTTTAATTATACTGTTACAAATTCTGCAGTCACTTCAAAAATCAATCCTCTCAATGACAATGATATTTACCGGTTGTCGGTTTCAGTTGAAGGGGAGGGCTGGGATGCACAGCTGCCTAACAGTCTGGCATCAATAAGGCAGGGAGATTCAAAACAGATACAGGTATATGTGTCACACTCTGAAAAATGTTCCGATTCAGCTAATGTAATATTCACTGTTCGTTCTGAAAATGATCCCGGAGTATTCAAAACAACAAAACATTTTGTTAAAAAGTAATTGCTTGGGGCTGTAGTGTAATGCACTTTGTGTCCCTCTGTGCCTTCTCTGTGATCTCTGTATAAGTTCTTAATAAGTAAATATCACGATCGACACTAAGTCTCTGTGAACTTTTAAAACCGGTTTTCTCCCAAAACCACACGAGTTGATAAATGAGAAAAATGAAGGGGTTAGTTTGATTTAATTATCCGGAAATTTCTCCTAACTTCATTTATGTTAAATTATTAAATGAAGATAAGATTGAAATGGTACGCAAAATATGTCTTGTTTTTTGTGTATCTATTTTTAGCAAAACAGGTTATGTTCAGAGCGACTGAAGAACAGTACTCTTTCCTATAATTATTTCAATTATACAACGTCATTAAAAAATCAACGAAATGGAACGAAGACTATTTATTAGGAATTCTGCCCTGGCTGGCAGCATGCTGGCTATGTCGCCAATCATGGCAAATGCCGATGCTTTTGGCGAAGATGATTTCCCTCTTATGGATTTGCATGTACATCTTACCGACAGATTTAAGATAGAGGATGTATTGTCGATATCCAAAAAAGCGAAAGTCCAGTTTGGAATTGTTGTTAATCCGGGCTATGGTGTAACTGATGATGCCAGTTTGAAAAGATTTATCGATTCCCTTCGTCCATATCCCGTATACATCGGTCTTCAGCCGATGAGCCCCGGATGGTCGAAGAGCTTTTCCAACGAAGTTTTATCGCAGTTAGATTATGTTATAATGGACCCGCAGACAGTTCCGGCAGGTAACAGTTATGGTGAAACCCTCCGGATCTGGAATTTCGATACTTATGTTGATGATCCGAACAAGTTTATGGAGATCTACATGGCCCATAATCTGGAAGTTCTCAACAATAATGAGCCTCTTAATGTTTTTGGCTGGCCTCTTTTTCTGCCGGTCTGCATAGCCCGCGATTACTATACCTTGTGGACAAAGGATCGTATGCAGCAAATAATTTCTGCAGCAAAAAAACGGAATCTTGCAATCGAGATTAACGATATGTCGCATACACCACATGATGTTTTTATAAACATGGCGAAGGAACAGGGTCTGAAATTTACCTTTGGTTCCGATACAAGGGATAATAAAGCCGGACGGCTCGACTATTGCAAGTACGTTGCTAATAAATGTAATCTTAAAAAGGAAGACTTCTTTGTCCCGAAAAGAGTCTTGAAATGAAGCTTAAGTATTTTAAATTATTCTTTTTGCCCCTTTTATTTTACCTTAGAATCTTTGTGCTACAGAGTTTTTTAAAACACTCAGATATTTTCTAACTTGCATGAAATTACCATATTTATTCAGGTGTGAGAAAAAGCAAAGTTATGAACGTATCACGCACTTTTGATCTGCTCGACAGATACAATGAATTGTTTGTTAAGGACGATGCTCTCTGTTTCAGGCAGAACGGGGTTTGGACAAAATTCAGTACAAAGCAATACATTGAGTATTCATATAATTTCTGCTATGGACTTTACAACTCAGGATTCAGGAAGGGAGATAAGATCATAACAGTTTCTTCAAACAGGCCTGAGTGGAATTTTATAGATATGGGAATGTCGATGATCGGAGTCGTACATGTTCCTGTTTTCACTTCCCTTTCGGCAGAGGAATACGATTATATAATCAGGGATTCCGGGGCTAAGATGATAATTATATCCGACAGAAAACTCTACAAGTTGATTGCTCCGGTGTTATCAGGCAGCAGTCTGTCGGTCGTGGGTTATACAATTGATGAAATCGATGGTGCAAAAAACTGGATTGAGATAGTTGAGAAGGGTAAACTTTGCACTGAATTAACAAGGCAGGAGGTTGATAAGGTAAAAAAAGGAATAACTCCGGAAGATTTTGCCACCCTTATCTATACATCAGGAACAACAGGCAGACCGAAAGGTGTAATGCTGTCTCAGAAAAACCTTGTAAGTAATTTCATCTCCGCAGCTTCGGTATTTAATCTGAAGCCGTCGGACAAATACCTCAGCATATTGCCTTTATGTCATGTGGGCGGACGTATGGGGAATTATCAGACTCAATACAGTGGAAGCAGCATTTACTATGCTGAAAATATGGGGACTATCGCTGCGAATATCCAGGAGATAAAACCTGATGGTTTTGATGCTGTTCCGAGGGTGCTTGAGAAATTTTATGAAGTTATAATTTCAAAAGGGAGAAATCTGAAGGGGATAAAGAAAATGCTCTTCTTTTGGGCTGTGAACCTTGGTATGAAATATAATCCATTCGGTGAGAATGGTTGGTTCTATGAACTAAAACACAAGGTTGCCGACAAGCTTATCTTCAGCAAATGGCGCAAGGCACTTGGAGGTAATGTAAGGTTGGTAGGCTGTGGAGGTGCAAGCCTTCAGGTTCGGCTCGAAAGGGTCTTCTGGGCTGCCGGGATTAAGGTAATAAATATGTATGGACTTACTGAGACTTCCCCGGTAATTACAATTAACAGAAATGAGAAAGGCAGGGTGAAACTTGGATCGGTAGGTCTGCCGATAGAGGGAGTTGAGTTAAAAATAGCAGATGATGGTGAAATCATGTGTAAGGGATCTAATGTAATGATGGGTTATTACAATTATCCTGAACTTACAGAATCAGTTTTTGACAGTGAGGGGTGGTTCCATACAGGCGATATCGGCCACATTGACGATAGAGGCTTCCTGATGGTTACCGACCGGAAGAAAGAAATATTCAAACTGTCAAACGGGAAATTCATTGCCCCTCAAATAATTGAAAATATCTTTAAGGAATCTCCTATTATTGACCACATAATGGTTATCGGGGAGCATGAGAAGTTTGCAAGCGCCCTGATATCACCAAATTTCAAATTTTTCGATGATTGGAAGAAGACAAATAAGGTTACTTTTTCGAACACCGAAGAACTCATTAGGCTTCCGGAAGTCCTTTCATTGTTTTCAGCAGAAATACATAAACTAAATAAACGTTTAAGTGCTTATGAGGGAATCAGCAGATTCAGGCTTGTTAAAGATTCATGGACACCTGAAACAGGTGAGTTATCACCAACATTGAAACTCCGCAGGCACTATGTCTTTGAAAAATACAGGGCATTTGTTGATCAGATTTATTTGAAATGAATTCACCCCGGGAATATTTATTGGCAGGATGGAAATAATCAAAGTAGCAGGCAGGAAAACAGAGAAAATGTTTCTCGACACGGCAAGGACAATATATAAAGACGATAAGGTATGGGTATGCCCTTTTGATAATGATATTAAGGCTATTTTTGATCCGCGGAAGAATCCGTATTATAACCACGGAGTGGCTGAAAGGTGGGTGCTCACTGATGGGAAAAGGAGACTGTTGGGAAGAATAGCAGCCTTCATTGATTATAATCTTGCACAAACATATGATCAGCCCACTGGTGGAGTAGGTTTCTTTGAGTGCATCAACGACGGTACGGCTGCCTCAATGCTGTTCTCCTCAGCAAAGGACTGGCTGAGGGAAAGAGGGATGGAAGCCATGGACGGACCAATCAATTTCGGGGAAACAGATAAGTACTGGGGCCTGCTTACCGGAGGATTCACTCATCCGTCTTTTGATGTGCCCTATAATCCGCCATATTACCAGAATCTGTTCGAAACGTTTGGATTTAAGGTGTATTATAAAATGGAAGGCTTTCACCTGAGTCTTACAAAACCAATTCCTGAACGGTTTATTAAGATTGCTGAGTGGGTTGCAAACAAGCCAGGTTACGAGTTCAGGCATTTTACATGGAAAGAGGAGGGAAAGTTCATAAAGGACTTCTCTGTTGCCTTCAATGAAGCCTGGGCTTCCTTTAAAAAGAATTTTGAACCGCTCGAAGCAGATTATATCAGGGGAGTCCTGAAGAAAGCAAAGGTTATTGTAGATGAGGAATTTATATGGATAGCCTATTTCGAGGGGAAACCCATTGCTATATATCTTATGTTTCCCGATCTGAACCAGATTCTTAAACACCTTAATGGAAGGCTGAATCTTTTCACAATGCTGAAATTTGTCTGGCTGAAGAAAAAAAATACAATGACAAGGGCCAAGGGGCTGCTGATGGGGGTTATTCCACAGTACCAGGGTATGGGAATAGAATCGGCATTCATCTTCAAGCTGATCGATGTTTTCAAAAGGAAACCACATTATACTGAAATAGAATTCTCATGGGTGGCTGACTTTAATCCTAAGATGAGAAAGATCTTTGTTTCAGTAGGCAGCGAGCCTGTAAAAAACTATGTCACATACAGGTATTTGTTCGACACTACAAAAGAGTTCAAACGTTATCCAATACCTGATATTAAATGAAATATGATATAATAATTATCGGAGCGGGTCTTGGAGGACTGACTGCCGGGGCGAAACTTACAAAGGAGGGTAAAAAGGTCCTTCTTCTGGAACAACATAGCAGTCCGGGTGGCTGTGCCACAACATTCCGGCGTGGCGACTTCACCCTCGAAGTTGGTCTGCATGAAATGGATGGCCCTGGTCATCGCGACATGAAGACTAAAATATTCAATGACCTTGATGTATTCAATAATGTTGAATTTATAAAAGTTCCTGAGTTTTACAGGTTCATTAACGATCGTATTTCTGTTACAGTGCCTCACGATCCTTCACTCGCTGCCGGTCAGCTTTCCGAATTCTTTCCTGATGAATCAGCGGGAATAAAAGCGTATTTCGAAAAGATACTGACTCCTGTTAAAAAAGCAGCAGAAAATAGTATCCCCGAATTAAGTCTTGGAGAATTTCTTGATTCAATAATTGACAATGATGATCTGAAGCTTATTCTACTCGGAAATCTCGGGTATTTTCATGATAATCCCTACACACTTTCACTGGCCTATTATTCTGTAGCGCAGGGAAGTTATTATTCCGGCGGGGCTAGTTATATCAAAGGAGGCTCGCAAATGCTCTCCGATCATTTAGCTAATTACATAAGGGATAATGGGGGCGAAGTACTTCTCAGCCATATGGTTACAGGTATAAAAACAAATAATGGCAGGGCCGAAAGTGTTATTTACAATAGAAAAGGGAATTCAGAAGTTTGTGAAGCTTATGCGGATGAAATAATTGCGAATAATGCCCTTCCAAATCTGCCTGAACTGATTTCAGGTGAGAAAGGTATTGAACTGAAGAATGAGTTCTCAGGTCTAATGTCAGGAGCCTCACTTCTGACACTCTATCTTGGATTCAGCAGACCTCCCGGAGAACTTGGTAATAAGTATTACTCCACATGTTTGTTCGATAGCTCGGTAAGAACACAGGCCGACATCTTTAAGAATGGAAGGGATGACTTTTCCAGAAGGGACTTCATATTTGTCGATTACAGTCAGATTGATTCAGGGCTTGCCACAGGAGGAAAAAGTGTGGGTTCGATATGCTGCATCGACTATGAGGAAGGATGGACCGGACTGACGAAACAGGAATATAATGCTAAAAAAGAGCATGTTGCAAAGGTGCTGATAGAGCGGCTCGATAAAGTAGTACCCGGAATAAAGGGCACTATTGAATACTATGAAGTTGGAACCCCGGCAACAATAAAGAGATACACTCTGAATCCCGGCGGGGCTGTGTATGGTTTTGCCCAGACGCAATCAAAAGTAAATGCCGATCCTTTGAAATCAGTATGTAATCTTCATGTTGCATCTGCCTGGGGCAGGACCGGAGGTGGATTTTCAGGCGCTATTTATGGAGGTTACCTGTGCGCTATAAACATATTAAGAAAGAGGACCTAAAAGGCAGGCTGATTGTATACTTTTTGCTACGGAGTTCTTTAATAAATGTCGAATATGAAAATAAAACTTCTTGGGTCTTTTGGCCTTGTTTTCTTATTAACAATAACAATTGAATGTAAAAAGGAACAGGCGCCTGATCCTGATTCGGCCTACATGGTTTATTCAAACAGCAGGGGAATAATAGGGACAAAGGGAGGTAAAGTAATGTTCGACAAGGACGATTCACCACTTAATGGATCCAATATTATTATTCCCGGCGGAGCTTTGTCGGAGAAAACCGAAATAATTCTTGAAATGGACAACATAGTCAGGTCAACACTCGACACTCTGGCAAACATTTTGAAGCTGGAACCTGATGGCCTTAGATTTAACAAGCCTGTCCAATTGAAAATGGTGAGAAAAGGCCTTGTAAATCCAATAGTTTATTGTTTTTGGCCCGATTCCGATTCGGTTGAAGAGATGCATATTACTGAAATAGACTACACAGATGGTTTCGTTACAGTAAGTCCGAACCATCTTTCATATTATTTTGTATCAGAACGCGAAAGTGCCGGTTTTGAGGCGACGCTTTCGCAAACCGCATCGACAATGAAGGCCGGTTTGCATTTCGGTGCAGGGGCAACTGAAAACCTGTCTCTTTCAACGATCCCGGTCAGAAATCTGCCTGATCTTAAAGAGGCAAATGTCACAAATGCTCTTGAACTAATTGCCGCGACTGAACCGGCAGTACAATCCAACACCCTTCATGCAAATATTGAAGTCACATTGGAAGAGGTTAACCCATCGGATATTAAACCGATTAAAAAACTCAGTTTTGATGTTTTCAGATCAGGAGATAATTTGAACAATTTCGGAATAAAGGTTGTTCAAAATAACGTTGCCGGGAGAAAGGTTTTTAATACCGGAATTGTTGATCTCCAAACATTGGAAGACTTCTTCAGCGGCAAGGCCCTTGTATTTAATTTTGGTCTTAATTCCCTGCCCGGGGAAAAATATCAGTTGTCCCTTTCATGGATTTTATACGGAGGCGCTTCCGGTGACCAAAAATTAACAGGCAGTTATAAATTAAGTTCTTTCAATTATCACGTGCCATGGGTGCTTGGATATAATATGTCGATTGCTGATAATGATACAAACAACAACTTCATAAATGACTATTATGATAAATTCTCTGCAAATTAGTATTGGTGATCGGGTTATTCCTCATTCACTAAATTTAAAAGAGCAATTTGTGAGGATTAACAGATTATAGTAACTTTATAAGAAGATTTCATTTTTACATTAGACCTGGTTAGCAATTAAGCCCATGAAAAATACATTTAAAAAGCTGGGTTTCTGTTTCATCTTAATCACATTAGTTTTTGATTCATGTAAAAAGAGTGATGAAGTGAGTCTTTCCGAAACTCCAATTGTATTTACCTACGCAGTTAGAAATGTTTACAGAACTCAGGCCGAGTGCGGAGCACATCTGATTTTAGTTGGATCATCACGGGTTACAAGCTTTGGCATTTGCTGGAATACAACTGGTTCTCCTACGGTAACGGATAATTTTACCTCTGATGGAGTGATAACAGGACAATACTCGATTAAACTGAAAGCTTTAGAACCGAATACTGTTTATTATGTAAGGGCTTACGCCACTAACAGTACGGGTACAAGTTATGGAGCTGAGAAAAAGTTTACCACAATGCCTTTGGGTACAGGCATTGATTTTAATTCTGATTTAACCTACGGTACAGTTTCGGATATAGAAGGCAACGTTTATAAAACAATCGTGATAGGTACCCAGACCTGGATGGCGGAAAATCTCAGGGCTACCAGATACAATGATAACACAGAGATTGAACTGATTGGGGACGGTAATGATTGGATGAATACTGAGACTCCCGGTTACTGCTGGTATGAAAACAATAAACAGTTATACGGGAATACATACGGTGCCTATTACAACTGGCTGACAATTATTACTTTCCGTTTGTGTCCGACGGGGTGGCACGTACCTTCTGATAATGAATGGAAAGCACTTGAAATGAATCTGGGGATGACTCAGGCACTTGCAGACGCCGAGGGTACACGGGGAACTCTTGAAGGGTCTGCAATAAAAGAAGCCGGTGCCAACAATTGGTTACAAAGTGGCATCCCAGGGACTAATACTAGTGGTTTCACCGGGGTGCCCGGTGGTTATCGATCAGGCTATATGGGTAACTTCGATGAGGAAGGGTTGGCATCATATTGGTGGACTTCAACAGGATACTATCCCCAGGGCTGGATTGGATATTCACGTTCAATGTACTCCGGTTCGTCAGGGATTGCACGGACTCTCCGGTATTTAAAGGAAGGGTTTAATGTAAGATGCATTAAGAATTAGCGTAATAAGAAACTCCAGAATGAGATACCAACTTAAAGTACTGATTTTATTCCTTTTCCTTATTTTTATTATTACGAACGGATGCAAAAAGGAAGATACAACCGAACTCCTTGTTGTAAAGACAAATCTTGTTGAAGGTGTGAGAAGAACCTCGATCTGGATAACCGGTGCAGCAGACATCCCTGAAACTGATACTTTGCTTGCAGTAGGTTTCTGCTGGAATACAAAGGGCACACCCACGCTGCACGACAATTTTACATTCGACGGGACCTGGTATGAATTCAGCCGTGCCATCCAGGGTTTGACACCTAATACTACCTATTATATCAGAGCCTATACCAGCTGTTTGAGAGGTATCTTTTACGGAAATGAAAGGAAATTCACTACCATGCAGAGCAGCACCGGCATAAAGTTTAATCCCGGATTAACATATGGTACTGTTTCGGATGTCGATGGCAATGTTTACAAAACAATTGTGATAGGCACCCAGACCTGGATGGCGGAAAATCTGCGGACAACAAAGTACAATGATAATTCTGAGATACCCCTGATCAGAGAAAATGAAGAATGGCGCTATTTAAAAACTCCGGGCTATTGCTGGTATGAAAACAATGAAGAGTATTATAAGAAGCTTTATGGCGCTTATTACAACTGGCATGCAGCGGGAACAGGCAAGCTGTGTCCTTCAGGATGGCATGTTCCGACCGATGACGAATGGAAGACCCTCGAAAAGTACCTGGGAATGGCTCAGGGACCAGCCGATTTCTGGTATGTCAGGGGTACATCAGAAGGAGCAAAACTTAAGGAAGCGGGTACTGAGAACTGGGCGCCAGGTGATTTTGCCGGGACAAATGATACCGGTTTTACAGGTCTGCCGGCCGGTATCGGCGACGTTTATAATGGAGTATTTATCGGAGAAGGAAGTTTCAACTACTGGTGGACTTCCACAAGTCCTTATATCTCTTGGGCAATTGCTCATGGTCTTGTTAGTTATA